>Ga0182005_1000041_pt1 | contig 150123 bp, 129 predicted proteins | sample Sormic07211103_1_FD_123021 | JGI IMG/M metagenome (GOLD analysis project Ga0182005, IMG submission 123021) | Rhizosphere microbial communities from Sorghum bicolor, Mead, Nebraska, USA - 072115-103_1 MetaG | ecosystem: Host-associated > Plants > Roots > Rhizosphere | place: USA: Nebraska... | reverse complement strand
GTCGCGTGTACGCCCAGGATGGCCGATTGTGGCGGGTTGATGATCGGGGTGGACAGCATGGAGCCGAAGGTGCCGCCGTTCGAGATCGAGAAGGTACCGCCGGTCAGGTCGTCCAGGGTCAGCTTGCCTTCCTTGGCCTTGGCGCCGAATTCACCGATTTTCTTTTCGATTTCAGCGATCGACATCTGGTCGGCGTTGCGCAGGATCGGCACCACCAGGCCGCGTGGCGAACCGACCGCGATACCGATGTCGAAGTAGCCGTGGTACACGATGTCGTTGCCGTCCACCGACGCGTTGATGATCGGGTATTTTTTCAGGGCTGCAACAGCGGCCTTGACGAAGAACGACATGAAGCCCAGCTTGACGCCGTGCTCTTTCTCGAACTTGTCCTTGTACTTGTTGCGCAGTTCCATCACAGGCGCCATGTTCACTTCGTTGAACGTGGTCAGGATGGCGTTGGTCGATTGCGATTGCAGCAGGCGCTCGGCGATACGGGCGCGCAGGCGGCTCATCGGCACGCGCTCTTCAGGACGGTCACCCAGGCTCGCTGGCGACGACGACACTTGTGGCAGCGAGGCCTTGGCAGCAGGTGCAGCCAGTGGCGCGATGGCCGGGGTCGATGGCGCCGAAGCGGCCAGGGCGTCGCCCTTGGTCACGCGGCCGTCTTTGCCCGAACCGGCGACGTCGCCAGCGTTCAGACCTTTTTCCGACAGGATTTTTGCAGCGGCTGGCATAGCGACATCGCCCTTGCTGCCACCGGTTGCAGCGGCAGCAGCAGGTGCTGGAGCGGCGGCAGGAGCAGGAGCAGGAGCAGGAGCAGCTTCAGCGGCAGGAGCGGCAGCGGCAGCAACACCATCGGTGTCGATCACGGCGATGACTTCGTCAGCAACCACGGTGGTGCCGTCGCCCTTGATGATTTTGACCAGTACGCCGGCCGCTGGTGCTGGCAGTTCCAGTACGACCTTGTCGGTCTCGATGTCGATCAGGTTTTCGTCGCGCGCCACAGCGTCGCCGACTTTTTTATGCCAGGTCAGCATGGTGGCTTCTGCAACCGATTCCGACAATTGGGGTACTTTAACTTCGATTTGTGCCATGAAAAACTCCGTATATTTTGTTATTGCGGCGCCACCCCGCGTAGCAAGGCGGCGCTCCGTCAAAAAGTGTGATGAACCGGGTACGGCGCCGGCGAACGAGCCGCGCGGCGCCGAAAACTTATTTCGTCAGGATGAAGCCCTTGAGCTTCGAGAACGCCGTTTCCAGCAGGTCTTTTTGCTGGGCGTAGTGCTTGTCGTAGTAACCGACAGCCGGCGAAGCCGATGCCGGACGACCGGCGTAGGCCAGGCGCTGGCCGGCGTCCATGCTCTCGAAGATGTTGTGCTGAATCTGGAACCATGGCCCCTGATTCTGCGGCTCGTCCTGCGCCCATACCACTTCGGCCAGTTTCGGGAACTTCTTCAGTTCGGCAGCGAAAGCCTTGTGCGGGAACGGATACAGCTGTTCGACACGGATAATCGCCGTGTCGGTCTGGCCGCGCGTTTTGCGTGCGTTGATCAGGTCGTAATACACCTTGCCCGAGCAGGCGATCACGCGTTTCACTTTATCCGCTTCGATGGCCTGATCGACTTCGCCGATCACGGTCTGGAAGGCGCCCTTGGCCAGGTCGGTCAGCGGCGAGCCGGCATCCTTGTTACGCAGCAGCGATTTCGGCGTGAGGATGACCAGCGGCTTGCGGAACTGGCGTACCATCTGGCGACGCAGCACGTGGAAGATCTGCGATGCCGTGGTCGGCTGCACAACTTGCATGTTGTTGTCGGCGCACAGTTGCAGGAAACGCTCGGGACGCGCGGACGAGTGCTCAGGACCCTGGCCTTCGTAGCCGTGGGGCAGCATCATCACCAGGCCCGACGCGCGGCCCCATTTCACTTCGCCGGAGCTGATGAACTGGTCGATCACGACTTGGGCGCCGTTGACGAAGTCGCCGAACTGGGCTTCCCAGATCGTCAGGGTGTTCGGTTCCGCGGTCGAGTAGCCGTATTCGAAGCCCAGCACTGCTTCTTCGGACAGCACCGAGTCGATCACGGTAAACGGCGCCTGGCCTTCGGCGATGTTTTGCAGTGGCACGTAGGTGCCCGAATCCCAGCGCTCGCGCTTCTGATCGTGCAGCACGGCGTGACGGTGCACGAAGGTACCGCGGCCGGCGTCCTGGCCGGTCAGGCGCACGGCGTAGCCGGAAGCGACCAGCGACGCGTAGGCCAGGTGTTCGCCCATGCCCCAGTCCAGGTTCATTTCGCCACGGCCCATGGTGCTGCGGTCGCCCAGGACTTTTTCCACCAGCGAGTGGACCTTGAAGTCTTCCGGCACGGTGGTGATGCGGGCGGCCAGGCGTTTGAGTTCGGTCATCGGCACGGCGGTGTCGGCCGAGTCGGTCCATTTCTTGTTCAGGAACGGCAGCCAGTCGACCGCGAACTTGTTCTTGAAGTTGGAGATGACCGGATCGACGGTGTGCTTGCCGGCGTCCATCGCATCGCGGAACGCAGCCTGCATCTGCTCGCCGCCATCGGCTGGAATCACGGTCTGTGCCACCAGCTTGTCCGCGTACAGCTTGCGGGTGCCTGGGTGCTGGCCGATTTTCTTGTACATCAGCGGCTGGGTCAGCGCTGGCGTATCTTGTTCGTTGTGACCGAGCTTGCGGTAGCAGATGATATCGACAACGATGTCTTTCTGGAACTGCAGGCGGTAGTCCATCGCGATTTGCGAGGCCAGCACCACGGCTTCAGGATCGTCGGCGTTCACGTGCAGTACCGGCGCTTCGATCATCTTGACCACGTCCGAGCAGTAGATGGTCGAACGGGCGTCGCGCGGATCGGACGTGGTGAAACCGATCTGGTTGTTGATGACGATGTGCACGGTACCGCCGGTACCGTAGCCACGGGTTTGCGCCAGATTCAGCGTTTCCATGACCACGCCCTGGCCGGCGAATGCCGCATCGCCGTGCACCAGGATCGGCAGCACTTGCTTGCCCAGGTGGTCGCCACGGCGATCCATGCGGGCTTTCACGGAACCTTCAACCACCGGGTTGACGATTTCCAGGTGCGACGGGTTGAACGCCAGCGACAGGTGGACCGGGCCGCCTGCGGTGGAGATGTCCGACGAGAAACCCTGGTGGTACTTGACGTCGCCGGCTGGCAGGTCGTCGCCGTGCTTGCCTTCGAATTCTTCGAACAGGTCTTTCGGCGCCTTGCCCAGGGTGTTGACCAGGACGTTCAGGCGGCCACGGTGGGCCATGCCGATGACGATTTCCTGCACGCCTTTTTCGCCGGCGCGCTGGATGATTTCATCGATCGACGCGATGAAGGTTTCGCCGCCTTCGAGCGAAAACCGTTTTTGACCCACATACTTGGTGTGCAGATAGCGCTCCAGGCCTTCGGCAGCGGTCAGGCGCTCAAGGATGTGCTTTTTCTTTTCTGCGGTGAAATTCGGGGTTGAGCGGATCGATTCCAGACGCTCCTGCAACCAGCGCTTTTCGGCCGGATCGGAGATGTACATATATTCTGCGCCGATCGAACGGGTGTAGGTGTCGCGCAGGTAGTTCAGCAGGTCGCGCAGGGTCGCGGTTTCCGGGCCAAAATAGGTGTTGCTGATGTTGAACACGGTGTCCATGTCCGCATCGGTGAAGCCGTAGAAGCTTGGCTCCAGTTCATTGATCGATGGACGCTCCTGGCGCTGCAGCGGGTCCAGGTTGGCCCAGCGCGAACCGAGGTAGCGGTAGGCAGCGATCAGTTGGGTTGCAGCAACACGCTTGCGGCCCATTTCGGCGTCGGCGGAAGCAACCACGGTGCGGATCGGGCCCGATTTTGCGCGCTCGGCAAACGAGGCGATCACGGAAGCATGGGCGACGTCGGGCTTGTTGGTGCCATCGACGGCCGGTACGTGCTGCATGGCGTCGAAATAGGCGCGCCAGTTGTCTGGTACGGAGCCTGGGTTGTTGAGATACGCTTCGTACAGCTCTTCAACGTACGGTGCGTTCCCACCAAACAAGTAGGAATTGGACGAGGATTGTTGCATTTGTTGCTCACCTTTCTTCGCGTTTCGCGAGGAATTAGCGGGTTAGTCTAACCTTCCGCGACACGGCCTGACCGGTTAGCGGATTGCACATCAAGTTGTGGGGAAGGGCTAAAAATTCAGGGTAGTTCTCAAAAAAACGTCTGCATCAAAAAACAGCCACTTAGCATAGCACCGGTATTGTAGCGTAACAACCGGCTGTGCTCGCGTTTGTGATTTATTTTCGACTAAATCTTTCAAGGTTAATGTTCACTTAAGCCGCATACTACCTACCTCGGCGGGCAATGTTTTCTCATTTTTAACGGCATTTTGGATTATTTAGCCCGAACGTTGCTCACACTTAACCATGTGGGGTCGGTCGCGAACCAATCCAGCAAAAAATCGAGCATGGCGCGCAACGCCGGCGCCATGTGTTGCCTGGAGGTATAAATTCCGTGAATGCCCATGCTTTGCGGAACGTATGTCGGCAACAAGGGCACCAGCTGGCCGCCGGCGATCAGCCTGGCTACGCTGTAAACTGGCTGCAACACCACGCCGGCGCCCGCCACTGCCGCCCGCAATAACACCGTATCTTCGTTGGCCGACAGGTTGCCGCCCACCGGCACCGAGACAGCCTCGCCATCGGCATCGGTAAATTGCCACAGGCTCTTGCCGAAATACGTGTACGTCAGGCAGTTATGGCCGGCCAGGTCTTGCGGGTACAGGGGCGTGCCGCGCGCGGCCAGGTAGGCCGGCGCCGCGCAAGCGACCGACTCGCACACGGCCAGGCTGCGCGCGATCAGGTTCGGCTCGAGCGCATTGGTAATGCGCAGCGCCAGGTCGATGCGCTGCTCGACCAGGTTGACCGCGCGGCTGTTCACTTGCACATCGACGGTCACGCGCGGGTACTGCCGCAAGAACGCCGTGATGGCGGGCGCCAGCGCGGCCTGGGCCAGCGACTGCGAGCAGGCGATGCGCAGCAGGCCTTGCGGCGAGGCGACATCGTCGGCTGCCACCGGCATGGCGCCGGCCAGTTCGAGCATGGCGCGGCAGCGCGCCAGCGTAACGTCGCCAGCGTCGGTCAGGCTCAGGCGCCGGGTGCTCCGGTGCAGCAGGCGCGCGCCAGCCCACTCTTCCATTTCCGCCAGGTAGCGCGTGACCATGGCGCGCGACATGCCCTGCGCCTCGGCCGCTGCGATCATGCTGCCGCGCTCGGCGATGCTGACAAACACTTGTGCGGCGGTGATGCGGTCCATGATTCGTCCGGATTATGCAATTGAGATGCGCAGATTACCCGATTTTTCCACTGTATCAAGCAATTTAAGATGGGGCACCTTTAACCAATGCGAGACCCTCATGATCAAGCACACCATCCTGTCCGCCACCCTGGCTGCCACGGTCGTTACCGCCCCTGCCCTTGCCGCGCCACTGAAACTTGAAGTCTTCAACCCGGGTGAAGCGGCGATCTTCCCTGTAGCTTCCGTGCTGGTGACGGGCAACAACGATGCGGTGCTGGTCGATGCCCAGTTCTCGCGCGGCGAAGCCGTCAAGCTGGTCGAGAAAATCCGCGCCAGTGGCAAAAAGCTGACCACCGTGTACATCAGCCACAGCGACCCCGATTTCTACTTTGGCCTCGACGTAATCCATGCCGCCTTCCCCGAAGCCAAAATCGTCGCCACCGCGCCAACCGTGGCCGGCATCGAAAAGAAAAAAGATGCCAAGGTCGCCTACTGGGGTCCTATCCTGAAAGACAATGCGCCAACATCCGTGATCGTGCCGCAGGTGTTGAAGGGTGACTCCATCACCCTGGAAGGCCAGAGCCTGAAAATCGAAGGGTTGAAAGGCCCGACGCCGGACCGCAGCTACGTGTGGATTCCATCGATCAAGGCCGTCGTCGGTGGCGTGGTGGTATTCAACGACCTGCACGTCTGGGTGGCCGACACGCAAACCGCCGAATCGCGCAAAAACTGGCTGACCACGCTGGCCGGCATCGACGCGCTGAAACCGGTTACCGTGGTGCCGGGCCACTTCAAGCCCGGTGCGCCGCTGACGCCAGCCGCCGTCGGTTTTACCCGCGACTACCTGGTGCACTTTGAAGCCGAGACGGCCAAGGCAGCCGACAGCGCCGCCCTGATCGCCCGCATGAAGCAGTTGTACCCGACCGCTGGCCTGCCTGCCGCGCTCGAGACCAGCGCCAAGGTCGCCAAGGGCGAAATGAAGTGGTAAACAGGTGACAAACAGGTGATGGGGAGTGGCGAATGCTAGACTGCCGGCTTTAGCATATCCCTCACTCCCCATGCACACACTTGAGCAGTTGCGCGCCGGCGCATTGCAGGGCATCACGCGCCTGCAATTGCGCGCCGGCCTCACCGAATTCCCGCGCGAAATCTTCGACCTGGCCGACACGCTGGAAATCCTCGACCTGACCGGCAACGCCCTCGCCGCCCTGCCCGAGGACCTGCCGCGCCTGCACAAGCTGCGCATCCTGTTCTGTTCGCATAACCGTTTTACCGAACTGCCCGCCATGCTGGGCCAGATGCCGACGCTGACCATGGTCGGCTTCAAGGCCAACCAGATCGCCTCGGTGCCGGCCTCGGCGCTACCACCGGCGCTGCGCTGGCTGGTGCTGACCGACAACCGCATCGAACACCTGCCCGATGAACTGGGCCGCCGCCCGGCCTTGCAAAAGCTGATGCTGGCCGGGAATCGCCTGAGCCGCCTGCCCGACACCATGGCCGACCTGCACCAGCTCGAATTGCTGCGCCTCTCGGCCAACGCGTTTGCAGCGCTGCCAGCGTGGTTGACGACCTTGCCACGGCTAGCCTGGCTGGCATGCGCCGGCAACCCGTGGGGCGCCGAGCGTGCGCAAGCGATGAGTGCGGCACCCGCCCCGCTCATACACTGGGACCAGCTAGCGCTGCAACAGCAACTGGGCGAAGGCGCCTCGGGCGTGATCCACCGCGCCGACTGGCGCCATGACGGCGCCAGCACGCCGGTGGCGGTCAAGCTCTACAAGGGCGAGATGACCAGCGACGGCTCACCGCTCAGCGAAATGGCGGCCTGCGTGGCAGCCGGCCTGCATCCGCACCTGATCCCGGTGCTGGGCCGCATCGCCGGCCACCCGGACCAGGCACAGGGGTTGGTGATGGCGCTGCTCGACCCCGCCTTTGTCAACCTGGCCGGACCACCGAGCTTTGCCAGCTGCACGCGCGATGTCTACGACGACGACAAGCGTTTGATCTGGCCGGCCATGCTGGCGATCGCCCACGGCGTGGCGGCAGCGGCGGCCCAGCTGCATGAACGCGGCATCCTGCATGGCGACCTGTACGCCCACAACATCCTGCACGACGATCTTGGCCGCTGCGTGCTGAGCGACTTCGGTGCGGCGGCGTTCTACGATCCGGCCACCGCCGACGCGGTGCCGCTGCAACAGCTGGAGGTGCGCGCGTTCGGCCTGCTGCTTGGCGAATTGCTCGAACGCTGTAACGCCGCACCGACCATGAGCGGAGAACAGACACAACGGGCAGAACTGGCGCGGCTACAGGCTGCGTGCACGCAGCCGGATGTGGCAGCACGGCCGCTGTTTGGCGCCATTGCGGCACACCTGTCAGACATCGCACCCGGCGACGCAAAAAACACCTAGACATTCTTATCTAGATATTTTATTCTACATCCATGACGACCGCCCCCAAACCCACCGCTGCCGAACTCGAAATGCTGCGCCTGCTGTTCGCGCTGGGCCCGGCCACGGCCAGGCAGGTGCACGCCGCCGCACTCGACACCCGGCCGGACATGAACTACGCCACCGTGCTGCGCCTGCTGCAAGTCATGCACACCAAGGGCCTGCTCAAGCGCGACGAAAGCCAGCGCGCCCACGTGTACGCGCCGCTGCATGAGCAGGATGCGATCCAGACCAATTTACTCAAGGAGCTGATCCAGAAAGCTTTTTCCGGCTCCGGCAAGGCGCTGGTGCTGGCCGCGCTGCGCGGCGGCCACGTGAGCAAGAAAGAGCGCGCCGAGATCCAGGCGATGCTGGACCAGGAAAAGCCGTAAGCGTCACCGGCAACTCAAGCACGCCAATTCCCGGCACCGCCCCGGAAATGTCGCCGGCTAGCCCGGCGGGATCACCAAATGCCACTACAATGGTGTCCCACCCGACTTTGCGCCGCACCAATGAACCACCGTTTCGACTCCTGGCCCGCCCTGCCCCATCCCGTCATTGCCGTCATGCTTGGCGTCGCCATCTGCGCGGTGCCGGTGATACTGCCGCACTTCGACCTGGCCAACCTGGCCGCCAACCTGTTCGCCTACTGCTTCGCCTGCGTGCTGGTGTACCCGTTCGCGGCGCTGCTGCGCCACCGGATCACCAGTGTCGTACTGTTGTGGGCGGTGGCTTCGCTATTGATGCTGGCCGCGTGCTTCTACCACACCAACATCATGGCGGAGACGGCAGACGCCCTGTGGCCCCAGCGGCGCGACGCGACCCTCGCCAAGTTCCTGTTCAACCTGCCGCAGGTAACCTTAGGTGTGTTGGGCTGGTGGATACTGGTCATCCGCCCCGACCGCCGCACACCGGTCGTGCGCGAGGAAGACGATGAATTGCTGGAACCGGAAGACAAATCCTGATCCCGAAGTCGGGACGAAAAAAAACGGGCCGAAGCCCGTTTTTTTTCGTCCGGATTAAACCGGAATTAACGCTGATCCAGCGGCTTGACGTCGCGGACGGTCGAGCCGACGAACAGTTGGCGTGGACGGCCGATTTTCTGTTCCGGGTCGGCGATCATTTCGTTCCACTGGGCGATCCAGCCGATGGTGCGGGCCATGGCGAAGATACCGGTGAACAGCGATACCGGGATGCCCAGTGCCGATTGCACGATGCCCGAGTAGAAGTCGACGTTCGGGTACAGTTTGCGCGAGACGAAGTATTCGTCGTTCAGTGCAATCTTTTCCAGTTCCATCGCCAGCTTGAACAGCGGGTCGTCCTGCAGGCCCAGCTCTTCCAGCACTTCGTAGCAGGTTTCACGCATCAGCTTGGCGCGCGGGTCGAAGTTCTTGTACACGCGGTGACCAAAGCCCATCAGCTTGACGCCCGAGTTCTTGTCTTTCACTTGCGCGATAAAGGCAGGAATGTTCTCGACCGAGCCGATTTCCTTGAGCATGTTCAGTGCCGCTTCGTTGGCGCCGCCGTGGGCAGGGCCCCACAGGCAGGCGATACCGGCAGCGATACAGGCGAACGGGTTGGCGCCCGACGAGCCGGCCAGGCGGACGGTGGAGGTCGAGGCGTTTTGCTCGTGGTCCGCGTGCAGGATCAGGATGCGGTCGAGGGCGCGCACCAGCACGTCGTTGACCTTGTACTCTTCGCACGGGTTACCGAACATCATCCGCATGAAGTTGGCGCTGTACGACAGGTCGTTGCGCGGGTACATGAACGGCTGGCCCATCGAGTACTTGTACGCCATGGCGACCAGGGTTGGCATCTTGGCGATCAGGCGGATGGCCGAGATTTCGCGCTGCTTGGCGTCGTTGATGTCGAGCGAGTCGTGGTAGAACGAGGCCAGCGCGCCGACGGTGCCAACCAGTACCGACATCGGGTGCGCATCGCGGCGGAAGCCACGGAAGAAGAATTGCATCTGCTCGTGCACCATCGTGTGCTTGGTGACGGTGTCAACGAATTCCTGCTTCTGAACGTTATTAGGCAGTTCGCCGTTCAGCAGCAGGTAGCACGATTCCATGAAGTCGGCGTTGACGGCCAGTTGTTCGATCGGATAGCCGCGGTACAGCAGTTCGCCCTTGTCGCCGTCGATGTACGTGATCGACGAATTGCACGACGCGGTGGACATGAAGCCCGGATCGTAGGTGAACTTGCCGGTGCCGGCGTACAGCTTGCGAATGTCGATGACGTCGGGACCGATGGTGCCCTTGTAGATCGGGAATTCGATGGGCTGGCTGCCATCGGAGAACGACAGGGTGGCTTTGTTATCAGAGGTGTTCATGGACTCTTCCTTTTTTAGGGAGATGGTGCGAAAAAAGTTCTGGTGCCTGGCGGCCTGCCGCTTGTGGCTTCAGGCCTGGCGCAACCGCTGCAGCAACGCATGCACGTGCGGCAGGTCGATTTCGCCGTCCGGCTCCTTGCGGGCCAGTACCAGATCCATCAGGTCATTGTCCGACAAGTCGAGGAGCCGCGTGAACGCGTCCACTTCCCCGTCGGTCAATTCGGTTTCATGCGCATCGAGAAAACGGGTGAGGATGATGTCGTTTTCCAGGAGACCCCGGCGCGAGCGCCAACGCAGGCGCGCTCTGTTGGCTGGGTCCGACTGATGTGCAGATTGGTTCGGTTCAGTCATGGGTCACTACTTTACACTGCGCGCGCCGATCATGCTGGAGCGCTACTTCTAAATGAAACGGGCGACGTTGCCGCCGCCCGCCACTGCGCTGTTAGATGGCGCGGCGTACCATCAATTCCTTGATTTTACCGATCGCCTTGTTCGGATTCAGGCCTTTGGGGCACACGTCCACGCAATTCATGATCGAGTGGCAGCGGAACAGGCGGTACGGGTCTTCCAGGTTGTCCAGGCGCGCACCGGTAGCTTCGTCGCGCGAGTCGGCGATGAAGCGGTACGCTTGCAACAGGCCGGCAGGACCGACGAACTTGTCCGGATTCCACCAGAACGACGGGCACGACGTCGAGCAGCACGCGCACAGGATGCACTCGTACAGGCCATCGAGTTCTTCGCGTTCGGTCGGCGTTTGCAGGCGTTCTTTTTCAGGACGGATCGAGTCGTTGATCAGGTACGGCTTGACCGAATCGTACTGCTTGAAGAACTGGGTCATGTCGACGATCAGGTCGCGGATCACCGGCAGGCCCGGCAGCGGACGCAGCACGATAGGCTCGGTCAGCTCGTTCAGGTTGGTGGTGCAGGCCAGGCCGTTCTTGCCGTTGATGTTCATCGCGTCGGAACCGCACACGCCTTCGCGGCACGAGCGGCGCAGGGCCAGCGAGTCGTCCACGTCGGACTTGATGCGTTGCAGGGCGTCGAGCAGCATCTTGTCGGTGTCTTTCAACTCGACGGTGATGTCCTGCATGTACGGCTTCGCATCCTGGTCGGGATCGTAGCGGTAGATTTTCAGTTTGATAGTGCGTGCCATGTTCTAGCCTTAGAAAGTACGTGGTTTCGGTTTGAAGGTGTCGACCGTCAGTGGCTTGGTCACGACTGCCTTGTAGTCCAGGCGGTTGCCTTCCGAGAACCAGAGGGTGTGCTTCATCCAGTTGTCGTCGTCGCGGTGCGGGTAGTCGTCCTGGGCGTGGGCGCCGCGCGATTCCTTGCGCGCTGCTGCCGAGACGATGGTCGCTTTCGCGGTTTCGATCAGGTTGTCCAGCTCCAGCGCTTCCACGCGCGCGGTGTTGAACACTTTCGACTTGTCCTTGAACGAAACATGCTTGCGGCGCTCGTCCAGTACCATGATTTCCTTGACGCCCTGGTTCAGCATCTCGTCGGTACGGAACACGCCGCAGTATTTCTGCATCGTGGCGCGGATGTCGTTGGCGACGCCCTGCACTTTTTCCGAACCCGTGGAGGTTTCCAGCTTGTTCAGGCGGTCCATGGCGAAGTCCGACGCGTCTTTCGGCAGCGGCTTGTTCTCTTTTTGCTTGAGGTTCGAGGCCACCACGTGGTTGCCGGCCGCGCGGCCGAACACCACCAGGTCGAGCAGCGAGTTGGTGCCCAGGCGGTTGGCGCCGTGTACCGAGACACACGCGCATTCGCCGATGGCGTACAGGCCGTTGACAATCTTCTGGCTGCCGTCGGCGCCAGGCACCACCACTTGACCGTGGATGTTGGTCGGAATACCGCCCATCTGGTAGTGAATGGTAGGCACGACCGGAATCGGTTCCTTGGTCGCATCGACGTTGGCGAACTTGTGGCCGATTTCCAGGATCGATGGCAGGCGCTTCTCGATGGTGTCCTTGCCGATGTGGCGCAGGTCCAGCATCACGTGGTCCTTGTTCGGACCGCAGCCGCGGCCTTCCTTGATTTCCTGGTCCATCGAACGCGAGACGAAGTCGCGTGGCGCCAGGTCTTTCAGCGTTGGCGCATAGCGCTCCATGAAACGCTCGCCTTCGGAGTTGATCAGGATACCGCCCTCACCGCGCACACCTTCGGTAATCAGCACGCCGGCGCCGGCCACGCCGGTCGGGTGGAACTGCCAGAATTCCATGTCCTGCAGCGGCAGGCCGGCGCGTGCCGCCATGCCCATGCCGTCGCCGGTGTTGATGAACGCATTGGTCGAGGCGGCAAAGATACGGCCGGCGCCACCGGTAGCGAACATCGTGGTTTTCGCTTCCAGGATCATGACGTCGCCGGTTTCCATTTCCAGCGCCACGACACCAACCACGTCGCCGTCGGCGTCGCGTACCAGGTCCAGCGCCATCCATTCGACGAAGAAGTGGGTGCGGGCACGGACGTTGCGCTGGTACAGCGTGTGCAGCAGGGCGTGACCGGTACGGTCGGCCGCGGCGCAAGCGCGCTGCACGGCTTTTTCGCCGAAGTTGGCGGTGTGGCCGCCGAATGGACGCTGGTAAATCGTACCGTCCGGATTACGGTCGAACGGCATGCCGAAGTGTTCGAGCTCGTATACGACCTTCGGTGCTTCGCGGCACATGAATTCGATCGCATCCTGGTCGCCCAGGTAGTCGCCACCCTTGACGGTGTCGAACATGTGCCAGAACCAGCTGTCTTCGGCCATGTTGCCGAGCGACGCGCCGATGCCGCCTTGCGCTGCCACGGTGTGCGAACGGGTCGGGAATACTTTCGAGAGCACCGCCACGTTCAGACCGGCTTCAGCCAGTTGCAGGGATGCGCGCATGCCGGAACCGCCGGCGCCAACGATTACCGCGTCAAAGCGGCGGGTAGGGATTGCAGATTTGATTGCTGCCACGATTACACACTCCAGATTATCTGTACCGACCAGGCGGCACATGCGATCAGCCACAGGATGGTGGCTGCTTGCAGGGTCAGGCGAAGGCCGACCGGTTTAACGTAGTCCATCCAGACGTCACGCACGCCAACCCAGGCGTGGTAGAACAATGCGAACAGGGTCACAGCACTGATCAGCTTGAACCACTGCTGGGCGAACAGGCCTGCCCAGCCTTCATAGCTGAAATTCTGGCCGGTCAGGAAGGTGATCAAGAGGATCGCGGTGTATGCGACCATGACCACGGCGGTGACGCGTTGCGCCAGCCAGTCGCGCATGCCGTAATGGGCGCCGACGACCAGGCGTTTCGGGCCGACGTTGTTGTTGACGTTATTTGCCATCTCAGAACACTCCAAACAGTTTCAGTGCCACCAGCACGGTCAGGGTCAGGCTCAGCGCCAGCACGGCCGCCGACGATTTACGCGCCGAATCCTTGTCCAGACCAATGTGCAGGTCCATCACCAGGTGGCGTACGCCAGCGAACATGTGGTGCAGGAAGGCCCAGACCAGGCCCAGGATGATCAGTTTGACCAGCGGGTAGGTGACGAAACCCTGGTAGTGCGCGTAGGAGATCTCGGAGCGCAGACTTTCCTGCAGCAGGTACAGGATGAATGGCAGCAGAACGAAGATGATGACGCCGCTGATGCGGTGCAAAATCGACACGATGGCCGACAAGGGCATGCGGTAATTTGACAGTTCGGTAACGTGGATATTACGGAACTCCGGCCGTTCTTTTTTGGGTGCGACCCGTACGGCTTCTGACATAACAAGACCTCCTAAACTTTGACAAAAATTGGGTGAAATCGGATGAAACATCGATTTTCGCCTATTTACCCTCATACAACCAATATCTATTGTTACATATAACCAAAATAGTGTTTTGCAACACACTCCGACGGCCACTTTCCGTAGCTCAACGTATTATCAGCGCAACAATGCTACAGGCGTGTGACAGCCTCGTATTGTGCGCCTCTTGCAGCTTTTGTGCACTGCAAGAGTCTCCTGCTCCACTCCATGAGTTCGGTTCAAAGACGGTTCACCGCCCGGGTCCCGGCGCGCTCCCGCAGCCGGCTCCCTTAACTTAATTCGTTGTGGTAATGATGCTGTTCGGTCAGATACAAGCCGCGGCGCAACTCCACCGGCTTGTCGCCATAGGTAAACGACACCCGCTCCGACGCCAGCAGCGGTGTATTGGCGGCGATCTGCAATAAGGCGGCCGCGCCATCGTCGGCACACACGGCGCGGATTTTCTCGGTCGCGCGGATCATGCGGGTGCCGAACTCGGACTCGAACAGGCCATACATCGGCCCCTTGTACTCGACCAGCCGCTCGGCGGTCAGCCCCTTGAAGGTGGCGCCGGGCAGCCACAGTTCCTCGACGATGGTGGGCACGCCGTCGAACGACTGCACGCGCTTGATGAACACCACAGCGTCGCCGGATTTGAGGTCGAGCAGACGCGCCACGTCGGCGGGCGCGCGCAGGCGCTTGACTTCGATGAACTTACTTTCAGGATAATGGGGAACGCCCTCGTCGGGCATCAACCGCAGGAAGCGGAAATGGGCGCGCGCTTCGTGATGGGTGGACACGAACGTGCCCTTGCCCTGCTTGCGCATCACCAGGTTTTCAGCCGCCAGCTCGTCGATGGCCTTGCGCACCGTGCCCTGGCTGACCTTGAAGCGGTTGGCCAGCTCGACTTCGCTCGGTATCAGCTCACCGGGCTTCCACTCGCCGCTTTGCAGGCTTTGCGTGATCAGCGCCTTGATTTGCTGATACAGTGGGGAGAACGTCGGCGCGATGGTGGCAACTGCGGTCGGCGCATTGACCTGCACTCCCGTCGCTGCCGTGGACGAACCGGCAGCGCCACCGGCACCTGAGGCTGGGCTGTTGCTGTTCGAGTTGGGCGGGACGGGATTCATAGACCGAGATTTCACCACAAATACCCCTTGGCGTCCAGCAAAACCGCCCCGAACTTCTATGTCTTATATAAGACATAAGATACAATTGACAGAAGCCGGACACAGGCCTACACTCCCCGGCCATGCGCTGCGTAGCGAGTGCACAAAATTGCAGTATGATGTTGGACTGTGTTCGACTCTGTTCTATACCTACCTTGGAGATTCATCATGGCAAAAACCCCAATGCGTGTTGCTGTTACCGGTGCAGCCGGTCAAATCGGTTACGCTCTGCTGTTCCGTATCGCTAACGGCGACATGCTGGGCAAAGACCAGCCAGTCATCCTGCAACTGCTGGAAATCGCCGACGAAAAGGCCCAGAAAGCGCTCAAGGGCGTGATGATGGAAATCGACGACTGCGCGTTCCCGCTGCTGACCGAGATGACCGCCCACTCCGATCCACTGACCGCCTTCAAGGATGTCGATGTCGCCGTGCTGGTTGGCGCCCGTCCACGCGGTCCTGGCATGGAGCGTAAAGACCTGCTCGAAGCCAATGCGCAGATCTTCACCGTGCAAGGCAAGGCGCTCGACGCCGTCGCTTCGCGCAACGTCAAAGTACTGGTCGTAGGCAACCCGGCCAACACCAACGCCTACATCGCCATGAAATCGGCGCCATCGCTGCCAGCGAAAAACTTCACCGCCATGCTGCGCCTCGATCACAACCGCGCGCTGTCGCAAATCGCTGCCAAGACCGGCACCGCCGTCAAGGACATCGAGAAGCTGACCGTGTGGGGCAACCACTCGCCAACCATGTACGCCGACTACCGCTTCGCCACCACCGGCGGCAAGGCTGTCAAGGACCTGATCAACGACCAGGAATGGAACGCCAACACCTTCCTGCCGACCGTCGGCAAACGCGGCGCGGCCATCATCGAAGCACGCGGCCTGTCGTCGGCAGCCTCGGCAGCCAACGCCGCCATCGACCACATCCACGACTGGATGCTGGGCACCAACGGCAAGTGGACCACCATGGGCGTACCATCGGACGGTTCGTACGGCATCCCTGAAGGCACCGTGTTCGGCTTCCCTGTGACCACCGAAAACGGCGAGTACACCATCGTTCAAGGCCTGGAAATCGATGAATTCTCGCAAGAGCGCATCAACCTGACCCTGAAAGAACTGACCGAAGAGCGCGAAGGCGTCAAGCACCTGCTGCCATAACCGTCACGTCTTCATGAATGCTCGTGGAACCGGTTAATTTACCGATCCGCAGCAAGCACCGCGCTGCCAGGAGCAGCGCGGTTTGCGTTTCCGCTCCTGGTACTCCCTCCCCTCCCTCCACTACATTCATTTCCTGCATGCATCCATCCGAGGTTTTATTCCAGGGTAATCGCCAGCCGCTTTTGCTGCCAGCTTGCGACCACTACGCCGGCTCCGAAAAGCTGATGCGCAAATCGATCGTCCTGCAACAAGAACTTGGTCCTGTCTTCGACATCACGCTCGACTGCGAAGACGGCGCCAGCGCCGGCAACGAGGAGGCGCACGCGCACCTGGTGGCCGAACTGCTGGCGTCCGGCGACAACCGCCACCACCGCATCGGCGCCCGCATCCACGATGTGCACAGCCCGCACTTTGCCCGCGACGTGGAGATCATCGCCGGCGGCAGCGCTGCCCAGGCACTGGCCTACATCGTCCTGCCCAAGGTCAACAGCGTGGCCGAAGTGATTGAAGCGATCGCCTTCGTCAACGGCCATGCCGGCAACGCCGGCCGCAGCGACCTGCCGGTGCACGTGCTGATCGAAACCCACGGCGCCCTGCGCGACGCCTACGACATCGCCGCCCTGCCCCAGGTCCAGTGCCTGTCGTTCGGCATCATGGATTTTGTCTCGAGCCACTATGGCGCGATTCCCGGCGCCGCCATGCGCACGCCGGGCCAGTTCACGCACCCGCTGGTGGTGCGCGCCAAGCTCGAGATGGCAGCCGCCTGCCACGCCCACGGCAAGGTGCCGTCGCATAACGTCACCACCGAGCTCAAGGACCCGGCCGTGGCCGCCAACGACGCCCAGCGCGCCGCCGCCGAATTCGGCTACACGCGCATGTGGAGCATCCACCCTGGCCAGATCAAGCCCATCGTCAAGACCTTTACGCCGCGCCTGTCCGAGGTGAACGAGGCCGCTGCCATCCTGCACGAAGCGGCCAGCGTCCAATGGGGCCCCATCTCCCAAAATGGGCGCTTGCACGACCGCGCCAGCTACCGATATTATTGGACCATCTTGCAGCGCGCCAGACTCGCGGGGCTTACCCTGCCCGAGTCGGCTGCCGCATTGATGCTGCCCACTCCCGTTCACCCTCTGGAACCAAACTGATGTCCATCTCCAAAATCCTGCTGGCCTGCGGACTCGCCATCGGCTCGCTGAGCCTGGCGACCGCGCCGGCAGCTGCCGCCGTCGAAACCAAGCCGGCCGCCAAGAAACCTGTCAAAAAAGCCGCCGCGCAGTCCAAAACCAAGGCCAGGAAGGCCGTGGAAAAGCCGGTCGTGCCGAAAGAACCGAACCCGGAAGAAGACGAGCCGGTCATCACCGATTCGAGCGTGACCGAATTCGACTGCGAACTGGGCAACAAGGTCGCGATCTACCAGAACGTGGGCGACGACGAGCACATCGCGCTGCGCTGGAAGAAGCGCCTGCACCGCCTGACGCGCGTGGGCACCACCACCGGCGCCCAGCGCTTCGAGAACAAGCTGTATGGCCTGATCTGGATCGGCATTCCGGCCAAGAGCATGCTGCTCGATTCGAAACTCAATCGCCAGCTGGCCAACGAGTGCCGCAATGCCGAACAATTGCAGCCGGTCGCCATCACGGAAAAAGCGCCGGAAGCACCGGCAACCGCGGTCCAGTAATGCGTTTTGGCCGGCCGCGCACGCTTGCGCACGGTCGGCACCGATTTAGTTCATCATTTGACGATACCCACTGAAGGAGATGTCATGTCCCGTAACACTTTGAACACGCTCAAGGAATTCAACATTTCGGGCAAGAAGGCGAAGTTCTACTCGCTGCCCGCACTGGAGAAGAGCCTGGGCACCAAGATCTCCCGCCTGCCGGTATCGATCCGCGTGGTGCTGGAGTCCGTGCTGCGCAACTGCGACGGTAAAAAAGTCACCGAAGAACACGTCAAACAACTGGCCAACTGGGGCGCTACCGCCGAGCGCACCGACGAAATCCCGTTCGTCGTGGCCCGCGTGGTGCTGCAGGACTTTACCGGCGTGCCGCTGCTGGCCGACCTGGCCGCGATGCGCAACGTCGCCTACAAGATGGGCATCAACGCCAAGAAAATCGAGCCGCTGGTGCCGGTCGACCTGGTGGTCGACCACTCGGTCACCATCGACCACTTCCGCGAGCCGGGTGCGCTCGACCTGAACATGAAGCTGGAATTTTCGCGCAATAACGAGCGCTACCAGTTCATGAAATGGGGCATGCAGGCGTTCGACACGTTCGGCGTGGTGCCGCCGGGCTTCGGCATCGTCCACCAGGTCAACCTCGAATACCTGGCGCGCGGCGTGCACAAGGACAGCGAAGGCGTGTACTACCCTGACTCGCTGGTCGGCACCGACTCGCACACCACCATGATCAACGGTATCGGCGTGGTCGGCTGGGGCGTGGGCGGCATCGAGGCAGAAGCCGGCATGCTGGGCCAGCCCGTGTATTTCCTGACCCCGGACGTCATCGGCGTCAACCTGACCGGCGTGCTGCGCGAAGGCTGCACCGCCACCGACCTGGTGCTGACCATCACCGAACTGCTGCGCAAGGAAAAAGTCGTGGGCAAGTTCGTCGAGTTCTTCGGCGAAGGCACCGAGACGCTGTCGGTCACCGACCGCGCCACCATCGCCAACATGGCCCCGGAATACGGCGCCACCATGGGCTTCTTCCCGGTTGACGACGCCACCATCGAATACTTCGAAGGCACGGGCCGCACCAAGGCCGAGATCGACGCGTTTGCGGCCTACTTCAAGGCGCAGGGCATGTACGGCGTCTCGAAAGCCGGCGACATCGACTACACCCGCGTGGTCGAGCTGAACCTCACCAGCGTAACTCCATCGTTGGCCGGTCCCAAGCGTCCGCAGGACCGTATCGAAATCGGCAACGTCAAGGCCAACTTCACCGAACTGTTCTCCAAGCCCACCACCGAAAACGGCTTCAACAAGAACCCGGACGACCTGCAAAAGACCTACACCACGACCGACGGCGTGCACGTGAAAAACGGCGACGTGCTGATCGCGGCAATCACCTCGTGCACCAACACCTCGAACCCGAGCGTGCTGCTGGCCGCCGGCCTGCTGGCCAAAAAAGCCGTGGAAGCCGGGCTGACCGTGGCGCCGCACATCAAGTCGTCGCTGGCCCCCGGCTCGCGCGTGGTGACCGAGTACCTGACCGCTGCCGGCCTGCTGCCGTACCTGGAGCAACTGGGCTTCGGCGTGACCGCCTACGGTTGCACCACCTGTATCGGTAACGCCGGCGACCTCACCGCCGAACTGAACGCCGCCATCACCCAGAACGACATCGTCGCCTCGGCCGTGCTGTCCGGTAACCGCAACTTCGAAGCGCGGATCCACCCGAACATCCGTTCGATCTTCCTCGCTTCGCCACCGCTCGTGGTCGCGTACGCCATCGCCGGCAACATGACCGTGGACCTGATGACCCAGCCGGTCGGCAAGGGCAAGGACGGCCGCGACGTGTACCTGGGCGACATCTGGCCGACCTCGCAAGAGATCGCCAAGCTGATGAAGTTTGCGATGAACTCGAAAGTGTTCAAGACCAACTACGCCGACGTCAAGGGCAACCCGGGCAAGCTGTGGGAGCACGTGTCCACCACCGAAGGTCAGGTGTACAACTGGCCGGAATCGACCTACATCGCCGAGCCGCCGTTCTTCGACGGCTTCACGATGGAGCCGGTGGTCACCGAAGCGGGCATTACCGGTGCGCGCGCGCTGGGCGTGTTCGGCGACTCGATCACCACCGACCACATCTCGCCGGCCGGTTCGATCAAGGAAGACGGTCCTGCCGGTAAATGGCTGCTGGCCAACGGCGTACTGAAAGCCGACTTCAACTCGTACGGCTCGCGCCGCGGCAACCACGAGATCATGATGCGCGGTACCTTCGCCAACGTGCGCATCAAGAACCGCATGATCCCGGCCAAGCCGGACGGCTCCGCAGTCGAAGGCGGCATCACGATCCACCAGCCATCGGGCGAACAGCTGTCGATCTACGACGCCGCCATGAAGTACGTGGCCGAAGGCACGCCAACCATGATCTTCGGCGGCGAAGAATACGGTACCGGCTCCTCGCGCGACTGGGCCGCCAAGGGCACCCAGCTGCTGGGCGTCAAGGCCGTGATCGTGCGCTCGTTCGAGCGTATCCACCGCTCCAACCTCGTGGGCATGGGCGTGCTGCCGCTGCAATTCCTCGGCAACGACAGCGTCGAAACCCTGGGCATCACCGGCAAGGAAACCTACGACCTGAAAGGCCTCGAAGGCGAGATCAAGCCACAGCAGACCGCCACCCTGGTGATCCACCGCGCCGACGGTTCGAGCACCGAAGTGAAAGTGCTGCTGCGTATCGATACCCCGATCGAAGTCGATTACTACAAGCATGGCGGCATCCTGCCGTTCGTGCTGCGCCAGTTGCTGGCCGCGTAATAAGCGATCTCGACTGATCAAAGAGCGCCGGCCAGTCCGGCGCTTTTTTTTACCCGCACGGCCGGGGTCCCGGGGGGGTAAACAGCGCCCGTACGGGTTACTACCCTTGTTTCCCCCGATTCCACTACAATATGGTACATAAGGGTTATCATCCGCTGACCGATCCGTTTTAATCATTCCTTACCTGAGACCTTTATAGCGCCATGCGTCGTCCATCTAAAGATTCATCCCAAAAATTGTCCGCCGAGAGCCAGCGCCTGGTCAGCCATGCGCAGGCAGTCGGGCAAGCTGCCAGCCGCCTCGAAGAGCGGGCCTGGGAGCGCAGCCTCGATGCGCAGCTGCAAAAGCTGCTCAAGACCGGCCACCAGGACACCATCGACGCCACCCTCAACGCCCTGTTCCGCGAAGACCTCAATGCCTACGACGTCCTGATGGACGGCGTGGAGGCGGCCAGCGAATCGAGCTCCATCGTTCTGGAAACCGCCGACGGCGTCTCCAAGCCCTACGACGTGCTGCTGGTCGCTGCGCCGATCCTGGCCTGGACCCGCTTCGCCATCGCCTCCGGCCCGATTCCGGCCGATATTTTGAATACGCTGTCGGCCCATTTCTCGGCCCACCTGCTGGCCGATGGCACGCAGATGGCCATGTCGCCCACGCTGTTCTCAATCGACCAGCTGCCGCGCAGCCACGTGGAAACCTGGGGCAAGGTGCACAAGCTGGCGCAGGCGGCCCTCAAGGGCACCGTGCTCAAGGCCGACACCAAGGTGCCGGAAACCGCGCCGTTCCTGGCCGACACCCGCTACCTGATGGTGGCCGTGGTGGCGCCGGCCGGCGCCCCGCTGTTCCGCTGGCAGATGCCTGCGCACCAGGCCAACTTCGCGACCGAGCGCGCCAACGTGCTCGAACAATGGCGCGCCCAGGCCACGCCAACGGTGAACCGCCTGCTGCCAGGCTGCGGCGTGGAACTGCTGCTGCCCGAAGCGTATTACATGGCCTGCCGCGAAGCGGACAAGCAAATCCGCCCGGTCTCGATCCGCGCTGCCGTGCACTATCTGACGCACACGCTGTCGATCGAACCATCGGAACTGCGCGCCGTGATCGCCGGTTTTGGCGAGGAAAATGGCGAAGGCCAGATCGACGAATACCGCGTGGCATTCACGCGCCGTTCGTCGCCCGACGTGATCTACGGCGTGGTGTGGCCGCTGTACGGCCAGGAAGACGAGGAAGGTACACCACCGGAAGGCCCTGCCGCGCTGTCACCAGCCCAGCAAAAGCCGGTCACGCCGATGGACGACATCGTCAACCACCTGAACGAAGCGGGGGTCACGCAGATCAAGCGCCATGCCGAGCGTTACGTGGTGGAGTTCTGCGACGATTGCGGCGCACCGCTGTTTGCCGATCCGGTGGGCGAGTTGGCGCATGCGGAAATGCCGGAAGATACGCCTAGCGGCACCGAGCACTTCCATTAAAGTCCAGCCTGGAATCAGGTCGTTATACTTCGATCCGTCATTCCCGCGCAAGCGGGAATCCATAGACCGGTTGCGCCGCGCCAGCTTAACGCAGAGCCGGACGGCTCACCTGACGTATGGATTCCCGCGTTCGCGGGAATGACGGAGCTAGCGCTGGCAGCAAATATCCAGCGGCTTTGACTTACCAGCCTGAAAACGGCTGCTTGATCAAATTCGAGTTGTAGTACCGCGCATCGTCGGTCACCTCGTCCGCAACCCACTCGGGTTGGTCGAACGCCTCATCCTCGGCACCGAGTTCGATCTCGGCCACCACCAGCCCCGCATTCGCACCGAGAAATTCATCGACCTCCCACACGTGGGCGCCATTGGTGATCTTGCGCCGGTACTTCTCGATCAGCGGCTGCTCGCACAGGCCGTCGAGCAGTTCCGCCGCGTCCTGCACGGGAATCGGATACTCCCACTCGCCGCGCGTAGCGCCCACGCTCTTGCCCTTGATGGTGATCACCGCGCGCTCGCCCTCGATGCGTACGCGCACGGTGCGCTCCTTCTGCGACGACAGGTAGCCCTGGCGGAAGAACACCGGTTCGCCCAGCGTCTTCCAGGCGTCGCCCTGCACCAGGAACTTGCGCTCGATCTCGACGCCCATGATCAGTAGTCGTCCAGCGACAGCAGGATCGGTTGCAGGATGGCCGCGCCGAGCGCCGCCGAGCGGGCGCCATTCCAGCCCACGCGCACGTCGGGCAGATCGGCGTTGTCCTTGAACGGCATCTCCAGCGTGAGCGCGAGGCAGCCGAAGTGGTGGCCCACGTACTTGGAGGCCAGCGTGAGCATGTCTTCCTTGTACTTGCTGGCCGCGTAGCCGACCTTGTCCTGGAAGTCCGGGCTGGCGTTTTTATAACGGTCGATGAACGCTTGCTGCTTGGCGCGGCGTTCGTCGCTGAAGTTTTCCAGCATCTCGTTACCGGCCACGAAGTTGTACGGCAGCGCCTCGTCGCCGTGGATGTCGAAGAACATGTCGATGCCCGTCTCGTGCATCTTCTGTTTTACGCACAGCACTTCGGGGCTGCGCTCTACCGTTGGCGTCATCCACTCGCGGTTGAGGTTGGCGCCGGCCGCATTGGTGCGCAGGTTGCCGCGCACCGAGCCGTCCGGATTCATGTTCGGCACGATGTAGAACACGCAGCTTTGCAGCAGCTTGCGCGCGATCGGGTTGGCGTCGTCGAGCAGCGAATCGATCAGGCCTTCGATGAACCATTCGGCCATCGATTCGCCCGGGTGCTGGCGCGCGATGAACCAGATTTTTTTCGGCGCATCGGGCTGGCCGATCACCACCAGGTTCATGTCGCGGCCATCGACCGTGCTGCCCAGGTCTTGTACCTTGGCCAGCGGGTGCTCGCCCACTTCGCCCAGCAGGCGCAGGTGGCGCTCGAACGAGTATGGCTCGAAGTAGGCGTAATAAATGCTGTCGGTATCGGGCGTGTGCTTGATGGTCATGACCGCGCCGTCGAACGTGGTGGGCACGCGGAACCAGGTTTCGCCATCGTAGCTGGCCACGGCGTTGTAGTTCTCGTAGCCCTTGGCGTAAGTGGCTTCGCCGGCGTTCAGGAAGCGCATGCGCACGGCCTGCCCCGCCGCGCCTTGCAGGCGGAAGTGGAACCATTGATGGATGTCCGCGTGCGAGTCCTTGCGCAGCTTGAGGTCGATGGCGTCGGCGGTTTCCGCGCGCACGACTTCGATGGCGCCGGAGTCGAAATTCTGGCTGATTTTGATGGTCATGTCGATCCAATAGATGATTATCGATCGCGCTATTTTACCAGCATGGTCCCTTCGCGTTGATAGCGGGCATGCCATGCCAGCGCCTGCTCCAGCACGTGCGGCGTCTGGCCGCCGCCAGCCTGCGCCTGTTCTACATACGCGCGCAACTGCGGCCGATAGTCGGGGTGGGCGCACTGCTCGATGATCAGCGGCGCGCGCTCGCGCGGGGCCAGGCCGCGCAGGTCGGCCAGGCCCCATTCGGTCACCAGCACATCGACATCGTGCTCGGTATGGTCCACGTGCGCGGCAAACGGCACCACGCTCGATATCGCCCCGCCCTTGGCCACCGACTTGGTCACGAAAATCGACAGCTGGCCATTGCGGGCGAAGTCGCCCGAGCCGCCGATGCCGTTCATCATGTGCGTGCCGCCCACGTGGGTGGAGTTGACATTGCCGTAGATGTCGAATTCCAGCGCCGTGTTAAGCGCGATGATGCCAAGCCGACGCACGATTTCCGGGTGGTTGCTGATCTCCTGCGGGCGCAGCACGATGCGGTCGCGGTACTGTTCGAGGTTGGCGATGAAGCGCGCGTGGGTGGCTGCCGTCAGCGTGATCGACGAGGCCGAGGCCACGGCCAGGTGGCCCGAGTCGAGCAGCGCGATGGCGCTGTCCTGCAGCACCTCCGAATACATGGTCATGTCGCGGAACGACGAGGCAGATAAACCATGCAGCACGGCGTTGGCAATCGTGCCGATACCGGCCTGCAGCGGCAGCAGTTGCGGTCCCATGCGCCCTGCCGCCACTTCGCCCTCTAAAAATGCCACCACGTGGCGTGCAATGGCGTCGGTCTCGGTATCGGGCGGCAGCGCGTTGGACGGGCTGTCGGCGCTGTCGGTGATGACGATGGCGGCGATGCGCGCCGGGTCGATGGCGATCGCGGTGGCGCCGATGCGCTGCAACGGCGACGTCAACGGAATCGGTTCGCGTTCGGGCCGTGCGTGCGGCACGTAGATATCATGAAAGCCTTCCAGCGCCAGCGGCGCGGCCAGGTTGATCTCGATGATCACCTGCGCCGCCTGCCGGGCGAAACTGGCCGTGTTCCCGACCGACATGGTGGGAATGATGCTGCCGTCTTCGGTGATGGCCACCGCTTCGATCACGGCGATATCGACAGGTTTGAGGTCGCCCGAACGCAACTGCTCGGCGGTCTCGGACAGGTGCTGGTCGATGAACATCACCTCGCCCGTGTTGATCTTGCGGCGCAGCGCGGCGTCGGCCTGGAACGGCATGCGCCGTGCGACCACGCCGGCATTGGCCATCAGGCCGTCGCTGTCGTTGCCGAGCGAAGCGCCGGTGAGCAGGGTCAGGTGCAAGGGCGCCTGGCGCGCGCGTTCCACCAGCGCCAGCGGCAGCGCCTTGGCGTCGCCGGCGCGGGTGAAGCCGCTCATGCCGACGGTCATGCCGTCCCTGAACAGCGCGGCGGCGCGGTCGGCGGTCATCACCTTGTCCATCAGCGTTGCAAGGCGAATGCGGTCTTCATACATGGTGTGCTCCTCGATCTTCTTATAGAGTTTCAGTATAGAATTGCCGAGTCAGTCGCTTTATGACTTAAGTTCCTGCTACCCAGTCGCTTTATTCATGGATCTCCGCTCGCTGCGCTATTTTGTCGAAACCGTGCGCCTCAACAGTTTTACCCAGGCGGCCGAGTCGCTGCACGTCACCCAGTCCACCATCAGCAAGATGGTGCGCCAGCTGGAACAAGAAACGGGCGGGCAGCTGTTGATACGCGACGGCAGGAAGCTCGCCCTGACCGACATCGGCCGCGTGGTATATGCACGCGGCGAAGACATGCTGGCCTCGATGCGGCGCCTGGCACAGGAAGTGCAGGACACGCAAACCGTGGAACGCGGCCAGCTCACGGTCGGCATCCCGCCCATGATCAACCTGCTGTTTACGCCCGTGTTGAAGGCGTTCCGCGAACGCCATCCGCAAATCGCCCTCACGCTGCTGGAAGACACGGGCCAGGCCATCGAACGCAAGGTCGCCAACGGCGAACTGGAAATCGGCCTGACGGTTCTGCCGGCCGACCCGGCGCTGCCACTGCAAACGGCCGCCATCGCCAGCTATCCGCTGTGGGCGCTGGCCGCGCAAGGCACGTTTCGCAAGGGCCGCGCCACGTTGCCATTCAAGGCGCTGGACGGATTGCCGCTGGTGCTGCTCACCGACGACTTCGCGCTCACGCGCAGCCTGCGCGCGGCGTTCGGCGCCGCCGGGTTTGAGCCGCAGGTAGCGGCGCAAAGCGGGCAATGGGACTGGCTGGTGGCGATGGCGTCGGCCGGCATGGGCGTGGCGCTGCTGCCGGAACCGTTCATCGGACGGCTGGCGCTTGGCCCGCTGGATGCGGTACGGCTGGTGGAACCGGCGCTGCCATGGCAGCCAGCCCACGTGTGGCAGGGGGGCTACCTGTCGCACGCGGCGCGCGCGTGGCTCGACGTGTGCGAGGAAGTGCTGGGGGCCGCTGCGGGTTAAGCTGGTGGCAGCGTGTGCAGCGCCACGCCTTCGATCAGATCCACTTTCGATTCCCACGGCCTCAGGGCGATCATGCGCTGCGCCTCTTCATACCCGGCCTGCCAGCGCGCGTTGATGCCGCTCGAGGAAAAATCGATATCCTTGGTATGGTCCTCGCCGCCGATGCGCGGCGCCACCAGCGACAGCACGTGCATGGTGGTGCCGCAGCCCCAGCACGACAGGTCGCGCACTTCGGGCAGTTCGGCCACGTCGGGCGGCAGGTGCAGGCTCAGTTCGCGGATCACGTGACGCAGCCGGTGCAGCTTGCGCTGCTGCTCGATATTGCTGGAGCGGCTCGCGTACTGGATCTCCTTCTGCTTGTCGAGCACGTCGAGGATGCTTTGCGGCTCGGTACCGTCCGGGTTCCACACCTGCACCGAGAAGATCACCGAACTGCGGCGCGGCTCGTCGTCGAGCACCGCTTCGATCGGCGTGTTGGAATAGATGCCGCCATCCCAGTACGGTTCGCCATCGATGCGCACGGCGGGAAAGGCCGGCGGCAGCGCGCCCGACGCCAGCACGTGGTTGGCGGTGAGCACGTCGCGGCTGCTGTCGAAGTAGCGCATGGCGCCAGTGCGGGCGTTGACCGCGCCGACCGTGAAGCGCGGTTGCTGATGATTGAGGTAGTCGTAGTCGATCAGTTGCTCCAGCGTGGCGCGCAGCGGCGCGGTCTGGTAGAACGACGCGTGCTCCACGCCCACCTTGGCATCCGGATTCCACCAGGCCGACAGGTTGGGCTCGAAAAAGGCGGGAATGCCCTGCCCCACCGTGACGGCATTGGCCACGCTGCGCGGCAAGGACGTCACGCCGAGCGCATTGCGCTCCATGCGTTGCCAGAACTGGCGCAGGCGCTCGAGGCGCTGCTCCGGTGGATTGCCGGCGATGATGGCGCCGTTGATGGCGCCGATCGAGGTGCCGATCACCCAGTCGGGTTCCAGCCCCGCCTCGTGCATGGCCTGATAGACGCCCAGCTGGTAAGCGCCCAAAGCGCCGCCGCCCTGCAGGACCAGGACGACCTGGCCAAGCTGGGCAGCGTTTGAAACGGATGCGGGGGTGCGGTTCAAACGGTACTCCACGTTGGTGGCAACGTGGAGATTGTAGTGCAGTTAACCGACTTCCACACCACGCGCCTTGAGTGCAGCGCGCACGCCGGCGCCGTAAGCCGGATCGGCCCGGTCGAAGTGGCTCAATTGACGGGCGATGATCTCGGCGCTCACCTGCGACAACGGGCCGGCGATATTGTCGAACAGGTTCTGCTGCTCTTGCGGCGGCAGCAGGCGGAACAGGTTGCCCGCTTGCGTGTAATCGTCTTCCTTGCCGCGACCGTCGTAGCGGCCTGCCGCGCCGTGCAGCGCCAGCCCCGGTTCGCCGTGACCCATGCCTTGCGGGTTGCTGCCATTGGCATCGACCGGCTGGTAGTTCTGCGCCGCGCCGCCGTTGGCGATCGCCATGGCGCCGTCGCGCTGCTGGTTGTGGAACGGGCAGCGTGGCGCGTTCACCGGCAGGTGCTGGTGATTCACACCCACGCGGTACAACTGGGCGTCGTGGTAGGCGAACAGGCGCGCCTGCAGCATCTTGTCCGGCGAGTAGCCCAGGCCCGGCACCACGTTCGACGGCGACAATGCAGCCTGCTCCACTTCCGCGTGGTAGTTGACGGGATTGCGATTGAGTTCGAACACGCCGACCGGGGTCAAAGGGAAGTCCGCGTGCGGCCACACCTTGGTCAGGTCGAACGGATTCCAGCCGGTGCGCTGTTCCCATGCCGCCAGCTCCGCCTCGGTGGCCACTTGCAAGCGCACGTCCCAGCGCGGGAAGTCGCCGGCGGCAATCGCGCCGAACAGGTCGCGCTGGGCGTAGTCCGGATCTTCACCGGCGATGCGGGTGGCCACGGCAGCTGGCAAATTCTTGATGCCCTGCTGCGTCTTCAGGTGCCACTTGCAGTACACGCGCTCACCCGCCTCGTTGATCAGGCTGAAGGTGTGGCTGCCGAAACCGTCCATGTGGCGGTAGCCGTCCGGCGTGCCGCGGTCCGAGAACAGCATCGTCACCTGGTGCAGGCTTTCCGGCGTCTTGCTCCAGAAGTCGAACATCATGGTCGGCGACTTCAGGTTGGTTTGCGGATCACGCTTCTGGGTGTGGATAAAATCGGGAAACTTGATGCCGTCCTTGATGAAGAACATCGGCGTGTTGTTACCGACCAGGTCCCAGTTGCCGTCTTCGGTATAGAAGCGCATGGCGAAGCCGCGCGGATCGCGCTCGGTATCGGCACTGCCTTTTTCGCCGCCCACGGTGGAAAAGCGCACGAAGGTCTCGGTCTGCTTGCCAATTTCAGCGAACAGCTTCGCTTTCGTATAACGGGTGATGTCGTGGGTGACGGTAAAAGTGCCGTACGCGCCCGAACCCTTGGCGTGGACCACGCGCTCGGGAATGCGTTCGCGGTTGAAGTGCTGGAGTTTTTCGAGCAGGTGGAAGTCTTGCAGCAGCAGCGGGCCGCGCGGGCCGGCGGACAGCGAATTCTGGTTGTCGGCGACAGGGATGCCGGAGGCGGAGGTGATTGGCGGTTGATTCATGCTATGGCTCCTTGTTATTTAATAGGCTAAAGCTATTTTAACGGCGCGAAGCGATAAATAGAAACTATAAATATCTATGACTTTCATAGGTATTGACAATTGCTACCGGTAATAAAAAACCGGGGACGCGCCCCGGTTTTTTAATCGGACTGAACAATCAAACTTCGGCGATACGCTTGCGGATATGCGCCAGCGCCTCTTCCACCTGGTCGATCAGGATCAGGCACAAGTCCCCTGCCTGCAAACGCCCCAGCGCCGTATCGATGGCCAGGAACTCGCCGTAAATCTCCTGCACGTGCGACGTGCGCGGCGCGCCCTGCAGGCCGGAGCGCAGCAGCGCCACCACTTCGCCATCGACGCGGCCGCGCTGGCACGCATCCTCGTACAGCAGCACGTCGTCGAACGCGCGGCCGAGGATCTCGGTCTGCTGGCGGATGTCTTCGTCGCGGCGGTCGCCGGCGCCCGAGATCACCACGCCACGGCGCTTGGCCGGCATGGTCTCCACGGCCTGCACCAGCGCCAGGATGGCATCCGGATTGTGGCCGTAGTCGGCGATCACGGTCGCGCCCTTGTAGTCGAACACGTTGAAGCGGCCGGGCGCATTGTCGGAATCGTTGGCAAAGGTTTTCAGGCCCAGGCGGATCGACTCCCAGCTGATGCCCACGCCCCACGCGGCAGCGACCGACGCCATCACGTTCTCGACCTGGAAGCCGATGGCGCCGTTGCGGGTGATCGGCACTTCCGCCAGCGGAATGCGTACCTGCTGCTTGCCTTCGGCAGCCACCAGGTGGCCGTCCGCGACGTACACGGTGCGGCAGCCCTGCGCCAGGTGGGTGGCGATGACGGGATGGCCGGCGTCCGCGCCGAAGTAGATGATCTTGCCCTTGCAGTTGGCGGCCATGCCTGCGACGATCGGATCGACCGCGTTCAGCACCGCGTAGCCGTCGGCGGCGACGTTCTGCACGATCACGCGCTTCAAGACTGCCAGGTCTTCCACGGTGGTGATGTAGTTCAGGCCCAGGTGGTCGCCGGCGCCGATGTTGGTCACTACCGCAACCTGGCAGCGGTCGAAGGCCAGGCCTTCGCGCAGGATGCCGCCCCGGGCGCTTTCGAATACCGCCGCGTCCACGTCCGGGTGCAGCAGCACGTTGCGGGCGCTGCGCGGGCCGCTGCAGTCGCCGCTGTCGGTCTGGCGGCCTTCGATGTACACGCCGTCGGTGTTGGTCATGCCGGTGCGCAGGCCGCTGGCCGTGAGCAGGTGCGCGATCAGGCGCACGGTGGTGGTCTTGCCGTTGGTGCCGGTGACGGCAACGACCGGGATGCGGCCATTCTCGCCCGGTGCGAACATGGTGTTGACGATTGCTTCACCCACGGCGCGGCCCTTGCCGTACGACGGCGCGATGTGCATGCGCAGGCCGGGGGCGGCGTTGACTTCCACCACGCCGCCGCGACGGTCGTCGAACGGTTCGAGCACGCCTTCGCACACCACGTCCACGCCGCAGATATCGAGGCCGATCATCTGCGCCGCTTCCACCGCGCGCGCCGCCACTTCCGGGTGCACGTCGTCGGTCACGTCGGTAGCAGTGCCGCCGGTGGACAGGTTGGCGTTGTTACGCAGGATCACGCGCTGCCCCTTGCCTGGCACGGAGTCCGCTTCCAGGTCTTGCAGCGCCAGGCGCGCCAGGGCGATGTCGTCGAACCGGATCTTGGTGAGCGACGTCGAGTGGCCGCTGCCACGGCGCGGGTCGGCATTGACCAGGTCCACCAGCTGGCGCACCGTATGCACGCCGTCGCCAACCACTTGCGGCGGGTCGCGGCGGGCGGCGGCAATGAGCTTGTTGCCGATCACGAGCAGGCGGAAATCGTGGCCGGGCAAGTAGCGCTCGACCATCACGTCGTCGCGGAATTCCTTGGCGGTGCGGAAGGCCTGCTCCAGGTGTTCCTTCGAATTGACGTTGACCGTCACGCCCTTGCCCTGGTTGCCGTCTTTCGGCTTGACCACGACCGGCATGCCGATGTCCTGCGCGGCTTGCCAGGCGTCTGCCTCGTCTTCCACCGTGCGGCCGTACGGCACTGGCACGCCGGCCGCGTGCAGCAGCTTCTTGGTCAGCTCCTTGTCCTGGGCGATCGATTCGCCGATGGCGCTGGTGGTGTCCATTTCGGCGGCCTGGATGCGGCGCTGCTTGGAACCCCAGCCGAACATCACCATGCTGCCTTCGGTCAGGCGGCGGATCGGGATGTCGCGCGCCAGCGCGGCGTTGACGATGGAACCGGTGCTCGGGCCCAGGCGCACGTCTTCGTCGAGATCACGCAGTTCGGTGAGCGCGGCGTCGAGGTCGAAGGCGGTGTCGTTCAGCGCGGCGTTGATCAGGTTCTCGGCCATGGCGACTGCCAGGCGGCCGACGGCTTCTTCCGAGTACTCGACCACGGTCTGGTACACGCCTTCTTCCGGTGTGGCGCTGGTGCGGCTGAAGGTGACCGGGCAACCGGCTTGCGCCTGCAGGCTCAGGGCAGCGGCTTCAAGCACATTGGCCAGCGAAATGGTTTCACCGGTGGCGTGCAGGGCGCCGACCGCCGGGAAGCGCGCGTGCAGGCGCTGCTCGAAACCGGGCAATTGCGCGATGGCGCGCTGGTCGGGCGGGCACGATACAACCACTTCCATGGCGGTGTGGTGGCTCCAGAGATTCGGGCCACGGAGGGCGCGGGTGCGGATGACTTCCATAAATCTGCTTGTTCTTTCGTATCAGTGATGGATGCGCTTCGGATTCGCATCGAAGGTGCGCAAACCGGCGGCGATCAGTTCCGGCGTCAGGCCCAGCGCCCAGCCGGCGGCAATCGCGGCCAGCACGGCCTCGGGCGGCACCAGCGGCGACAGCGGCAGGCTGACCATGTCCACGTAGCCCTGGCCCAGCACGATGGTGTGCTGGTCACCCTGGATGCGCTGGAAGACCACGCGCGCGCTGTCCTGGCGATGCTGGACGATGGCCGGGAGGTGCTCGTCCACGCCATAGAAAATCACTTCGCCGTCGCACAGTTCTGCCATGTCCACCACTTGCGGATCGGCGGCGTTGAGCACGGCCGCGCCGCTGGCCAGCACCACGTCCACCTGGGTGCGCAGCACGTTGTACAGTTTGTCGTCGGTGTCGATGTGGAACTCGGCCACGTCGTCCAGGCCCGCGACATCGGTCACCACGCCCACCGTGCACCTGTCGTAGGCCAGGCCTTCGGTGAGGATCATGCGCGCGCTCGATTCGAACACCGCCGCTTCCACGTTCTTGTTGAGCAGCAGGCGTTCGCCGGTTTCCCAGTCGGACAGGCCGTCGCGCGACAGCAGGCGGCTGTTCACGTACAGGCCGTCGGCGCAGCTCACGCCAACCTTTTTGCCGCCCACTTGCAGCAGCCAGGCGATCAGGCGCGCGGCCACGGTGGTGCCGTGCGTGCCAGTGATGCCCACGACCGGGATGCGGCCCGTCTCTTCCTCTTTGAACAGCTGGCCGACGATGGCGGCGCCGACGTTGCGCGGCTCGCCGTGTTCGGGCTTCAGGTGCATCAGCAGGCCGGGGCTGGCGTTGACTTCGATGATGGCGCCGCCCTGCTCGTGCAGCGGACGGGTAATGTCGGACGCCACCAGGTCGATGCCGGCGATGTCGAGGCCGACCACGCGCGCAGCCAGCGTGGCCATGGCGGCCACTTCCGGGTGCACCTTGTCGGTGACGTCGGTGGTGACGTTGCCGTTGGCCTGGATCAGCACCTTCTGGCCGTCCAGCGGCACGGAAAACGCGTCCATGCCCTGGCGCTTGAGTTCCAGGATGGTTTCGCCGGCTTCCGCCGGCTTGATCAGGCTCAGTGGAAAATCTTCTTCCTCGCCACGGCGCGGATCGATATTGATGTGCAGATCGACCAGCTGCTGGATGGTGTGGACGCCATCGCCGGTGATCCACAAGGCTTCGCCGGCAGCGGCAGCGATCATGCGCTTGCCGACCACCAGCAGGCGGTGTTCGTTACCGACGATGAAGCGCTCGACGATCACGCTCGAACTGTAACCTTCGTCGGACGCCAGCGCATAAGCGGCGGTGACGTCGGCTTCGGTCATCAGGTTGAGCGACACGCCACGGCCATGGTTGCCGTTGTAGGGCTTGACCACGACCGGCAGGCCGATGTCCTGCGCGGCTTCCCATGCAGCTTCCGCGCTGGTCACCAGTTCACCTTCGGGCACCGGTACGCCGCACGACGACAGCAGCGACTTGGTCAGGTCCTTGTCGCTGGCAATGCCTTCGGCAATCGCGCTGGTCTGCTCGGTTTCGGCGGTCCAGATGCGGCGCTGGGCGGCGCCGTGGCCCAGTTGCACCAGGTTGCCGTCGGTGAGGCGGATCGACGGAATCGCGCGGTCGGTCGCGGCATCGACGATATTGCCGGTGCTCGGGCCCAGGCACAGCGTCTCAACCAGGTCGGTCAGTTCGGCCACGGTGGCGGCCAGGTCGTACGGTTGATCCTCGATCATTGCCATCAGCAGGTCGCGCCCGGCGGCCAGGGCGGCGCGGCCGACCTGTTCCTGGCGGGTGCGGAACGCCATCTTGTAGTAGCCGGTGTCCGTGCCGATCTGGCGGGTTTTGCCGAAGCCGGTTTTCATGCCGGCCAGGTTTTGCAGCTCCAGCACCACGTGCTCGAGCACGTGGCCGGCATAGGTGCCGTCGCGCAGGCGCTCGAGGAAGCCGCCCACCTCTCCCACGCCGCAGCGGTGCTCGAGCAGGCCCGGCAAGATCGTGGTCAGGCGCTCGTACAGGCCCGGCAGCAGGTTGGACGGGTATTGTTCCAGTTCGCCAATATCGAGCCACGCCTCGATCACGGGGCGATAGGTCCAGATATTGGGGCCGCGCAAATGGGTGACGCGGAGGATTTCTATGCTTTTCTTCTTGATCATGTGTCGAATTTTGTTACTTCGTTATCGGCGGCAGGCTGAGCACCTCGCCGGGCCGTATTGTAAACCCTGTATTCCTGTAACCTGCTGGCAGCACCCATGACCTGATCACGTTCATCAAGCAGTACCGGCGTTTTTGTCCGTGCGTTATACTTGCCGCCAGAACAAAAAAGTCAGTATTTACTTAATTTCTGTCAATTTATTAGCGACAGAATACCGTAATTCCTCACTTTTACCAGCGCCATCGCCCGATTGAAATCGGACGTGGCGCAGCCATATAGGTCGATTGCGCCCTGCGCGACGCCTTTATCACCGATCCGGAGTACGCCACACAATGACAAGCCAACAACTTTCCACCATATCGAGCGTCGGCGGCGAGCTGCCCGACCGCTGGCGTTCCGATATACAGGCACAACTTTCCCAAGGGGAAAACGTTGTAAGTGCCCTGGAGGTTGACCTGGATCAGCAACTTCGTTTCGCCAAGGGTGTGGTGGTGATTACCAACACCCGCCTGCTGGCGCGCGCGCCGGGCCAGGAGCAATGGCAGGCATGGCCGTTCTCGTTCGATCTGTCGCTGGAACACCACGATCACGCGGGCGTGGGCCACCTGGAGCTGGTGTCCGCGCGCGGCCGCCTGGCCGCCTGGCGTTTTACGCTGGGCCAGAACCTGCAGGCGATCCGCCTGGTCGAGCACTTTGCCGCCCAGCGCGACAGCCACTCCAGCGGTGAGCCGGTCATCAGCGACGAGACCAACGTCTGCCCCAGCTGCAAGGCGCCGCTTGAACCGGACCAGGAAGAATGCCCGGTCTGCACCAAGGTGGTGTACACGCCGCCGTCCACCTGGACCTTGTTCCGCCTGTGGCGCTTCGCCCGCCCCTATAAACTGCAACTGGGCCTGGGCTTTTTGCTGATGCTGCTGTCCACCGGCGCCCACATGATCCCGCCGTATCTCACCATTCCGCTGATGGACAAGGTGCTGATCCCGTACCAGAACGGCACGCCGGTCGATTCGAGCCTGGTGGCGCTGTACATGTCCGGCCTGGTGGGCGCGGCGGTGCTGGCGTGGATTTTCGGCTGGGCCAAGACCTATGTGCTGGCACTGGTCTCCGAGCGCATCGGCGCCGACCTGCGCACCGAGACTTATGACCACCTGCTGCGCCTCTCGCTCGAATACTTCGGCGGCAAGCGCACTGGCGACCTGATGTCGCGCATCGGCAGCGAGAGCGACCGCATTTGCGTGTTCCTGTCGCTGCATTTGCTCGACTTCGCATCCGACTGCCTGATGATCATCATGACCGGCGTGATCCTGTTCTCGATCGATCCGTATCTCGCCATCTTCGCGCTGGCGCCACTGCCGTTCATCGCCTGGCTGATCCACCTGGTGCGCGACCGCCTCCGTACCGGTTTCGAAAAGATCGACCGCGTGTGGGGCGAAGTGACCAACGTGCTGGCCGATACCATTCCCGGCATCCGCGTCGTCAAAGCATTCGCGCAGGAGACGCGCGAAGCGGCGCGCTTCCGCACCGCCAACAAGCACAACCTGGCCGTCAACGACAAGCTCAATAAAATCTGGTCGCTGTTCTCGCCCACCGTATCGTTCCTGACCGAGCTCGGTCTTCTGGTGATCTGGGTGTTCGGTATCTACCAGGTCTCGAAGGGCAATATCACGGTCGGCGTGCTGTCGGCGTTCATCGCGTACTCGAGCCGTTTCTATGGCCGGCTCGATTCGATGAGCCGCATCGTCTCGGTCACGCAAAAATCGGCGTCGGCCGCCAAGCGTATTTTCGACATTCTCGACCACGTGTCGTCGGTGCCCGATCCGGTCAACCCGGTCAAGCTGGCCAAGGTGGAAGGCAATATCACCTTGCGCGAAGTGGGCTTCCGCTACGGTAACCGCGCGGTCAACCGCGGCATCAACCTCGATATCAAGGCCGGCGAAATGGTGGGCCTGGTCGGCCACTCGGGTTCCGGCAAATCGACCCTGGTCAACCTGATCTGCCGCTTCTACGACGTGGCCGAAGGCGCCATCATGCTCGATGGCGTCGATATCCGCTCGCTGGCCATTTCCGACTACCGCCGCCAGATTGGCCTGGTGCTGCAGGAGCCGTTCCTGTTCTTCGGCACCATCGCCGAAAACCTCGCCTACGGCAAGCCGGATGCGACGCGCGCCGAAATCATGGCCGCCGCCCGCGCCGCGCACGCCCACGAATTCATCCTGCGCCTGCCGCAGGGCTACGATTCGATGGTCGGTGAACGCGGCCAGGGCCTGTCGGGCGGCGAGCGCCAGCGCATCTCGATTGCGCGCGCGCTGCTGATCGACCCGAAGATCCTGATCCTCGACGAAGCCACCGCCTCGGTCGATTCGGAGACCGAAAAAGAAATCCAGCGCGCGCTGGAGAACCTGGTCAAAGGCCGCACCACGATCGCGATCGCGCACCGCCTGTCCACGCTGGCCAAAGCCGACCGCCTGGTGGTGATGGACCGCGGCGTGGTGGTGGAAGAAGGCGCCCATGATGAACTGATGGCCAAGGAAGGCGCGTACTATCGCCTGGTACAGGCGCAAGCCCGCAACGTGGACACGGACCTCGACGACCGTGGCAGCAAGGATTGAAGCAGATGAGCATTAACTTTGAACTGATACGCAACCCCTTCGGCAAACTGGTACTGACCACCCTTGATGGCGTGGTCCACGAAGGCGTGGCAGCGGTGCGCGCCTTCCCGGTGCAGGCGCCGGAAGACGGCATCGCGCTGGTCAATCACGACGGCAAGGAAGTGGCCTGGATCGACCGCATCGAGGATTTGCCGGCAGCGGTGGGCGCGCTGGTGCGCGAAGAGTTGAGCGGACGCGAATTCATGCCCGAGATCAGCCGCATCGTGGCCGTGACCAGCTTTGCCACGCCGTGCACCTGGACCGTCAATACCGACCGCGGCGACACCGAGTTCGTGCTGCGCGGCGAAGAAGATATCCGCCGGCTGACGGCCGATACGCTGCTGATCTCGGACATCCACGGGATTCACTTCCTGGTGCGCGATGTGCGCCAGTTGGACAAACACAGCAAGAAGTTACTGGATCGCTTCCTGTAAGCCGGTGCAGTGCCCGGGTTCAGCGCTTACTTGGCCGGCACCCCGGCCTGTTTTTTCGCCAGCAGGTCCGCCACCGGGTTGTCCGGGTCGGCGGCCAGGGTCCAGTTGCCGCTTTCGATTTCGGACGGCCGCACGTCGCGCTGGTTGCCGAGGTTGACGCCAAAGCTGTAGCGCAACTCGGGGTTGCGCAGCGATAGCCGTTCGAGCGCCTCGAAAATGATGCGCATATCGATGTCGTTGGAGCTGTCCGTCAGGCTTCGCTCCAGCCGCCCCACCAGCTCGGCATTGACGCTGCGGCCGGCCTTGCCAGCTTCTGCCTTCAACTTTTCGAACAGCGAAAACGGCATGCGGAATTGACTACGATAGATGTTTGTCATGACGCTATCTTGGCATCAACGCGGCAAACCCGCTAGTGCCTGAAATTCTCAAAATAGTGACAAAACGGTCTGGAACTGCGAAAAGACGGTCCTGGAGCGGTACATTTCGTCGCTAACCCGCGCGAGTCTTGGTCACCCCAAGAATCTTACCAATTCGGCATTTCCATCTGTATCATAGCCATAGCGTCGCAGCCCGACGTTTCCGGCCGGGCGGCACCCGGCGCACTCCGTGGGAGACGCTGTCATGCACACCCTGGTCCGTATCGCCGCCATGGCGGCCTCCCCCTGCTGGCCGCTTGTGCCACACTCGGTCCGCTGGCACTCACGCGCATGATGTGCCTACCCGATGCCATCGGCCAGCACTGGCCGCAAGACGTCGAACGCATCGACAGCTATCGCCTGACCGATGGCCGGCTGCAGCGCACCGTGTCCGGCAATGGCGGCAGCTACACCTGGGAACGCGTGCAGCCGTGAGCCTGCCTGTGCGTTTGGCCGCCACGGCGATCTGGCTGATGATGCTGGCCCTTGCCGGCCTGGCGACCGCGGCAGCGGCACCGCTGCCGCCAGGCGCGCCGGCTACCCCCATCACCATCAAGGACATCCTCAAGCAAGCCGACGAAGACCAGCAACTGGTCGATGTCGCCCGCCAACTGCTGGCCGCGCCGCCGCCGTTCGCGCGCCTGCGCGCCACGCTCGACGCCATCGCCGCGCCGGTCAACGCCAAGCTGCTCTCGGCCCGGGGCACGGCCTTGCGCGCCCTGCCCATCATGCGGCTCGAGAGCCTGGCCCGCCACTGGGAATTCGATGCGCGCCGCTATGCGCACTGGGAAGCGGAGTCCCGAACCACTTTCGCGCCATATGCCGACAGCGCCATGCAACTGGCGCAGCGCCGCCTGGCCTGGTCGGCGGCGCGCGGCGCCGGCACGCTCGAGGGGCTGCCGCCGGTAATGTCCACCCGTATCGAGGCGGTGCTGGCGCAGATCGACACGTGCGAGGCGGCACTGGGCGCGGCCTTGTCCACCCAGTTCGAACTGACCGAGCGCGCCAGCGTCATCAAGGCGCGTATCCGCAGCGGCCAGGCCGACGTGGGCGCCGCCATCGATGACATCGACCGCCGCCTGCTGAGGATCGATGTGCCGCCGCTGTGGCAGCAGTCGGGCATTGGCGGTGGCGCAGGTGCGCCGCTCGATGCCATGCAGCGCGGCCTCGACATCGAAGCCCGGTTCGCCCGCGACTACAATGCCGCCGGCACCGGCAACCAGCAAGCGCTGCGTGTACTGCAGATCCTGCTGCTGCCGTTGATCCTGGTGCTGGCGCTGCGCAGCCGGCGCCACGGTAGCCTGCCCGAAGCGGGCACCAGCGCGCTGCGGCGGCCAGTGTCGGCCTGGCTGCTGCTGTCACTGCTGGCGGTGCTGGTCTTTGAGCCCGATGCCCCGCTGCTGGTCGAGGAATTCGTGCTGATGCTGGCACTGATCCCGGTGCTGCGCCTGCTGCCGAAAAACACTGCCGCCTGGCTCGGTATGCCGCCCTCCATCGCCGTGGGTCTGTACGCGATCGACCGCCTGGGCGTGGCGATCGTGGCGGACGTGGGGCTCTACCGCCTCTTTACGCTGGCGCTTAACCTTCTGGCGCTGGGCTTGACGGTCTGGATGGTGCGTCAACCCTGCCCGCCGCATGCTGCGCGGTACAACATGCTGCATCGTCTCAAGCGCCCGCTCGAAAGGGGTGTGCTGCTGATCCTGGCGGTGGCAGCCATCTGCAACGTGGTCGGTAATATCTCGCTGGCCGAAACGCTGACCAGCGGCGTGATCGAAAGCGGCTACATGGCGCTGCTGCTCTACGCTGGCGTGACCGCCTGCCAGGGACTGTTACGCGGCATGCTCAGCGCGCCGGCGCCCGATGGCGGCACCTTCGTGCACCGCCAGGGGCCGGTGCTGGTGGCAGCCTGCGACCGCCTGCTGGTCGTGGCTGGATTGGTCGGATGGCTGGTCTACAGCCTGCACCGTTTCCGCCTGCTGCGGCCGCTGCAAAATGCCGGCAGTTCAGTGCTGGCCGTGGGCATCGACGTCGGCGAGGTCTCCCTCCACCTCGGCGACGTGGTGGTGTTCGTGTTCTCGACCTGGCTGGCGGTGTGGGTTGCGCAGGCAGTGCGGCGCCTGCTGCGCGAGGAACTGCCCGGCCACAGCAGGCTGCCGCGCGGGGTGGGCAACAGTATCGCTTCGCTCAGCTACTACGGCGTGCTGCTGCTGGGGATCCTGTTCGCGCTGTCGGCCGCCGGCTTCAAGGTCAGCCAGCTGATGTTCATTTTCGGCGCGCTGGGCGTGGGCATCGGCTTCGGCCTGCAAAACGTGGTCAACAATTTTGTGTCGGGCGTGGTGCTGATGTTCGAGCGGCCTATCCAGCCCGGCGACGTGATCGACGCCGCCGGCATCTCCGGCACAGTGCGCGACATCCGGCTGCGCGCCACCACCATCCGCACCTTCGACGGCGCCGACTCGGTGGTGCCCAACGGCTTGCTCCTGAGCGGCAACCTCACCAACTGGACCATGTACGACCGCAGTCGCCGTTTCGAAGTCACCATCAACGTTGCGTATGGCACCGACGCGGCGCGCGTGATCGCGATCCTGGATGCCACGGCGGCCGCCACCGCCGGCGTGGCGGCCGAGCCGGCGCCGGTGGTGCTGCTGACCAGCGCTGGCGACAATGGCGTCAATTTCGCCGTGCGCGTGTGGACGGCCGATGTCGGTGGCTGGCTGCAGGTGCGCGGCGCGCTGCTCGAAAACATCCTCGCCGCCCTGCAGGCTGCAGGCATCGAAATCCCCTACCAGCAGCTCGACATACATGTACGCAAACCAACCGGAGGCCAGCATGAATAAACTCTTGATGGCGGCGCTGTGCGCAGCGCTCGCCTGTGGCAGCGCCTGGGCGGCCGACCCGATACGGCACGAAGAGATCGTGCTCACCCACGCAGCGCCACTGCAGAAAATCAGCGGCAAGATCAAGGGCCGCGCGACTGCCGAATACAGCATTGCCGTGCCGGCAGGCGCCAGGATCGACATCCGCCTGACAGGCGCCAACCGCTCGGCCAACTTCAACGTCACCGCCGCGGGCGCGGACGAGGCGCTGTTCGTGGGCTCGCGCGATGGCAACCGGTTTCAGGCCACGGCGCCGACGGCTACCATCTATCGCGTCGATGTTTACCTGATGCGCAACGCGGCGCGCCGCAACGAGTCGGCGAGCTTTGTGCTGGAAGCGGGGCTTGGCGCGGCACGCTGAATTGTTCGAGGCGTGCTAGTCGCGTCCATTGAGCACGGTAAGCGGGGTGCCAGCGGCGCCCTGCGAAAGCGGCTCCGCAGTCACCAGCAAGGTGGTCCCGGGCAGCAGCAGCGGTGCCACTTTTGCGTAAAAATCCGGCGCCACCTGCACCCGGTTGCGCACCGCCTCGTCCACTGCCACGCCGGATTCGTTCGCATGGCCAGCCACGCCCACGTAGAACCATGCTGGTGCGCCAGTTGCATCGGTGCCCAGCGTAAGCACGTGGGTGGCCTCGCTGTCGGCCGGTAGCGCAGCCGGTGCGCGGCCGATTTCCACGCCATTTCTCAGCACAACCACCGCCTGGTCGCTGCGCGAAATAACGATCGTCACCGGCCCGGACACCGCGCGTTCGGGCGCCCAGAATTCTCCGGCCTGTTGGCGGACGATTGCCGACGGCGCCAGCACCGCGCCGGTATCGGACGTGACGGGGTGGCTGGCGTCGCCGGTCACCACCACGGTGGTGCCGCGCCGGGTGACGTCGAACAGTTCGCGCGCAAACGCGTACGGCAAATGCACGCATCCATGGCTTTCCGGGTAGCCGGGCAAACCACCCGCATGCAGCGCCACGCCATCCCAGGTCAGGCGCTGCTGGTACGGCATGCTGGCGTCGTTGTAGGCATTGGAGTGGTGCTCCACATTCTTTTCCAGGATGGTGAAGACGCCGGTGGGCGTGGCGTGCCCCGGTTTTCCCGTGGAGACGGTCGATACGCCGATGCGCACACCGTTGCGATAAATGGTCGCGGTCTGGCGCGACAAATCCACGTACACCAGCACCGGCCCGGCGGGCGCAATACGCGGCGCCCACACCCACTGCCCCGGCTTGAGCGCATCCGCCCGCCGCGCCAGTTCCACCGGTGACGACACCTTCGCGCCTTGCGCCAAAACGGCGCCGGCCAGCAGCGCGCCGCCTGCGAGAGCCGCCAGCTTGAATGCTACGCACGCCATGCTGCTAGAACCTGCGATGGCCATCGTCGGCATCGCAGCGGCCATTGAACCTGATCATGCCATCGATGGTGATGGCGCCGCTGCGGCGGTTGATCGACAGGCGCGGCTGGTTCAGTGCATTGAGGCGGAACTTGCCGCGAATCTGGTCGTGCCCCACGACCAGGTCATCGATGCGCCACCAGCCATCGTGGTTGTCGCCATGCAGCGGCGGAATCAGGCTTTTGGGTAACTGGATATCGCCACGATCGCCGTGAATGGAGACGGTGATGGTGGCCTGAAAATCGGCTTTGCCGGTTTCCACGCTTTGCTTGGGCACGTACTTGTGCTGCTGCGCGTCCCACTCGTAGCCCGAGTGGACTTCGGCGGTGGTTTTCTCGGCGCCGCCGTAACAGACCAGTTGCAGATCGGGGCCGTGATCATCGCGGTCGTCCCGTTGGCCGTCCTGGGCGTGGGCGGCGGTGCAGGCGGCAAGGACCAGGATCAGCGGCAGGAGCCGCCATGGTGCGGTGTTCATCGGGTGTCTCCTTGGGTGAAGGGATACGGACTTACCGCGCGAGTATAAACCACCGGTTGCATTTTTTATTACTGACGGTATGCCTATCTTTCTGGTGAAGGCAACGCCCGGGCGTTCAGCTATCATGAGACTGCTGTGCCATGAGGCCCACCGACGACATCGTCCGTTCTTCAACCAAGGATCAACCATGAGCAATGACCATAGCGCATCGAAATGCCCGTTCAGCCAGGCCAACAACGCCGGCACCACCAACCGCGACTGGTGGCCCGACCAGCTGCGCCTCGACCTGCTGCACCAGCACTCCGCCAAGTCGGACCCGATGGGCGCCGACTTCGACTATCGCAAGGAGTTCGAGAGCCTCGACCTGGCAGCCGTCAAGCGCGACCTGGCTGCCCTGATGACCGATTCGCAGGACTGGTGGCCGGCCGATTTCGGCCACTACGGAGGTCTGTTCATCCGCATGGCCTGGCACAGCGCGGGCACCTACCGGACCGGCGATGGCCGTGGCGGCGCACGCCGTGGCCAGCAGCGCTTCGCACCGCTCAACAGCTGGCCCGACAACGTCAGCCTCGACAAGGCGCGCCGCCTGGTCTGGCCAATCAAGCAAAAGTATGGCCGCAAGATCTCGTGGGCCGACCTGATTATTTTGACCGGTAACGTTGCGCTGGAAACCATGGGCTTCAAGACCATCGGTTTCGCGGGCGGCCGCGTCGATACCTGGGAACCGGACCAGGACGTGTACTGGGGCCGCGAAACCACCTGGCTTGGCGGCGACCTGCGTTACGCCCACGGCAGCGATGGCGTGGAAAAAGCGGGCGGCGTGCTGGTCTCGGATGACAACGCCGACGGCGATGTCCACAGCCGCAACCTGGAAAATCCGCTGGCCGCCGTGCAAATGGGCCTGATCTACGTGAACCCGGAAGGCCCCGACGGCAATCCCGATCCGCTGCTGGCCGCGTACGATATCCGCGACACGTTCGCGCGCATGGGCATGGACGACGAAGAAACCGTGGCCCTGATCGCCGGTGGCCACAGCTTCGGCAAGACCCACGGCGCCGGCCCGGCCGACAACGTCGGCCCCGAACCCGAGGCGGCCGGCATCGCCGCCCAGGGCTTCGGCTGGCATAACAAGTTTGGCAGCGGTAAAGGCGGCGACACCATCACCAGCGGCCTGGAAGTCACCTGGACCAAGACCCCGGCCCAGTGGAGCAACGACTTCTTCGAGCACCTGTTCGGCTTCGAATGGGAACTGGGCAAGAGCCCGGCCGGCGCCCATCAATGGTTTGCCAAGGATGCGCAAGCGGTCATTCCGCACGCGCACGACCCGTCGAAAAAACTGTTGCCGACCATGCTCACCACCGACCTGGCGCTGCGCGTCGATCCGATCTACGAGCCGATCTCGCGCCGCTTCCTGGCCAACCCCGGCGAGTTTGCCGACGCTTTTGCACGCGCGTGGTTCAAGCTCACCCACCGCGACATGGGCCCGAAAACCCGCTACCTCGGCGCCGACATTCCTGCCGAAGACTTCATCTGGCAAGATCCGGTACCGGCAGTGGATCACCCGCTGATCGACGCTGCCGATATCGCCGCGCTCAAGGCAGCCATCCTCGCTTCAGGCCTGACGGTTTCCGAACTGGTATCGACGGCATGGGCATCGGCATCGACCTATCGTGGTTCCGACCTGCGCGGCGGCGCCGACGGTGCGCGCGTGCGCCTGGCGCCGCAAAAGGACTGGGCCGTCAATCAGCCGGAGCAACTGGGCAAGGTGCTCGCCGCGCTGGAAAAAGTGCAGGCCGAATTCAACGGCAAAGCTGCCGGCGGCAAGCGCGTATCGCTGGCCGACCTGATCGTGCTGGCCGGCGCCGCCGCCGTCGAAGAAGCGGCCAGGCAAGCCGGCCACGCCGTCACGGTCCCCTTCACGCCGGGCCGCACCGACGCCACCCAGGAGCAGACCGACGCTGCGTCGTTCGACGTACTCGAGCCGGTCGCCGACGGCTTCCGCAATTACCAGAAAACGCGCTACGCCGTCCCGGCCGAAGCGCTGCTGGTGGACCGCGCCCAGTTGCTGACCCTGACCGCACCGGAAATGACCGCGCTGGTCGGCGGCCTGCGCGTGCTCGGTGCGAACAGCCCGCAGTCCGACGCCGGCGAGTTCACTACCCGCCGTGGCACGCTGACCAACGACTTCTTCGTCAACCTGCTCGACATGGGCACGGTGTGGACGGCGACATCGCCAGCAGCCGAAGCGTTTGAAGGCCGCAACCGTAAAACCGGCGCCATCACCTGGCGCGCCAGCCGCGTTGACCTGATCTTCGGCTCGAACGCGCACCTGCGGGCGATTGCCGAGGTGTATGGCAGTGCTGATGGTGAGCAGAAGTTCGTCGGGGACTTTGTGGCGGCTTGGGGCAAGGTAATGGCGTTGGGGCGTTGATCACCATGTGATGGACTGAAATATCCAGTACAGAAAAAGCGGGTGGCTCGGTGACGGGCTGTCCGCTTTTTACCTTTATCGGGGCGATGGGGAAAGCTAAACTTGGGGGTACCGAATTCTGTGTAAACGGGTTTTCGTTTAAGTCTGCGGCACGCGGTCTTCAACCCGGCTTGTCCCACTTTGCCCGTGTAACGCTGACGATCCTGCCCGGTCTCGAATAGGCGTTGACAATACCCCACTCGCTGTGACATGTGCACGCCCTCTGCACGCCACATCCATCGCTGAACGCACTCGCTGTCTACGATGACGGCCAAGCTTGTTCATCATCGATAGTAGTAATAAAAATAGTATTATTCTTATTACTACTAGCGGACAGGCACTACTGTGACGTCAACTTTCCCCCAGGCGCGCCGCGAGGGATTGGTCAAGCGCTGCCCTCGCACAGGGTCACGTCCGTCGGCAACTGGCGCGACAGCGTGATCTCGTCTGCTGCACCGTAACCGCATCGCAGCCATTTCTCGGTATCGGGAAGGCCTGCCAGTTTCCAGGTCGATACCGTGCGACGCTTGAACTGGCGATAGCTGCTCGACCTGGCCAGCTTGTAACTGGCAGGTGGCCCAAACATCAGTTCTGCACCGCGCACTTCAAGCGGTGACGGCGCAAACGGTATCCACCCTTGCGGCGCCGGCGCCACTTGAATGATGTCGGCCGCCACGTGCGCAGGACAGCGAATCGAGAAGGTCGGCGCGGCAGCGATAGCACCAGTGGTGACAGCGGCGACGAACAGGCCCAGGACATGGTTCTTCATGGCGTCTCGATCACGTAGAAAGCCCGTGCATCATTACTGATGGAGTAAGGCCGGCCAGGCACCGAGTGCTGAACTTCGATGAATCGGCTCTCGATCAATTTTTTCTCCGCATACTGGTCGATCACCCAGAAGCCATTGACACCATGGCGCAGGAAGAAGGCAGCATGATTTCCTCGCGAGAGGCCGGGCCAGCGCCCGTTGACGAATGTTGCGATAGCTGTTCCGGGCCTGATCGCCGCGTTATTCAGGTGCGCACCATGTCACGCGTAATCTCTTGCTGCGGATCGGTGAGCCACGTTGCCACCACTTCCGGGGCCGCCTTGTAGGCCGGCAGCAGTTCACTGACAAGGTAGACTTCGCGCACTCGCGCGGCATTGAAGGCAGCGGCAATCGGCTCGGGCAGATCGAGTAGCGCCGCGTGCTGGGTGATGTACGCGGCGAACTTGCTGATGCGCTCCACAATCTCCCTGCGCCACAAGCCGCGCGCCAGTTCACAACCAATGTAGTCGGCGATCTCGCGTGCGCTTAGGTCGTTGCGATGGAGGTTCTCGATTGCCTGGTCGGCGTCGCTGTGTATAGAAGCCAGGCACACACGGATGCTGCCGGACCAAGACCGGAGTCTTGACGCCAAGCCCATGTATCAATGCCGCCAGTTCACGCAGAGTGGCGCTGGAGAACCCCGGAATATCTGCGCGCGTGGCTGCTGCGGATCTTCAACAATGGGGTCGAGCGCCAGCGATAGCTGGCGCCCTGCGCCCTGGCGTGCTCTGGATATTGTCATGGCGGCGAAACGCAATGCCACGCGCAATTCGATAAAGACGGTGACTCGATAAAGCCAAGCATTTGAGCTCCTGGACAAGTACGACTTTCGCCATAGTCGTCCAACCTGCACAGCGGACAATAATATGCATCAAGCCGACATGTATTTACCAAGAAAATTTAGCGGCTGAAAACTATGCTGCTCGGTTGCCACCAGCGTGTTTGGCAACTGAAAACAGTGTAAGTGTCCAAACGCGAGGCCGGCAGTTGATCCATTCGATATCGCCTGCGCCTTTCGATAGGCGGACTTGGCTTGCAGTTCCATACTTGACGCGTCGATTCGACATACTGATCGCGCGGCATTCCGCGCCCTCTTCTCAATTAGGAGACGATCATGTCCACCACGATCCCGGAGCGCCGCAAGTACTCGGGCAACGCCAGCCTGCGCCTTTTGCGCATGGCCGAGGTGAAGTCCATTTGCGGGTTATCCCGCAGCAGCATCTATCAACTGATACACGATGGCCAATTTTCGCCGCCAATCGCCATTGGCTGCCGTGCTCGTGCCTGGGTACGGCACGAGGTGGAGGACTGGGTAGCGCAGCGCATCAGCGACAGCCGGCGACCAACCATCATCAAAAGACGCAGTGAGAACGGACGAGAGTGGAAAGTGTCGAAATCCCGCAACGCACAGGACCGGTTTGGACTCAGAAAACTCTGATTTTGCGTCGTGGCGGGCAGTGTGGGGGGGACGGACCGCAAAAAAAGAAAAAGGCCAGCTTAACAGCTGGCCTAAGTCCCTGATTCTATTGGTCGGGGCGAGAGGATTCGAACCTCCGACCCCGTGCACCCCATGCACGTACGCTACCAGGCTGCGCTACGCCCCGACTAGGCCAGGATTATAGCAGCCACTTTAAGCATTTGTCATGTTTGTGTTGTGCCGGGTAAGATTTACTTTCTCGCCCCTGTCAAAACCCCCACAGCCGCCATGACCAACACCACCGACCTCGCCCGCGCCGCCGCCCTCATCGACCAGGCCGACCTGCTGCTCGTTGCCGCTGGCGCCGGTATGGGCGTCGATTCCGGCTTGCCCGACTTTCGTGGCAACGACGGTTTCTGGAAGGCCTACCCTGCCCTGGCGCGGGCGCGGCTGGCGTTTGCCAGCGTGGCGTCGCCGCGCACGTTCGAGGAGGATGCGGCGCTGGCGTGGGGCTTTTATGGGCATCGCTTGCAGCTCTATCGGGCGACGGTGCCGCATGCGGGGTTTGCGCTGCTCAAGGACTGGGGCGCGCGCATGGCGCACGGGGTGGCGGTGTTCACCAGCAATGTCGATGGGCAGTTCCAGCGCGCTGGCTTCGATCCCCAGCGCATCCTCGAATGCCATGGCTCGATTCACCGCCTGCAATGCCTGGCGCCGTGCAGCGAGGCGATCTGGCCGGCGGACGGGTTTGTACCGCAGATCGATGATGCGGCTTGCCGGCTGCTCAGTGAAGCGCCCGTGTGTCCGCACTGCGGCGGTCTGGCGCGGCCGAATATCTTGATGTTTGGCGATGGCGGGTGGGTCGAGCGGCGCACGGCAGTGCAGGAGGCGCGGCTGGAGGCGTTGCTGGCCAGGGTGCGGCGGCCGGTGGTGGTGGAGCTGGGCGCCGGGGTGGCGATTCCCTCGGTGCGGCATTTCAGCCAGCGGGTGGTGCGCGATTACGGTGGGCGGCTGGTGCGGATCAATCCGCGCGAGGCAGGCGTTGGCTCGGCACTGGATGTGGGGCTAGCCTGCGGGGCGCTGGCGGGATTGATGGCGATTGATCGGGTGCTTCGCGACTGAGTGCAGCGGATTGCCGGGTCCATGAATCCCCGCTTTCGCGGGGACGACGGATTTACCGCTAACGATCGATATCGTTTATACGATTTTTACCGTGATGCCGTCGATGCCGGCTACCGTGCCTACCAGCACCTGCCCCTGCACCACTGCCCCCACGCCCTCAGGCGTGCCGCTGAAGATCAGGTCTCCCGGCGCCAGCGTAAACAGCGTGGACAGGTTGGCGATGGTTTCGTCGATCGACCAGATCAAGTCGTCGATGCTGGACGTCTGCTTGGTCACGCCATCGACCTTCAGTTCGATCGCGGCCTTGTTGATGTCGCCGGCAGCAGCAGCCGGGGTGATCACGCCGATCGGCGCCGAGTAGTCGAACGCCTTGCCGATTTCCCATGGACGGCCGGCGTCGCGCATCTTGAATTGCAGGTCGCGGCGGGTCATGTCGAAGCCGACCGCGTAGCCGAAGATGTGGCTCGCTGCGTCTTCAACGGCGATGTTGCTGCCGCCTTTGCCAATCGCCACCACCAGCTCGCACTCGTAGTGCAGATTGGCGGTAACCGGTGGATATGGCAGCTCGGCCACCTGGCCTGGCGCAACCGGTACGAGGGCTTGGGCATCGGCCGGTTTGCTGAAGAAGAATGGCGGTTCGCGGTCCGGGTCGGAACCCATTTCGCGCGCGTGGCCCGCATAGTTGCGGCCCACGCAGTACACGCGGCGCACCGGGAATAAGGCGTCGGTGCCGGCTACCGGCAGACCGACGATGTCATGGGCGGGAATTACATAGGCAGTCATGATGCTCCAATATTGCTATGAGAATACCAGGCATGGTACATCAGCTGTCCCCCGCTGCGTATGGGGAAAACACTATGAAACAAATCAGGTCAGCAGCAATGCCCGCATGGCGGTGCGATAGGCTTCTGCCATGCCGTCGCGATCGAGGTCGTCGTGCAGCATGCCGCGCACCGGCAGGCCGTGGAAGAACGCGATCATGGCGTCCACGCGGGAGTTGAGCAGCACGTCGCCCACCGGCAGCTTGCGCAGTTCGCGGCCGCGCCTGACAATCTGGCGCATGGCCGTGCGCGAGCGCAGCGAATTTTCGCGTAGCTTGGCCGCAACCACGGGATTGCGCGAGGCTTCCGCGTACATCTCGAGCGGCACGTGCCAGGGCTGCGGTTGCAGGTGCTGGTCGATGGCGTTGCCGGCTTCGTCGAGCAGCGCTTCGATCGGGTCGTCGCGCGCATCGAGATCCTGCAGCAGCTCGGTAACGTGTTCGGCCTCGCGGTCGACGAAGGCCATGATGATGGCGTCCTTGCTGTCGAAATAATTGTAGATATGGCCGGCGCTCATGCCGGCCTGCTTGGAGATCTCCGACATGCTGGCGCCGTGGAAGCCGCTGCGTGCAAAGCAAACGGCCGCCGCTTCCAGCACCTGGGTACGCCGCCCCGCTGCCTTCTCGGGATCGACTCGCCGTTTTGCGGGAGAAGTGGTCATGATGGTTCCTTGGGTAGGCGGCGGCCGCGCAATTGCGCGGCCGCCGCATGGTCGCAGGATCAGCCGCGCGGTGCTGGCTGCACTGCTTGCGTTGCCTGTGGCGCTGGCGTTACCTGTGCCGCCTCTGGCTGCCAGCCGCCGCCCAGCACCTTGTACAAGGTGACGGCATTGCTGGTCTGGTTCAGGCGCGTGGTGATCAGGCCTTGCTGCGCCTGGTACAAAGCGCGCTGCGACACCAGCGAGTTGAGGTACGTGTCGGCGCCGTTGCGATAGCGCGCTTCGTTGATGTTGTAGCTCTTCTCTGCCGCCTGCACCAGCGCCTGCTGGGAGTTCAGGCGCTCGTCGATGGTGCCGCGAATGGCCAGGGCATCGGCCACTTCGCGGAACGCCACCTGGATGGCTTTTTCGTACTGGGCCACCGAGATGTCGCGGTCAGCCTTGGCGATATCGAGATTGGCGCGGTTGACGCCGCCGTCGAAGATCGGCAGGTTGATCTGCGGCGCGAAGCTCCAGGTACCCGAGCCGGCCTTGAACAGGCCGGACAGGTCGCGGCTGGCGCTGCCGCCCGACGCCGTCAGCGAAATACTGGGGAAGAAGGCGGCGCGCGCCACGCCGATGTTGGCGTTGGCCGCGCGCAGCGCGCGTTCGGCCTGCTGCACGTCGGGACGACGCTGCAGCAGGTCGGACGGCAGGCTGCCCGGCAGCGCGGTCAGTTCGGTCACCGATACCAGCTCGCCTTCCGGCAGCAGCGTGGTCGGCACGGTGCCGCCCACCAGCAGGTTCAATGCGTTCTGGTCCTGCGCCACTTGCGCGGTATAGGTAGCGACGTCGTTGCGCGCCGTTTCCACGCTGGTCTGGGCGTCGTACACATCCACGCCCGACGTGGCGCCGGCGTCGAAGCGCTTGCGGCTCAGGTCATACGTGGTCTGCTGGCTGCGCAGGGTTTCCTGCGCCAGCTTCAGGCGCTGCTGGTCGGCCGTGAGCGTGAGCCAGGCGTTGGCCACTTCGGCCACCAGGCTGATTTGCTGCGTGCGGCGCGCTTCTTCGGTGCCGAGGTAGGTTTGCAGGCCCGCTTCGGCGCCGTTGCGTACGCGGCCGAAGAAGTCCAGCTCATACGCGGCCAGCGACAGTCCGCCGCTGTACTGGCGGGTGATGGCCGCTTCGCCGGTGCCGGTCATGGTGCGCGGAGTGCGGGTAGCGGTCTGGCCCACGCCAGCGGCCACGGTCGGCAGCAACGGCGCGCTGCTGATGTTGTACTGGGCGCGGGCGCGCTCGATGTTGAGCACCGAGACGCGCAGGTCGCGGTTGTTGGCCAGCGCCAGTTCAATCACCTGGCGCAGCCGCGCATCGGCGAAGTACTCGCGCCACTGGATCTCGGACACCGGACGGGCATCGGCTGCCGCTGCCGGCAAGCCCTTGTAGGCTTCGCCGGCAGGCCAGGCCTGGCCCACCGGTGCAGCCGGACGCTCGTACACGGGCGCCAGGCTGCAACCGCCCAGCAGCGCCAGCGCCGCCAGGGTGAATAAGGATTTATGCATGTTGTTCATGATCGTCATGATTAATGTGCCTCCACGACTGGCGTAGCGCCAGGCGCCGGCTTGGCCTTGGACTTGCCAAAGCGGCCGCGCACCAGCACGAAGAACAATGGTACGAAGAAAATGCCGAGGAAGGTCGCCGTCAGCATGCCGCCCAGCACGCCCACGCCGATCGCGTTCTGGCTGCCCGAACCGGCGCCGCTGCTGATTGCCAGCGGCAGCACGCCCAGGCCGAAGGCGATCGACGTCATCAGGATCGGACGCAGACGCGTATGCACGGCCTGCAGGGTCGCATCCTTCAGTTCCACGCCCTGCTCCTGCAGGTCCTTGGCGAATTCCACGATCAGGATCGCGTTCTTCGCACCCAGGCCCACCACGGTCAGCAGACCCACCTGGAAGTATACGTCGTTCGACAGCTTGAACAGGAACGTCGCCAACACCGTACCGAGAATACCGAGCGGGACGATCAGCAGCACCGAGAACGGCACCGACCAGCTTTCATACAGCGCGGCCAGGCATAGGAACACGATCAGGATCGAGATCGCATACAGCTGCGTGGTTTGCGAACCGGAGTCGCGTTCTTCCGTCGACAGGCCGGTCCACTCGTAGCCGATACCGGGCGGCAGTTTGGCCGCCATGCTTTCGACTTCCGCCATCGCGGCGCCCGAGCTCTGGCCCGGCGCTGGCTGGCCCAGGATCTCGACCGATGGCAGGCCGTTGTAGCGTTCCAGGCGCGGCGAAGCGTAAATCCACTCGCCGTGCGAGAAGGCCGAGAACGGCACCATTTCGCCAGCGGTGTTACGCACGAACCACTTGTTCAGGTCTTCCGGCACCATGCGCGCTTCGGCCTGGCCCTGGATGTACACCTTCTTCACGCGGCCACGGTCGATGAAGTCGTTCACATACGCAGAACCCCAGGCGGTGCTCAGCACGCGGTTCACGTCCGCGACCGCCAGGCCCAGCGCAACGGCTTTTTGCTGGTCCACGGTGATCTTGTATTGCGGCGTATCTTCCTGGCCGTTCGGACGCACGCCGACAATGACCTTGCTCTGCGCGGCCATGCCCAGCATCTGGTTACGCGCCGCCATCAGCGCCGCGTGGCCCACGCCACCGGTGTCCTGCAGCATCAGGTCGAAGCCGGACGCGTTACCCAGCTCCAGCACCGCTGGCGGGGCGAACGCGAACACCATCGCATCCTTGATCTGCGAGAACGCACCCATGGCGCGGCCGGCGATTGCGCTCACGGCGTGATCCTTGCCCTTGCGCTCGGACCAGTCCTTCATCCGCACGAAGGCGATACCGGTATTCTGGCCGTTACCCGCGAAGCTGAAGCCGGCCACCGCGAATACCGATGCGACCGATTCCTTCTCGTTGTTCATGAAGTGCTGCTCGACCTTTTCGATGGTCTTGAGCGTGCGCTCCTGGGTGGCGCCGGTCGGCAGCTGGATCTGGGTAAACAGCACGCCCTGGTCTTCTTCCGGCAGGAACGACGTTGGCAGGCGCAGGAACACGAACGCCATCACGGCAACGATCAGCGCATATACCACCAGCGAAATGCCGCTCTTGTTGATGATCGAGCCGACGATGCCCTGGTACTTGCGGTTGCCGCGATCGAAATTGCGGTTGAACCAGCCGAAGAAACCGGTGGTCGCCATCGCATGGCCTTTCGGCACTTGCTTGAGCATGGTGGCGCACAGCGCCGGGGTGAAGATCATTGCCACGATCACCGATAGCACCATCGCCGAGACGATCGTGATCGAGAACTGGCGGTAAATCACGCCGGTGGAGCCGCCGAAGAACGCCATCGGCACGAACACGGCCGACAGCACCATGGCGATACCGACCAGCGCACCGCTGATTTGGCCCATCGATTTGCGGGTGGCCTCGATCGGGGACAGCCCCTCCTCGGTCATGATCCGCTCGACGTTTTCCACCACCACGATCGCATCATCGACCAGCAAGCCGATGGCCAGCACGATGGCAAACATGGTCAGCGTATTGATCGAGTAACCGAGCACCGACAGGATGCCGAAGGTACCGAGCAGCACGACCGGTACGGCCATGGTTGGAATCAAGGTGGCGCGGAAGTTTTGCAGGAACAGGTACATCACCAGGAACACCAGGATCACGGCTTCGATCAGGGTTTTCACCACTTCTTCGATCGAGATCTTGACGAACGGCGTGGTATCGAAGGCCACCATGGCTTTCAGGCCGGCCGGGAATTGCTTCTCCATTTCCGCGACCTTGTTCTTCACCGCCTGGGCGGTGTCGAGCGCGTTGGCGCCGGTGGCCAGCTTGATGGCGATACCGGTGGCGGCGTTGCCGTTGTAGCGGGCCAGGATCGAATAGTTTTCGCGGCCCAGCTCCATGCGGGCGACGTCGCGCAGGTACACGGTGGCGCCGCTGGTGGTGGTTTTCAGCAGGATGGCGCCGAATTGTTCGGCGGTTTGCAGGCGGCTCTGGGCCGACACGGTGGCGTTCAATTGCTGGCCGGCGACGGCTGGCGCGCCGCCAAGTTCACCGGCGGATACCTCGGTGTTCTGCGCGGTGATGGCGGTGGTGACGTCGGCCGGGGTCAACTGGTAGCTTTGCAGCTTGGCCGGATCGAGCCAGATGCGCATCGCGTATTGCGAACCGAAGTTGGTCACGTCGCCCACGCCTTCCACGCGCGAGATCGGATCGAGCACGCTGGCGGTGACATAGTCGCCGATGTCGGCCTGGTTCATCGAGCCGTCTTCCGACACGAAGCCGATCACCAGCAGGAAGTTCTTGGTGGCCTTGTTGACCACCAGGCCCTGCTGGGTGACGGCGGTTGGCAGCAGTGGCGTGGCCAGTTGCAGCTTGTTCTGCACCTGCACCTGCGCGATATCCGGGTTGGTGCCCGATTTGAACGTCAGCGTGATGCTGATGCCGCCCGACGAATCGGAGGACGACGACATGTAGCGCAGGCCGTCGATACCCTTCATCTTCTGTTCGATGACCTGGGTCACAGCGTCTTCCACCGTCTTGGCGGAGGCGCCCGGGTACGAGCCGCTGATCGAGATCGACGGCGGCGCGATGGCGGGGTACTGGGCGATCGGCAGGCCGAGAATGGCCAGTACGCCACCCAGCATGATCACGATCGCGATCACCCAGGCGAAAATCGGGCGATCAATAAAGAAACGGGACATGTGTGATCTCCTCGATTACTGCTTGGCGGCTGGCGCGGCAGGCGCAGCAGCACCGGCTGGCGCGGCGGCTGGGGCCTTGGCGACAACGGCTGGCGCGCCCGGCTTGACCTTCTGTACGCCTTCGACAATCACCTGGTCGCCATCGGCCAGGCCGGATTTCACCAGCCACTTGGTGCCGTAGGTGCCGGCGGTGGTCAGCACGCGTTGTTCGACCTTGCCTTCCTTGTTCAGGACCAGCGCGGTGGCCTGGCCCTTCTGGTTGCGGGTCACGCCTTGCTGCGGCACGGTGATGGCTTTTTCGTCGATGCCCGATTCGATCACGGCGCGCACGAACATGCCCGGCAGGAGATTCTGTTTCGGGTTCGGGAAGATGGCGCGCAGCGTCACGTTGCCGGTGCCCTGGTCCACGGACACATCCGAGAACTGCAGCTTGCCCGCTTCGGCGTACTTGGTGCCGTCGGCCAGTACCAGCGACACCTTGGCCTGGCCCGATTGTTTCAGGCTGCCGTCAGCCATCTCGCGCTTCAAGCGCAGCAGGTCTTCGCTTGACTGGGTGACGTCCACGTAGATCGGATCGAGCTGCTGCACGGTGGTCAGCGCTTCGGTCTGGTTGGCGGTCACCAGCGCGCCCGGCGTCACGGTCGAACGGCTGATACGGCCGCTGATCGGTGCATACACATTGGTATAGCGCAGGTTGATATTGGCTTCCTGCAGTGCAGCGGTGGCCGATTCGATATCGGCCTGGGCCTGGGCGTCGGCAGCGAGCGCATCTTCGTAATCCTGGCGGCTCACGCCCTCGATCGCCAGCAGTTCCTTGTAACGCGCGACCTTGGGACCACTGGTGAGCAGGTTGGCCTTGGCGCGCGTGAGCGCAGCCTTGGCCGAATTGACATTGGCTTGATAGATCGATGGATCGATCTGGTACAGGGCGGTACCGGCCTTGACGTCGGAACCTTCGACAAACAGGCGTTTAAGAATCACACCGTTGACCTGCGGGCGCACTTCAGCCACCTGGAAGGCGCTGGTGCGACCCGGCAGTTCGGTCGTGATTTGCAGTGGCTCTTGCACCACTTTATAGACGCCCACTTCCGCCACCTGCGGTTTTTGAGGTGCTTCGGACGTGGATTTGGAGCAACCAGCCACGAAGGCGGTTGCAGTGATCAGGGCTGCGACCCCGGCCGTCCGCAGGGACGGTTTGCAGAAAAGAGCTTCCATGTGGTGAGGCTTTCTGAGGAGATTACGAGAGGAATTATAAATATACAGACGCTAGAATGAACGATCATTCTAACTATGTCAAGCTGGAATTTAATTCCGCAAAGCAATTAACCCATCTATTTAAGTTATATTTAAGGAATTATTCCGTGGCTACCAGGAAACAATTTGGTTGATAATGCAAGATTATTCCGGGCGCCGATGCTAGAATGACCGGTTACTCTTTCATCCTGCTAGCGGCCGCTGGCGGCCATTTCGCCCGATGCGTACGCAGCCCAATTCTCATGCCACCCTGCCCCGCCTGACCACCCTGGTCACGGTGGGCGTCAGCGCGACGGTGCTGCTCACGGTGCTCGCCCTGCTAATTCTGGTCGATCATTTCGCGCTCAACTATGCCGAGCGCGAAGCAGGCCAGCGCCTGCAACAACTGTCCTGGCAAATGCGCGACGCCCTCAATCGCGGCGTGCAAAAAGCTGGCGGCGACGTCCGCTTGCTGAGCGAGCTGCCGCAACTGCGCGCCGCCCGTTCGCCCGACGAAGTGCGCACGGTGCTCGACAGCCTGCAGCGCGCCTCCCCCGACTATGCGTGGATCGGCCTGGCGGCGCGGGACGGCCGCGTGCTCGCTGCCACCCAGAACCTGCTCGAAGGCGTGGACGTGAGCAACCGCGCCTGGTTCCAGGCCGGCCGCGGCGGTCTGTACGCCGGCGATGCCGGGCCGCTCTCCGCCGCCGCCGAGGCCGACGACAAGTTGCCGGCCAGCGGCGCGCCGTGGCGCTTCATCGATGTGGCCGGCCCGGTGCCCCTCGCCGATGGCAGCGTGCGCGGCGTGCTGGGCGTGCGCATGAGCTGGGGCTGGGCGCGGCGCCTGATGCACGGCGTGCTGGCGCCGGCCGAACAAACCGACGCTGCCGAGATTTTTGTCGTGCGCGGCGATGGCCAGGTCTTGCTGGGCCCTGCCGGCATGGAGCAGCAGCGGCTGCAAACGGCCAGCCTGGCGCTGTCGCACAGCGGCAAATCGGGCGCCGTGCGCGAAACCTGGAGCGACGAGCGCGAATACCTGAGCGGCTACTCCCTCACCGGCCAGACCGGCGCCACCGCCACCCTGCCCTGGTCGGTGATCGTACGCCAGCCGCTGGCCGTGGCGCTGGCCGACGCCCGCGCGCTCGAACGCCAGATCCTGCTGCTGGGCGCCTTCCTCGGCGTGGTGCTGGCCGCTGCCGCCGCCGTCATCGCGCGCCGCTACACGCGGCCGTTCAATCAGCTGAGCGCGCAGCTCGAGCGGCATTCGGAAGCGCCTGCCGACGCCGCCGGTCTGCCCGACAGCGCCACCATCGCCACCATCGCCACCATTGCCACGGTGGGCAGCTTCCACGAATTGCAGGTGCTCTCCGGCGCGCTGGCGCGCATGGTGCACAAGGAGCAGCAGCACCTGGCCGCGCTGCGCACGCTCAACGAGCAGCTCGAAACCACGGTGGCCGAGCGCACCCGCGAGATCGCCAGCAAAGCGCTGCAACTGGAACGCGCACTGGCGCAGGAACACACTACCCAGCTGCTGCTGCAGGAACGCGCCGCCGAGCTGCGCGCCATCCTCGACAACACCCACGACGCCTTCATCGCGCTCGACCATCGTGGCGTGGTGCTGGACTGGAACCGCCAAGCCGAAAAGCTGATCGGCTGGCGCCGCGCCGAGGTGATCGGCCAGCCGCTGGGCGCGATGGTGCTGCCGCCCCTGTTGCGCCGCACCTGCGAACGCGACATGCAGCTGCTGGCCGAGCGCGGCCCGGGCGCCGGGGCATCGCTGAGCCGCCGGCTGGAACTGACCATGCACCACCGCGACGGCCAGGAGTTGCCGGTGGAAGCGTCGGTGGCGTACGTGCCGCGCAGCGGCGGCCACGTGTTCATCGCCTTCCTGCACGATATCAGCGAACGCAAGCACATGATCGCGTCGCTCGAGAACATGGCGCTCCACGACACCCTCACCGGCCTGCCCAACCGCCGCGCACTGATGCAGGCGCTGCCGGCGGCGCTGCAGCGTGCGCAACGTTCGGGCAAGCGCTGCGCCGTGTTCTTCCTCGACCTCGACCGCTTCAAGCAGATCAACGATTGCTACGGTCACGAGGAAGGCGACGAGCTGCTGCGCCAGTTTGCCGACCGGGTGCGCGGCGCCATCCGCAAGACCGATACCGTGGGCCGCCTGGCCGGCGACGAATTCATCGTCCTGGTGGAAATGCTGGGCAGCGACGCCGATGCCTACGAGGCCGCCGACAAGCTGGGGCCGTTGCTGCGCCAGCCGTTCATGCTCAAAACCGTGACAGTGGCACTGAGCGCCAGCGTGGGCGTGGCCATCCACCATCCGGACGATCCGCAGGATGTCGCCGCGCTGCTGGCCCGGGCCGACCGCGCCATGTACGCGGTCAAGCAGCGCGATCAGCGCCAGGCCTTGCCCTGAGCCGTCTGGGAGAATACCTGTTTCGGCCGATTGGGGTAAGATCGAATGATTCACGCTGGCCCTGCGACGCCAGCTTCCCTGCCCTCCGGACCTGCCCCATGGAACCTCAAAACAGCGATACCACCGATTTTCTCTCCAGCGGCGTGCCCGGCCTCGATGAGGTGCTGGGCGGCGGGCTCACCGCCGACCGTCTTTACCTGGTGGAGGGCGAGCCGGGCACCGGCAAGACCACGCTGGCGCTGCAATTCCTGATCGAGGGCGCGCGCCGGGGCGAGCACGTGCTGTACATCACGCTGGCCGAAACCGCCGTCGAGCTGCGCAGCGTGGCGCAGTCGCACGGCTGGGACATGGCCGGCATCCAGATCGAGGAAATCATCCCCGCCGAAAACGCGCTCGACCCCGACCAGCAATACACCATTTTCCACCCGGCCGAAATCGAAATGGGCACCACCACCCAGCGCATCGTCGCCGCCATCGACAAATCGCGGCCGCGCCGCGTGGTGCTCGATTCGCTGTCCGAGTTGCAGCTGCTGGCGGAAAACCCGCTGCGCTACCGGCGCCAGGTGCTCGCGCTCAAGCAGTACCTGACCAGCCGTTCATGCACGACCGTGCTGCTCGACGACCGTACCGCGCTCAGTACCGACTTGCAGGTGCGTAGCGTGGCGCACGCGGTGCTCACGCTGGAACTGGCCGACCAGGCCTATGGCGCCGAGCGGCGCCGCATCCGCGTGGTCAAATATCGCGGCATCGCATTCCACGGCGGCGCCCACGATTACCAGATCATCCGCGGCGGCCTGCGCGTGTATCCGCGCCTGGTGGCAGCCGACACCCGCGTGAGCAGCGCCCGGCGCCAGCTATCGTCCGGCATGCCCGCGCTCGACCAGTTGATCGGCGGCGGCCTGGAGGAAGGCATGAGCACCCTGATCAGCGGCCCGTCCGGCACCGGCAAGTCGTCGCTGGCGGCGCAGTTCGTGCATGCGGCCGCGCAGCGGGGCGAAAAAAGCGCCATGTTCCTGTTCGAGGAAGCACGCAACAACCTGCTCAACCGCTGCGCCAACCTGGGCCTGGACCTGGCCGGCGCCGAGGACAGCGGCCTGCTCACCATCCAGCAGGTGGATCCGGCCGAACTGGCGCCGGGACAGCTCACCCACGCGGTGGTGCAGGCGGTGGAACGCGGCGTCAAGGTGCTGGTGATCGACAGCCTCAACGGGTACCTGAACGCCATGCCCGACGAGCGCTTCCTGGCCACCTACCTGCACGAAATCCTCACGTACCTTGGCCAGCGCGGCGTGGTAAGCATCATCGTGGGCGTACAGCGCGGCATGATCGGCACCGCCAGCTCCGCGGTCGATGCCAGTTACATCGCCGACAACATCATCATGCTGCGCTACTTCGAAGCCGAGGGCGAGGTGCGGCAGGCGATCTCCGTGTTCAAGAAGCGCGGCAGTGCCCACGAGCGCACCATCCGCCGCTTCGAAGTGAGCACCGGCGGCATCAAGGTCGGGCCGGTGCTGCGCGGCTTCCACGGCATCCTCACCGGGGTACCCACGTACGACAGCGCCGAGATTTCCCAGAATGCCGGCCAGCCCGCTGCCGACTTCCAGATCTGAGACCGATGGAAACCCGCATCCTGATCTACGCTCCCACTGGCCAGGATGGACCGCTGGCGGCGCGCGTGCTGGCGCTGGCCAACCTCGACAGCCACGTGTGCGCTACCGTGGCCGAGCTGGAACAGCAGATCGAACTGGGCGTGGGCGCCGTGCTCACGGTGGAAGAGGCATTGACGCCTGCCGGCTACAAGCTGCTGCACGACGTGGTGGCGCGCCAGCCCGACTGGTCGGACCTGCCGATCCTGCTGCTTACCCACCACGGCGCCGATTCGGCCACCGTGCGGCGCGCGGTGGCTGGCCTGGGCAACCTGACGCTGCTCGAACGACCGGTGCGCACGCTGACCCTGATCACGGCCCTGCAGGCGACGCTGCGCGCGCGCCACAAGCAGTACCAGGTGCGCGAGGCCGCGCGCCGCAAGGATGAATTCCTGGCCAGCCTGGGGCACGAGCTGCGCAACCCGCTGGCACCGATCCGCACCTCGGTGTCGCTGCTCACGCATATGTATCCGGACGTGGCGCCGGTAGCGCGCATCCGCGACATGGTCGAGCGCCAGGTCAAGCTGCTCACGCGGCTGGTGGACGATCTGCTCGACGTCGCCCGCATCACGCGCGGCAAGATCAAGCTGCAAAACCAGCTGGTAGCGCTGCAGGCGGTGATGACCCACGTGAACGAACTGTGCACGCAGGCGGCCAGCGCCAAACGTATTCACGTGGCGTGGCAGCTGCCGCTCAGCGAAATCCTGCTCGATGCCGACTACGCGCGCATCGTGCAAATTTTTGCCAACATCCTCTCCAACGCCATCAAGTTCACGCCACAGGGCGGCCACGTGGTGGTGCGCGCGCAGGTGACGGACAACATGCTGGAGGTGTCGCTGCGCGACAGCGGCATCGGCCTGGCGCCGGAAGCGCTCTCGCGTATTTTCACCATGTTCGAGCAGGGTACCACGGTGGCCGGGCAGTTCACCAGCGGTCTCGGGATCGGCCTGAGCCTGGCACGCCAGTTCGCCGAAATGCACGGTGGTTCGGTGGAAGCGTCGAGTAATGGCGTCGGCCAGGGCAGCGAGTTCGTGATCCGCCTGCCGATCGTGCACGTGAGCGACAATCACCACCTGGAAAGCGCCCCGCTGCCCGCCCACGCCGCGCTCGACGGCAGGCGCATGCAGGTACTGGTGGTGGACGACAACCAGGACGCCGCTGATTCGCTGGCCGCGCTGCTGGAAATCGACGGCTTCGACGTGCGCGCCGAATACGGCGGCGCGGCAGCGGTGGCAGCAGTTGCCGAGCGCATCCCCGACATGATCATCATGGACCTGGGCATGCCCGGCATGGACGGCTACGAGGCGGCACGGGCGATCCGCCAGCAACCGGGCGCGGACAAGATCCTGCTGATCGCCCTCACCGGCTGGGGCCAGAGCGACGCCCGCCGCCGCACCACAGAAGCAGGCTTCGACCATCACCTGGTCAAGCCGGTGGAACTGGCGCAGATCATCCGCCTGGCGGGGGCGCGGCATAACCGCGAGCAGGTGCAGGCGGCACGGTAGGCCCCTGCATCGAGTTCCCTACTTCCAATCCCCACGCAACGCCGCCACATCGGCCCGCAACCCGTCGGGCGTGACGTCCTGCGGCGCCACCGGCTGGCCGACGGCCAGCGCCAGTTTCGAGCGCAGGCCGGCGTGGAAGGCGCGGCCGAAGATGTTTTCCTTGTTGCGGCTCAGCAGGTGGGTCCACAGGCCGCGCAGCGCCATCGGGATCACCGGCACTTGCGAGCGCTCGATGATCTTGGCGATGCCGCCCTTGAACGGGTTGATCTCGCCATCGCGCGTCAACTGCCCCTCCGGGAAGATGCAGACAATTTCCCCTTCGTGCAGCGCCTGGGCGATGTCGATGTAGGCTTTTTCCATCAGCCACGGATCTTCCTTGGCCGGCGCGATCGGGATCGCGCGCGCGGTGCGGAAGATCCAGCCCAGGAACGGCGTCTTGAAGATGCGGTGGTCCATCACGAAGCGGATCGGGCGCGGGGCAATGGCGCCGATCACCAGCGCATCGACATAGCTGACGTGGTTACACACGAGGACCGCCGCGCCTTCGGCCGGAATGCGGTCGGCATCGACCGTGTGCACGCGGTGCACGGTGTGGATCAGCAGCCAGGCCAGGAAGCGCATCAGGAATTCCGGCACCAGCGAGAAGATGTAAATGGCCACCAGCGCGTTGAGCAAAGCCGTGACCAGGAATAGCTGCGGTATCGTCAAGCCCTGGCCCAGCAGCACGATCGCCATGCCGGCTGCCGCCACCATGAACAAGGCATTGAGGATGTTCATGCCGGCGATGGTGCGCGAGATGTGGGCCGGGTCGGCACGCAACTGGATCAGCGCGAACAGCGGCACGATGAAAAAGCCGCCGAACATGCCGATCATCAAAAAATCGAACAGGATGCGCCAGATGCCTGGCTGCCTCAGCAGCGTCATCACGTCGGCCGACGTTCCGGCCACGGTACTGACAACAGCCGCCCCACTGATGGCAAACGCGTTGCTGGCAAAGTACAGGTCGGCGCCGAAAATGGTCAGACCGATCGAGCCGAACGGCACCAGGCCTATCTCCACCTTGGCGCCCGACAACCGCTCGCACAGCAGCGAGCCCGATCCTACGCCCAGCGAGAACACGGTCAACAGCATCACGAACGCGCCGTGGTCGCCGTGCAGGTAATCCTTCGAATACACAGGCAGTTGCGCCAACAGGACTGCGCCATAAAACCAGAACCACGAGTTGCCCAGCATCGACTGGAACACCACCCGGTTCTTGCTCGAGAAGCGCAGGTTGCGCACCGATTCGCCGACGAAATTCCAGCTCACTTTCAGCTCGGGCGCCGGCGCCGGCGAGGCGGGAATGCGATAGCTGGCCAGCAGGCCGACGACTGCCACGAAGATGGTGGCGCCGGCCTCGAAGTAGAGGCCGTGCGGCTGCATCACCACCAGCACCGCGCCGAGGATTTCGCCGGCCAGGATGCCGACAAACGTCCCCATTTCAGTCACGCCGTTACCGCCGATCAGTTCTTCCTTTTTCAGGTGCTGCGGCAGGTACGCATATTTGACAGGGCCGAACAGCGTGGAATGGATGCCCATGCCCACCACCGCAGCGACCAGCAACCACAAATGGTGGGTCATCCAGCCGATGCCGGCAATCACCATGATGACCACTTCCAGCCATTTTACGCAGCGGGTCAGGCCCGCCTTGTCGAACTTGTCGGCCAGCTGGCCGGCGGTGGCGGAAAACAGCACATAGGGGAGGATGAACAGGCCGGGAATCAGGTTGGTCACCAGCGACGGCGCCAGCGTGGTCCAGCTCAGCGCATCGAAGGTGATGACAACGATCAGCGCAGTCTTGAACAGGTTGTCGTTGAAAGCACCGAGGAATTGGGTCCAGAAGAAAGGAGCGAAGCGACGTTGCTTCAGCAGGGAAAACTGGTTGGGCTGGCTCGGGCTGGGCTGGCTCATGGGGCGCGGGTCCGTTCGTGTGGGTTCCAGGGTGAGCGGATTATACCCGCAGGCCGGCGCGACTCGGCATGCGATTAGGCAACTTTAGCGGCAAACCATTGAGGATTATGTCACGCTTTTTGCGGCTTGCCGCGTTGCAGCCAGAGATCGACATGCGGCAAGGCCAGCCACACTACCGCCATGCCACCGAGCACGATGCCCAGGCCCGGTCCGAAGCCGTAGTCTTCGGTGGCAGTGGCCAGCGCGCCGGTGGCCAGCGGTACCGACAACCAGCGCAGGAACTTGGCCCGGCCCAGCGCCGCCGGCCACAGGCGTTGGCGCGGCGCGGCCAGGTACAGGCACAGCGCTGCCAATGCCGCCGTGAACGCAGACGCCAGCGCACAATTGAGCATCGAGACGATTTCCATGCTTGCCATATCTCACTCCTTGACTCCAATGAGAACTATTCTCATTCATTGAATATTAAATGAGAATCGTTTGCATTTCAAGCGGAGATTTGATGGCAGTGTCTGCCAGCTAACGTTGGCTCAGGACAGGCGAAAAAAAAGCCGGGTCTGGTGACAGGCCCGGCCTTCCCGATGCATGCTGCGCACCAGGGCGCGATCAGCGCTTCTTGTCGCCAGCGACTTCATCGGCACGCAGCTTCGGCGCCAATTTGTCGAGCACGCCGTTGACGTACTTGTGACCATCGATACCGCCGAACGACTTGGTCAGTTCAACAGCTTCGTTGATCACCACGCGATAAGGAATTTCGAGGTTGTTTTTCAGCTCGTACGCACCGATCAGCAGCACCGCGTGCTCGATCGGCGACAGCTCGTTGATGCCGCGATCGACCAGCGGCGCAAACGTTTCGCGCAACGCCACGGAATCCTGGATCGCACCGTACAGCAGCTTGGTGAAATGCTCGGCGTCGGCCTTGTCGAAACCGTGGGCGGCGCGGATGTTGTTGACGACCGTCGTAGCCGGTTCGTTGTTCAGCAGCCACTGGTACAGGCCCTGCAGCGCGAACTCGCGCGCGCGGTGGCGCGGGGTGCGGTTCTTGCTGGGGTTGGCGTGTAGGCTTTTATCTGTCATGGGGTTACCTGTTAATGAAGAGCGACTTATTCGTCGTCGCCCTGGTCCTGATTGAGTTCTTCGAGGGCGATGGTCAGATTGGCCATTTCCACTGCCACCCGGGCGGCGTCGGTGCCTTTTTCGACCATGCGCACTTCCGCCTGTTCATCGGTTTCAGTGGTGAGAATGGCGTTGGCGATCGGGATGCCATAGTCGAGGCCAATGCGGGTGATGCCGGCGCCCGACTCGTTCGAGACCAGCTCGAAGTGGTACGTCTCGCCACGGATCACGGCGCCCAGGGCGATCAGCGCGTCGAACTGCTGCGACTCGGCCATTTTTTGCAGCACCAGCGGCACTTCCAGCGCGCCGGGCACGGTCACGTGCAAGATGTCTTCGTCTTCCACGCCCAGGCGTTTCAGTTCTGCCAGGCAGGACGACAGCAGGCCGTGGCCGATGTCTTCGTTAAAACGGGCTTGAACGATGCCGACACGCAGGCCGTCGCCGTTCAGGTTGGTATCGTAGCTTCCTACGGTCATGATGAGCCTCTTTAATCAGGTTAGTTGGGTTTGGCCAGGTAGCCGGTCACTTCCAGGTCGAAGCCCGTCATCGACGGCATCTTGCGCGGGCTGGCCAGCAGTTGCATTTTGCACACGCCGACTTCGCGCAGGATTTGCGCACCGATACCGTAGCTGCGCAGGTCCATGCTGGCCGCGCGGCCTTTCGGCTTGGGTTCCGGTTTGTCGAGGGCGGCGAATTGCGAGAAGAACTGCTCGGCAGTTTCCTCGCAATTGAGCAGCACGATCACGCCGCTATCGGCAGCCTTGACCGCTGCCAGCGACGACGACAGGTTCCACGAGTGGGTGGTCGCTTCCGATTCCAGCACGTCGAGGATGGAGACGGGCTGGTGCACGCGCACCAGGGTGTCCTTGTCTTTTTGGATCTCACCGTGCACCAGCGCCAGGTGGGCCGAACCGCTCGGCTTGTCGCGGTATGCAATCATGCGGAACTGGCCTTGCGCCGTGTTCAACTGGCGCTCGCCGACTTTTTCCACCAGCGACTCGTTGCGGCTGCGGTACTGGATCAGGTCGGCGATGGTGCCGATCTTCAGGTTATGTTCCTTGGCAAATTCCAGCAGGTCCGGCAGGCGCGCCATGGTGCCGTCGTCCTTCATGATCTCGCAGATCACCGAGGCAGGCGTGAGGCCGGCCATGGCGGTCAGGTCGCAACCGGCTTCGGTGTGACCGGCGCGCATCAGCACGCCGCCCTTTTGCGCCTTGAGCGGGAAGATATGGCCCGGCTGCACGATATCGATGGCCTTGGCATCCTTGGCTACGGCCACGGCAATGGTCTTGGCGCGGTCGGCGGCCGAGATGCCGGTGGTCACGCCTTCGGCCGCTTCGATCGACACCGTGAAGTTGGTGCCGAAGGCAGTGCCGTTACGCGACGACATCATCGACAGCTCGAGCAAATCGCAGCGTTCTTCGGTCAGCGTGAGGCACACCAGGCCGCGCGCATACTTGACCATGAAGTTGATGGCTTCCGGCGTGACGAAGTCCGCCGCGAGCACCAGGTCACCTTCGTTTTCCCGGTCTTCTTCATCGACCAGGATCACCATGCGGCCAGCGCGCAATTCGGCGACGATTTCTTCGGTGCTGGAAATTGACATTTTTAATCCTTGGGAGCTAATGCGAGAATAACCCGCTATTTTAATGGATTTACGGCACTCCCACTGCAAAAGCCCGCTTTTATCCTCGGTCTGGCAGCTCGATGCTTTTCTTTTTGAAAACATTCTGTGACATCGCGAGGCAGTTTGTTGCGCACGTAAGCGAATCTTGCCCTACAGCAGCAATCATGCGCGTAAGATTGGCACGGCCACCTGGAGACCTCGATGCCCTTACGCCCGACCACCTGCCTTGCCCTGTGCCTGATTTTTTCGACAGCGCAGGCGCACGCCGATGGCACGGCAGCGATCAAGCAGGGCCAGCGCCTGTGGCAGCAACGCTGCACCGACTGTCACGCGCTCGACACCGACGAGACCGGCCCGCGCCATCGCGGCGTATTCGGCCGCCGTGCGGGCAGCATCAAAGGCTACGATTACTCGCGCGCGCTCAAGCGTTCGCAGGTGACGTGGGACACCAGGTCGCTCGACCGCTGGCTGACCGATCCCGAGCAGTTCATTCCGGGGCAAAACATGGATTTCAAGGTAAGCAATGCATCCGAGCGGGCTGCGCTGATTGTTTATTTGCAAAGCTTATCTGGGCCGGGTGTAGGCAAACCTTTTACGGAACCGGTGCAAACGCCGCGTGCAGCGCCAGGTAAGCTGCGCCGATGACATTGGCGTCCACGCCAACCTCGCCCGTAAACACCGGCGGCCGGTTGGCGCCCGCCCAGTCGTAGCGCGCCAGCGCTGTTTCCACCCGCGCAAGCAGCAGCGCCAGCAGACTGCGCCCGAGCTTGCCATCGATAATCACCGCGACCAGATCGACCACGCAGGCGGCGTTGCAGACGGCGTAAGCCAGCGCGTCAGCTGCTTCGTTCGCCCAAGCATGCGTGAAGTCGCACCAGGGCGCTGCAAGGGCGCGCTCGTCGCGCGTAGCTTCCACCGCGAGGCCGGCTTCCATGTAGCGCTGTTCGAGCATCGCCAGCGATGCTACGCTGAGCAACTGCGCTGGCAACCCGCCTCGTTCTCCCGGTCCGCTCTGTCTGCCCACCTCGTTTGATGCGTTTGATCCGTTTGATCCGCTTGATGCGCCGCGTTCGCCTGCGGCCGACCGCAGCGGCATGGAGCCGAGGGCACCGGCGTTGCCATGCGCGCCGCCGTGGGGCCGACCGCCTAATACCAGGCTGCCGCCAGCCAGGGCGTCCAGATACACATACAGATAATCGGGCAAATCGCGTCCGCGCCCGGCCAGCAGTTCGGCTACACAGGCAGCGGCGGTATCTTTGGCAAAAACCACCGGCAACGTCGTCATCGCCTGCAAACGGGCGCGGATATCGACATTGGCCCACTGCCTGGCCTGCTCTGGCATCTGCCCCAGCAACTGGTGCCACGTGCCCAGCGCCAGCGGCGCTGCGATTCCGATACCGCACAACCTAGCCGCCCCGCTCGCGCCAAGTTGGGCGACGATGGCATCGAGTTGGCTGGCGATGGCAGCGAACACTGGATCTACTTCAGGGTGCGGATAGACCACCTCGGCGCGAAAGCGCGCTTGGCCAATCAGGTCAAGCAGCACCACTTCCAGGCTGCGCCGGCCGATATGGACGCCGATCGCGTAGGCGCCGTCGGGGTTGAGCGCGATCGGCTGAGAGGGCTGCCCCACCCTGCCGCGCACGGCCTCGAGCTTGAGCACCAGTTTTTCGTCGAGCAGGCGGTTGATGATGACCGAGGCGCTCTGGCTGCTGAGTTCCGTCACGCGGGCCAGGTCGGCCTTGGCCAGGCTGCCAAGACGCCGCAGATGGTGGAGCATGAGCCGTTCGTTGTGGCCGAGCGCGCGCAGGTTCGATGACATGGGGATAGCGGAACAGGTGGCAGGAGATTTTGTAGTATAGTTTTCCTTTAATTAATAAATCAAGTTGACTTATTAATCCAAGAGGAAAAATGATGCACTTCGACTCTACCCTGCTGGGCCTGATTGCCGCGTTTTGCACGACCGTCGCCTTCATCCCGCAAGTACTCCTGATCTGGCGCCGCAAATCCGCTGCCGGCGTTTCCACCGGCATGTACTGCGTGTTCTGCTTCGGGGTGCTGCTGTGGCTGATCTACGGCGTGACCATCGAGGCATGGCCCATCGCCATCAACAACGGCATCACGCTGGTGTTGGCATGCTCGGTCCTGGTGATGAAATGGGCTTATCGGAACAATCCGTAGTTAGCGGGCAGCAGCGCCCACCGACACCATGCGTTCCACGTAGCGCGCGATCAGGTCGATCTCGAGGTTGACCTGCACGCCCACCACCAGGTGCTTCAAGGTGGTCATGGCGATCGTATGCGGGATCAGGTTGATCGAGAACTGGCACACCAAGTCGGCGCCGGTGCCGATATCGGTCACGCGGTTGACGGTCAGCGACACGCCGTTGACCACGATCGAGCCTTTGAAGGCCAGGAACTTGGCCAGCTCGTGATCGGCTTCGACCACCAGTTCCCACGATTCGCCCACCGGCTCGAACTTGCGCACCACACCCAGGCCATCGACGTGGCCGGACACCAGGTGGCCGCCCAGGCGCTCGTTCAGGGTCAGCGCCTTTTCCAGGTTTACTTCGGTAAGCGTGTCGAGTCCGACCGTGCAGTTGAGGCTTTCGCGCGAGACATCGACGCGGAAGCTGGACTCGTCTTTTTCCACCACCGTCATGCAGGCGCCGTTGACGGCAATCGAGTCGCCGAGCGCCACGTCGGCCAGCGGCAGGCCGCCGGCATGAATGTCCAGGCGCACGCCTGCAAACGAGCCGCCTTCGAGCGGGGTGACCGAGGCGATTTTGCCGACTGCGGCAACGATTCCAGTAAACATAAGAGTTCTCAAGTAGGGGTGGAGGAACGATTAAAACGGGCCAGCAGCCGTACATCGGCGCCGATCTGCTTTACTTCGTGGAATTTCAACGACTGTTTTTGCGACAAATGCGTCAGCGCCGGCAGCGCGAACATGCCTTGCGCATCGCCCAGCAACATCGGCGCCAGGTACACCAGCAACTCGTCAACGCAGCCTTCGCGGATCAGGGAGCCATTGAGCTTGCTGCCTGCTTCGACATGCAATTCATTGATCTGGCGCCGGCCCAGTTCGCGCATCAGCTCGGGCAGATCGACCTTGCCGGACGCATTGGGCAGCAGGATCACTTCGTTGCCCAGCGCGCGCAAGGCTGCCCCCTTTTGCGGGTCGCGCACGGCGGCCACGATCCAGGTCCCGCCTCCTTGCAATATCCTGGCGGCCGGGTCGATTTCAAGGCGGCTGTCGATGACGATGCGGATCGGCTGGCGCGGCGTGTCGATGCCGCGCACGTTCAATTGCGGATCGTCGGCCTTGACAGTACCGATGCCGGTCAGGATGGCGCAGGCGCGCGCACGCCAGGCGTGACCGTCGGCGCGGGCCCGCTCGCCGGTGATCCACTGGCTGGCGCCGTTGTGCAGCGCGGTCATGCCATCGAGGCTGGCAGCGGTTTTCATGCGCACCCACGGCAGGCCGCGTGTCATGCGCGAGAAAAAGCCGATATTCAATTCATAGGCCTGCTCGGCCAGCAAGCCGCTGCTCACCGCAATACCGGCTGCGGACAGCCTGGCCATGCCCTGCCCGGCCACCAGCGGATTGGGGTCTTCCATGGCCGCGACCACGCGGCCCAGGCCGGCGCGCACCAGCGCGTCGGCGCACGGCGGCGTGCGGCCGTGGTGGCTGCACGGCTCGAGCGTGACGTACGCCGTGGCGCCGCGCACGTCGTGGCCACGGGCCTGCGCGTCTTTCAATGCCTGGATTTCCGCGTGGTCGCCGCCCACCTGCTGCGTGACGCCGGCGCCGATCACTGCGCCGTCGCGCACGATCACGCAGCCGATGTGCGGATTGGGCGACGTGGTGTACAGGCCGCGCTCGGCCCAGGCCAGGGCCAGGGTCATGCCCTCGGTATCGTTGTGGATTCTCACTATGTCCTTAATCTAATGCGCCTGTGCAGGCAGCCTCCACGGCCGGATCGCACACGCGCAGCCGGCCCAGCATATTAATCTTGATGTTGCGGACGTTGTCGCCCAGCGCCAGCGACAGCGTGCCCCAGCGGGCGGCCAGGCCGTTACTCGCGCTGCAGCTGCGTCCTGCGCCATTATAAGCAACGTAGGCTGGCGGCGCTTTGGAAGAGAACGAAATGCCCATCCGCAGGCCATCAGGCAGCGGGCCGCGCCGGAAGATCGCGGCCTCGCCGGCATCGGGCCGGCGGTTGCCGTTGGCGTCGACAAACACAGTCCAGCCGCCACGCCAATCGATGCCGCCGGGGTCAATGGGCGCCAGCATGACCATGCGTCCGCGCGCGATCGCCTGCGAGCGCGTAAGATCGATGGCGGCCACCAGGTCGGTGACGGCAGCACGCAACCGCTGGCGCTGCATCGTCTGCTGATAGACGGGTGCGGCGGCAGCGAGCAGGATGCCGGCCAAAGCCAGCACCACCAGTAACTCGACCAACGTGACGCCTGCTGCTGTGGCGGCGTGCCTGCCAGGGCATCGGGGCGACGGTCGGCGAATATGCATCGTGTCAGTGGCGTGCGCGGTGTGCATAGTATGCCCGGAATTTAGCGCCAGCAATCGGCCCGTGGCCCACCTGCCTGACGCAGGCCACTGCTGGTCAATGTCAACTCGCCGCAGTCGGCGTCGCGAAAGCGCGTATCAACCCGGGGTGTGCCGGGTGTGGCGACCAGTTGCACGCATGCATCCAGGGTGTGGCCATCGCACGCTTTACCTTCGATTTCATAGCCGCTGACCAATGCGGTGGCGCCGCTCCACCATTGGAACTGGCGTTGTTCGGGGTCGTCGCCTTGCACGGCGGGGCCAAAGGCGAGATAGCTGCCATGCTGGGTGAAGTAGCGTTCCTGCTGCAACATCAAACGCTGCATGGTGGCTTGCGCCTCGTGGCGGCGGGTGCGCACCAGGTGGTCGTTCCATGCCGGCGCGGCAACTGCCGCCAGCAACATGGCGATGACGCATACGACCAGCAGTTCAATCATCGAAAATCCGCGCGGCGTGTTCATGGCACCGCCCGTTGCGCTTGGTGCGCCTGGTTCGCCTGGTTCGCCTGGTTCGCTTGAGGCTCCTGGTATGCCTGGTGCAACTGGCGCCAGTTTGCTACCTCGCGCCAACTGAGGCGGCCGGCGCGTTTGCGGGTGTGGACCGTGCCCAGCACCGGCTCGCCCTGTGGCCCGGGTGCGCCGATGATGAAGTCCTGTTCCAGGTTTACCCGGCCGGTGGGCTCGCGCGGCGTGGGGGGCTTGATGGATGGCACTGGCAGCAACAGCGGCCGGGGCACGTATCGTATGGTGCGTTCGGCAACAACAGGCGGCAGCGCTTCCGGCGTGGGCGGCAATCTGGCGGTAACGCTTTGGCCGTGTGCCAGGCCGGTCAGCACGTTGAGCACGTAAGTTCGGCTGTGCGCGGGCGAGCAGGATGCGCCAGGATTGCCCGGTGTGGTCGGGGTGGTCGGCGTCCCCGGGGTGGCAGGTGTGCCCGGCTGGCCCGATTGCCCGGGCTGGCCTACCTCGTTAGTGGGCAGCACGGTATTAAATGCCAGCGCACCGTTCACCAGTACGCCACTATCGAGGCTGCGTTCGCCGGTGGTGGACGATGCCAGCAAGTCCATATACCAGCCCATGCTGCCGGGAGCCATCGCTTCGCCCTCGATGGCGAGACGGTCGCTCGCCGGGTCGCCTTTGAGCTCGCGCCGCGTAAGCTGGCGCCGGCCGGAGACAAGTTCGGGCGGCGTGCGCAGGCTGTCGCGGATGGCGTAATAGGTTTGCGGCGCGAAGCGGACTGGATCGCGGTCGGCCTGTTCGATCAGCTTGCCGGTGCCGAACAGCACCAGGTAACCGGCATTGTCGGCGTAAGCCACTTGCGGCTGCTGCGCGATGGGCTGGCGGCGGCCGCTGGCATCGCGCGCAACAAACAGCGGTGATAGCGACGCGTTGTCTGCCAGCGGCTGCGCCTGTCCTGCCTGAACCGTCGGAACCACCTGCCCAGTATGAATCGTCTGAACGTTCTGCACCGTCCGCACCGCCTGAATCACCTGCCCCGTCTGCCCCGCCTGCGCCGCAAGGCTCCACGATGGACCGGCCGCCAGGTCAAAGCGCCACAGATTGCCTTGCAGGTCGCCGGCGTACGCGTAGCGGGCGGCGCCCTGGCGATCGGCCACCAGTGCTGGCGCGTACAAGGCATTAGGCAAGGTGGCGTCCGCGATGGGGGTGCGCAAGCGGTAGTAATTGTCGTTGAGGCGCCAGGGCGCATTGCGCGGCTTGTCCAGCGCCAGCAGGAACAAGGCGCCGTCGCCGGAAGGGCTGGCGTTGCCGTCGGCAGCGTAGTTGTTCAAGCCGCTGGCGGCGACTGCAAAATAGCGATAGACCGGTGCGCCGCCGTACGTGCCCACGCGCAGCTTGGCCAGTTGCGGTGCGCTGGTGACGTTGCCGATATTGGGATCGTGGCGGTCGGTAAATTCCCACAGCACGCCGCCCTGTTCTGCAAACCGGGATGGATCGGTGATATCGAGCGCGAACACGCCTTGCGCGCCGCCGCCCATACCGGACACCAGCACCGTGCGCGCGCTGCCGGCGATCATCACGTCGCCCGCCTGGGCCGGACCATCGACGTAGGCGCGGTGTGCATAATCTTTATCGGCCAGCCGGTGCAACGCGCCGAACAGCGCGGCCGGGACGTAGGCAAACAGCTCGGCGCCATCGGCAGCATTGAAGGCATGCAGCATGCCGTCGTTGGCGCCAAGATAAAGCATGTCCGGCCGCGCCGGCGACAGCCCCTGTGAGGATTGGCCCACGTACACCGGCGTGCTGTGGACCGAGTTGCCCAGCACGCTGCCGCGTGCGCGGAATAGCGTACCCTCTGCGCTGCGCTCGCCGCGTAACCAGGCCAGGCGCTGCGGGCCGCTGCCGTCGCTGGCAGGATCGAGCTGGGCGCGCTGCCCGGGCGACAGGGATTCCCATGCGAACGGCACCATGACCAGCGTGCCGTCAGCCTGGACGATGGCAGTGTGGAGATTGCGCCGTTCCGGCGGCGGCGATGCGGCGCGGATGGCGCTGCCGGTGAGCAGTGCGCCAGCATCCCATACGGCCTGCTTCGCTTGCGACAAGCCGCCGGTACCGGGCGCCATCGCGTAGCGGGTGAAGCTGCCGGACCAGTCGGCCGTCTGCATCGACGATTGGTACAGGGTGCCGGCCTGGTCGGGCCTGGTCGGAACGCGCACCAGCGCGGGGCCTTCAAGTTGTCCCACAGTGTCCTGGCGGCACGACGACGCCAGCGGCTCGCTGGCGATCGCCAGCACCGGCGGCGCCGACAGGGCGGCGTTGCTCACGCCCCAGCTTACACTCGCAATCAGGCAATAAATCAGGCACCGTTCCGGCACCATCGTCAACCAAACCATCTGCGTACCCATTTATCCCTCACTCAGCAATGAACACACTCTGCAACACTACTTCCGTGCCGGGTTTCGGGCCGAAGCCGATCGCCGTCACGCGGTAGCAAGTCTGCGGATCGGCTGCGTCAATGCCGGGTTCGTGGCATTCCAGGCTTTCGATCACGTAACGCGGCTTTTTGAAGGGCAGCAATCCCATGCCGGTCTTCATCGTCGCGCCGGTCGCCTCGCCGTATTCGACGGTGCAGCCGCCGCCCTCGTCGCCGCCCAGGTCGGCGCGCTGCCAGGCGGGATCGACGCCGCAGGCGTCCTGCGCCACCACGGCGCTGCCGTTCTGAATACTGCGCTCTGCATCCGCCAAGGCATCCTCCGCCGCCTGGAAGGCGATTTCACGGTCCCGCTCGCCACGCGTGGCCTGCTCCCCCTGCAACCCCAGCCGCGCAGCCGACGCGCCCAGCAGCATGACCAGCAACATCATGACCAGGCACACCACCACCGTTACTCCGCGTTGCGTACGCATGGTCGTGAACATGGTGTCACCCGCTCTTGTTGCGTAGCATGACCGTCAGTCCCACCAGGCGCCGCGCCCGCCATCGCTCCGGAGCCGGTATCTGCGCTTCCATGATGTGCGTGCCCAGGTCCTGGCTGTGGCCGTCGGCATATGCCGGCCCGAACAGGTCGAATTGCATGGCGCGGGTGTCGCCGCGGGTGTTGCCGTCGCCGTGCAGCAGCAAGGCCAGCTTGACGGTGCAAACGCGTTTCCAGTGGCTGCGCCGCTGCAGGTCGCGCTGTTGTTCTTCTGGCGTGGCGCCTGCTGGCGCCAGCGCGTTGTCGAGGGCGCGGATCGCGGTGGCGTTCAGGTAGCGGTTGGGGACGCCGTCGGCGGGCTGGTCGGTATCCAGGCCGTACAGCACCTGGAACGATTCGACGCCGCGCACGATGGCGTCCGCGCCCCAGTTGCCATTGCCCAGATATTTGCAGCGCAATTCGCCGTCGCCGCCCTCGCCAGGCGCGACATAGAAGATGCTCCAGCCGAGCGCGTCGCCATCATCGGGCGCCGCCACGCCGAAGCCGCCGCAGTTGATGCTCGAGCCATCGCCGCTGGTGCCCCGGCCGTGACCGGCAAAGCGCAAAGCCAGCACATCGCTGCCGTTGGCCACGGCTGGCAGCGGCGTGGCGATGCCGTAGCTGGTCTTGCCCAGGCTGTGCGCATCCCAACCGCTGATCAACGCCGGGCCATCTTCGGCGATAGATGCGGGCGCGGTCGTGCTGTCCCAGTTGACGTAAGCGCCCTGCCGCACCGCCTGCGCCATGATCTCCAGAGCATAGCGGCCGCCATCGTCGAGCCAGGCGCTTTCGGCGTGGTGGCGATAGTTGCCGGCCGACGCCAGCAGCAGGCTGCCAGCCAACAAGGTCAACAACAGCCCCAGGCCGGCGGCAACCAGCAGCTCGACCAGGCTCCAGCCGTCCTGGCACGTAAGCTTTATGAACCTGCTTCGAGATCGGCCTTGTTCACGCCCACGCCTCGTTAGCGTACGCCGATACCGGCCCTGCTTGCGCGTGCAGTTTATTAACGTGCTCGGATACAGGCCCTGGTGGCGCATGCTTTTCATCACAGCGCTCCGACCGGCAGCGCCACGCCCGGCACATATTGGCCGGTGCGATCGACTTGCGGCGTGCCGTCGGCGCGTTTGCCGCGCCAGCCCACCTTGATCACCAGCGGTGCACCGGCCCCGCCACTGCAAGGCCACAGCAAGGTGCCGCCGCTCCACAGGCCGGCGTCGCGGCAGATCACCACGCGGCCGCTGGGCAGGTGCGTGCGCAGGGCAGTCTTGATTTCGTAGAGGTCGAACCAGGCCAGTTGGGCCGCGTTGCAAGCATCGGCGTAGCACAGCACGGCCGGCGGCGCGGGCGGTGGCTGGTCGAGCACGTCGTAGTCGAGGGTCAGGTAGGGATTGGCGCCATCGGGCAATTGCATCTGCGACGGGTTGGCGCGTAGGCGCTCGGCCATACTGGTCGCCAGCAGCGATGCCTGCGCCAGCAAGGCGCTCTGGTGCCGCGCGCGCATGGCCGCCAGTTGCATCGACACCCCGCCGACGATGCCCACCGCCAGCACGAACACGGCAATCAGCACCTCGAGCAGGGTGAAGCCCCCAACCGACCACAACTTTGTACCTGAGCGCACGGCCAACCTCCGCTACATGACGAGGACAGGGTTCGACGTTAGCAGTGCTTTATGGCTGAGATCTGCGATGGATCAAGCGTGCGCTTGTGTCCGGGCGGTTGACAACAATTGGCGAACACGACAGTGAAGCGGGGGATGAGATGACACGCTTGCATTCGGTTAACTTTTAAGCAATCATGGGCCACCATTTAATCGGGGCCAATTATGAGTATTCTGCTTGCCGTTGCCGGTACTTGCCTGGCTTGCGGTGGTGGCTTTGTCTGGCAGCGCCAGCGCCGCACCCGGCGCGAGGCGACCATCCGCGAGTTTCTGCTGCCGAAAGGATTGTTCGAAGCACTGCGTGTTCATCATCCGCAATTGACGCCCAAGGATTGCCAGCTGGTGGCGCAGGGTTTGCGCCAGTTCTTCCTGGTCCACCTGAAAAGCGGCGGCCAGTTCGTCTCGATGCCATCGCAGGTCGCGGACGACCTGTGGCACGAGTTCATTCTCTATACCCGGGCTTACGAACAGTTTTGCCGCAAGGCGTTCGGCGGCACGCTGCACCACACCCCGGCCATCGCGCTCGACCAGCGCCACCGCGGCAACGACGGCATCCGGCGCACCTGGCGCCTGGCCTGCGCCGAGGAAAATATCGATCCGCGCCATCCGTCGCGGCTGCCGTTGCTGTTTGCGCTCGACAGCAAGTTGGCCATCCCGAACGGCTTCGTGTACGTGCCCGACTGCGACGGTGTCGCGCGCAAGGGTGAGCAAGGCGGTAGTGGTGGAGGCGATACCTACTGCGGTGCCCACCTGGGCGGTGGCGACAGCGGCTCAGGCACCGGGAGCGGCGACAGCGGCGACAGCGATGGCGGTGGAGACAGCGGCGGCGATAGCAGTGGCTGCGGTGGCGGAGGCTGCGGTGGTGGCGGCGACTAGGCGCGCGTGACGCGCCCCCCGGCGCACCCCTCGGCGCAACCCTCAGCGCCAGACGCAGCGACGAAGATAGTACGAATGTACGGCGCAGAGCTGCAACGCAGCAATGGAGTCCTGGTCAGGCGCTCACTCGGTCTTGCGCGGCTTGCTTTCCTCACCCACTTCCGCAATCGCATTCTGGAACTCGGCCAGGTCTTCGAAGTTTTTGTAGACGGAAGCAAAACGGATGTAGGCCACGGTATCGAGGCGCTGCAATTCCTGCATGACCAGTTCGCCGATGTAGCCGGTATCGACTTCGCGCAGGCCGCTGGTGAGCAGTTTTTCCTTGATGGACGAGACCGCCGCATCGACGGCGGGCGCCGCCACGGGGCGTTTGCGCAAGGCCAGCGACAGGCTGCCACGCAATTTGTCCGCCGAGTATTCGGTACGGCTGCCGTTCTTCTTCACTACGGCGGGCATTACCAGTTCGATGCGCTCGTACGTGGTAAATCGTTTATCACATTTCGTGCAGCGACGGCGGCGGCGGATGGCATCCCCTTCCTCGGATACACGCGTATCGAGAACCTGGGTATCGTCATGCTGGCAGAACGGACATTTCATATGAGCCACTGAATATTGAAACGGCGCGCCGGTGGTGACCGCCGGCGCGCCAGGGGATTACTTGGCGTAGACCGGGTACTTGTCGGCCAACACTTTAACAGCAGCTTTGACACGCTCGATGGTGGCGGCGTCGTGCGGGTTGTCGAGCACGTCGGCGATCAGGTTGCCCACTTCTTCCGCTTCGGCTTCCTTGAAACCACGGGTGGTCATCGCTGGCGAACCGAGGCGGATGCCCGAGGTCACGAACGGCTTCTGCGGGTCGTTCGGAATGCCGTTCTTGTTGGTGGTGATGTGGGCGGTGCCCAGGATCGCTTCGGCTTCCTTGCCGGTCAGGTTCTTCGGACGCAGGTCCACCAGCATCACGTGCGACTCGGTACCGCCGGAGACGATACGCAGGCCGCGCTTGATCAGGGTCTTGGCCAGCACGTCGGCGTTGATCACCACTTGTTGCTGGTAAGCCTTGAATTCAGGCGTCAGCGCTTCCTTGAAGGCAACTGCCTTGCCGGCGATGACGTGCATCAGCGGGCCGCCCTGGATGCCGGGGAAGATGGCCGAGTTGATGATTTTCTCGTGCTCGGCCTTCATCAGGATGATGCCGCCGCGCGGGCCGCGCAGCGATTTGTGCGTGGTCGAGGTGACGAAGTCGGCGTGCGGCACCGGGTTCGGGTACAGGCCGGCAGCGATCAGGCCGGCGTAGTGGGCCATGTCAACCATGAAGTAAGCGCCCACTGCCTTGGCAACGGCGGCAAAACGCTCGAAGTCGATCTTTTTCGAGAAGGCCGAGGCGCCGGCGATGATCAGCTTCGGCTTGTGTTCCTTGGCCAGCGCTTCCATGGCGTCGTAGTCGATGTCCTCTTCGGCAGTCAGGCCATACGACACCACGTTGAACCATTTGCCGGACATGTTCAATGGCATGCCGTGGGTCAGGTGGCCGCCTTCGGCCAGCGACATGCCCATGATGGTGTCGCCTGGTTTCAGAACGGCAAAGAACACGCCCTGGTTCGCCTGCGAGCCCGAGTTCGGCTGCACATTGGCCGCTTCCGCGCCGAACAGCTGTTTCACGCGGTCGATCGCCAGTTGCTCGACGACGTCCACGTATTCGCAGCCGCCGTAGTAGCGCTTGCCTGGGTAGCCTTCGGCGTATTTATTGGTCAGCTGGGAGCCTTGGGCTTCCATGACGGCTGGCGAGGTGTAGTTCTCGGAAGCGATCAGTTCGATGTGGTCGTGCTGGCGGGTGTTTTCGTTCTGGATGGCGCCGAACAGTTCCGGGTCAACGCTGGCGAGGGTGTGATCTTTTGCGAACATGAAAAAACTCCAATAATGAGTAACGTTGTTGCTGGCAGGTTGGATCGAATGAGGGAAGCCAAAGCGGACAGGCAGCCTCTTTCGTGCATTCCATCGATGGGCTGCCCAGGCGAACGGCTGTTGAAATCTCACGTTTCCCGATGGATGTCCATCTTTCGCCGACAGACCAGCGCACCATTTTGGGGCTGACCGCAGCTTTTCGCCAGTTACGTGAGACGTAATGGAACCCGGATTGTAATTTATGCGCCAGATTTGAGCAAATTTGCGCGAAAGCCGGGCTGATCTAATTTGCAATATGGGCATTTCGCGGCATCGCCGGGCAACATTGGGCATTTCAGCTACAATTTTGCCACCCTGTCACTCACTCTAGGAACCCCCATGATCGTCTTCATCACTGGCGCCTCCGCCGGCTTCGGCGCTGCCATGGCCCGCATCTTCGCTCAACACGGCCACAAAGTCCTGATCGCCGGCCGCCGCGCCGACCGCCTGCAGGCGCTGGCCGCCGAACTGGGCGACGCCGTCCTGCCGGTCGTGCTCGATGTAACCGACCGCGCGTCGATCGCGTCCGTGCTGGCCGGCCTGCCGCAAGCATGGCGCCAGATCGACGTACTGATCAACAACGCCGGCCTGGCACTGGGCGTCACGCCGGCCCACGAGTCGTCGCTGGAAGACTGGGACACCATGATCGCCACCAACATCAGCGGCTTGGTCGCCATGACGCGCGCCATCTTGCCAGACATGGTCAAACGCGGCAGCGGCACCATCATCAATATCGGCTCGGTCGCCGGCGATACGCCCTATCCAGGCGGCAACGTGTATGGCGCGACCAAGGCCTTCGTCGAGCAATTCACGCTCAACCTGCGTGCCGACCTGGTGGGCACCGGCGTGCGCGCCACCAACCTGGCGCCGGGCCTGTGCGGCGGCACCGAGTTTTCCAACGTGCGCATGAAGGGCAACGACGAGGCCGCCGCCAAGGTGTACGAAGGCACCACGCCGCTGACCGCCGACGATATCGCCAACACCGCGTACTGGATCGCCACCCTGCCCGCGCATATCAATATCAACCGGATCGAGATGATGCCGACCTGCCAGGGTTATGGCCCGCTCAACATCAAGCGCACGCTGTAAGTGCGGCGCGGCAAATGGACGGTAAAACTTAAATTTCGCTGAATTTTGCCGGGGAAGGACGCAATTGACCCGTCCTTCCTTCAACCAGAGCAATTAATTCGCGTAGAATATTGCTCAATCTTATATACACAGTCCATACAACATGCCAGCACAGTTCGACTGGAATGTCCGGGTCTACTACGAAGACACCGACGCCGGCGGGATCGTCTATTACGCCAACTACCTGAAATTCTTCGAGCGCGCCCGCACCGAGTGGTTGCGCCACCTCAATGTGAACCAACGCGCATTGCAGCAGGAACATGATGTGTTGTTCGTCGTCAAAAGCGTCAACGCGGAGTATCATGCGCCTGCAAAGCTTGACGACGTAATAAAATTAACCCTTGGTATCCAAAAACTAGGCCGTGCATCGGTTGCTTTCCAGCAGCAAGCATGGTGTGGCGAGCAATTGCTGAACTCGGCCCAGGTGACCATTGCCTGCGTCGATACGGCGATGCGCTTGCGCGCCATACCGCCCGCGGTGGCCGAACAAATGCGTCACTACGTAATCTCCGACTGATCAGACTGATAAACAATGAACGTCACCCAAGACCTCTCTTTCATCTCCCTCATCACCAACGCCCACCTGATCGTGCAATTGATCATGGCGTTGCTGCTCATTATCTCGCTGGTCAGCTGGACGTATATCTTCAGCAAGCTGTTCGCGGTGCGTTCCGCGCGGCGCCAGACCGTGGACTTCGAGAAGACCTTCTGGGCCGGCAGCAACCTGCACGCGCTGCACCAGAACGCCGGCAAGGACCGCGCCGGCAGCGGCCCGCTGGCGCGCATCTTCGAAGCCGGCATGGGCGAATTCATCAAGAGCAAGGCCGCCTACGCCGCCAGCCGTGAGACCATGGACCACGGCGCCATCCTCGACGGCGCCCGCCGCGCCATGCGCGCCGCCTTCCAGCGCGAGATGGACGTGCTCGAATCGCACCTGGCCTTCCTGGCGTCGGTCGGTTCGGTGTCGCCGTACATCGGCCTGCTCGGTACCGTGTGGGGCATCATGAATGCGTTCCGTGGCCTGGCCAACGTGCAGCAGGCCACCCTGGCAGCGGTGGCGCCCGGCATTGCCGAAGCGCTGATCGCCACTGCCATCGGCCTGTTTGCGGCGATTCCTGCCGTGGTCGCGTACAACCGCTTCTCGCACGACATCGATCGCCTGGCGATCCGCTTCGAAAGTTTTGTCGAAGAGTTCTCCAACATCCTGCAACGCCAGTCGCGCTAAGCGCGGGTCATTTCATAAGGCAGAGCGATCATGGGTTCCTCCTTTAACAGCAGCATGCGCGGCGGCCGTGGCCGCAAGCTCAAGTCTGAAATCAACGTGGTGCCGTACATCGACGTGATGTTGTGCCTGCTGATCATCTTCATGGTCATGCCGTCGGCCAACGATGCGTCGGTGGTGGACTTGCCGCACGCGGAAAAATCGACCAAGCCGCCCAGCGACTACGTGCAGATCGTCATCAAGCCCAACGGCGCGCTGTCGATCGGCGTCAAGGGCAAGGACGCCGATGCGCCGGAGACGGCGCCGAGCCGCGACGCACTGGTGAAAAAGCTGCGCACCTTGCACGACGAGCATCCAGACTACCCGGTGCTGATCTCGGGCGACAAGGAAAGCAAGTATGACGACGTGATCCAGTTGATCTCGGAAGCGAAAAAAATGGGCATTACCCGCGTGGGTTTGGCCACTCAATAAGACCGTTTAATCAATGAATCCCCCTACCGCAGGCGGCCCGTACAAGGTGCCGCGACAACACAACGGCTGGCGCGCAACGATACTTGCCGTATCGGTGCACGCCGTGCTGCTGCTGTTCCTGTGGGTGGGCGTGAGCTGGCAGAATACCGAACCGACCGAAGTCCAGGCAGAAATCTGGGACATGACGGTGCAGGACGCCGCCCCCGCCGCCCCGCCGGAACTCCAACCGGAACCTGATCCAGAACCGGCGCCGGAGCCTGAACCGGTGCCGCCGCCGGTGGTCAAAGCACCACCGCCACCGCCGGTGGAAGTGCCGCCCGCGCCCAAGGCGCCCGATATCGCCCTCGAACGCCTGAAGGAAAAGAAGAAAAAGCTCGAGGAAGAGAAGAAGATTGCCGAGGCCAGGGAACTCAAGGAAGCCCAACTGAAGAAAGAAGCGGACGAGAAGCAGGCCAAGCTCGACGCCAAGAAGAAGGCTGAGCAGAAAAAACTCGCCGAGCAAAAAGCCCGGGAAGCGGAAGAAAAAGAACAGGAAGAGAAAGAGAAAAAAATCGCCGCCGAGCAGGCCAAGAAAAAGGCCGCGGCCGACAAGCTGGCCAAGGAAAAAGCGGATAAGGCGGACAAGGCGGCCAAGGATAAAGCGTTTGCGGCGGAGATGAGCCGGATTACGGGTTCAGCTGCCAAAGGTTCCACGGGCACGGCTGCGCAATCGACCGGCGGCAAGGTCGACGGCGGCTACGCGGCAGCGATTCGCACCAAGGTCAAGAACAACCTGATCTATGGCGGCACCGACGACACGCTGACGGCCACGTACAAGATCACCCAGTTGCCGACCGGAGAAATTATCGGCGTACGCAAGATCAAGGGCAGCGCATCCCCAGCGTACGACAGTGCGATCGAGAACGCAATTGCCAAATCGTCACCGCTGCCAAAGAAAAAAGATGGTACGGTAGAGCGCGAAATCGATCTTGTCTTCAACATGAAGGATATGCATTAATGAAAACCAATTTTAAACACGTCATCCTCTACGCCGGCTTGAGCATTGCGGCCACCATGGGCAGCGCCCAGGCGCAGATGCGCATCGAAATTTCGGGTGCCGGCAGCAACCAGATTCCGGTCGCCGTGGCCGGCTTCGCCAACGAAGGCGTGGCGCCGCACACGGTGTCGGCCATCATCAAGGCCGACCTCGAGCGCAGCGGCGCCTTTAAAATCATCGATGCCGGCGTGATCAGCGACGTCAACAACGTGGACTACAGCGGCTGGAAAGCCAAGGGCGCCGATGCGCTGGTGGTCGGCACCGTCAACGCCATGGCCGATGGCCGCTATGACGTGCGTTATAAATTGTACGACACCGTCAAGCAGTCGCAGATCTCCAACCTGGACAAGGCCGTGACGGCCCAGTTCACGCGCCTGTCGGCCCACCTGATCGCCGACGACGTGTACTTCAAGCTGACCGGCGTGCGCGGCGCGTTCTCCACCCGCATTTCGTATGTCAAGCAGGAAGGCCGCAGCTACCAGCTGATGATTGCCGATGCCGACGGCGAAGGCGAACAGCTGGCGCTGCGCTCCAATGAGCCGATCATTTCGCCGTCGTGGTCGCCGGACGGCACCAAGGTGGCGTACGTGTCGTTCGAGCAGAAAAAGCCGGTCGTGTACGTGCAAAACCTGATCACCCGCGCGCGGACCGTGGTTGCCAACGAAAAAGGCAACAACTCGGCGCCGAGCTGGTCGCCAGCCGGCAACAAGCTGGCCGTGGCCCTGTCCAAGGACGGCCATACCCAGGTGTACACGGTCAACGCGGACGGCAGCGGCTTGCGTCGCGTATCCAACAGCAATGGCATCGACACCGAACCGCAATTTTCCGCTGACGGCCAGAGCATCTACTTCACCAGCGACCGCAGCGGCGGCCCGCAAATTTATCGCATGAGCGCAAACGGCGGCGACGCCAAGCGCGTGACCTTCAGCGGCACCTACAACACCAGCCCGCGCATTTCGTCGGACGGCAAGACGCTGGCGTACATCTCGCGCCGCGACGGCAACTTCCAGCTGTACGTGCAAGACCTGGGCAGCGGCCAGGAAACGCGCCTGTCGGACACCACCAGCGACGAGTCGCCAAGTTTCGCCCCGAACGGCAAATACATCATGTACGCCACGACGGCAGGCAGCCGCAAGTCGCTGGCCGTGGTCTCGGTCGATGGCCGTGTGAAGCAACGCTTGACCACTCAGGCGGGCAACATCAAGGAGCCCACCTGGGGTCCGTTCATGCAGTAAAAAAGCAAAATCTAACGTTACTAGGAGAAATTCATGCGTAAAATCAGCAGCTTAGCCCTCGTCCTGACCACGGCAGCCATCCTGTCGGCGTGCTCGTCGACCCCGATCAAGGAAAACACCCCACCACCAGTGGTGGAGCGTCCAGCCACCGGCCAGGCGCCGGCCCAATCGGACACCCGCACCGTGGCGCCGGTGGAAACCAAGTCGCTCGACCCGCTGGACGACCCGAAAGGCGTGCTGGCCAACCGCAGCGTGTATTTCGACTATGACAGCTACAGCGTGCGCGCCGATGGCCGTCCAGTAGTGGAAAACCATTCGGCTTACCTGGCGAAAAACAAATCGCGCCAGATCCTGATCCAGGGTAACACCGATGATCGCGGCGGCTCCGAGTACAACCTGGCCCTGGGCCAGAAGCGTGCCGAAGCGGTGCGTCGTGCCATGACCACCCTGGGCGTGTCGGAATCGCAGATCGAAGCCGTCTCGCTGGGTAAAGAGAAGCCGAAAGCTTCCGGCACCGACGAAGCCGCACGCGCTGAAAACCGCCGCGCCGACATCGTCTACAAGTAATTTCGCTTTTGCCGGGTCACAGGCATAATACGGGGCGGTACCCGGACTTGGTTCCCAGGTCCAGGCATCGCCCCGTTTCCATTTTGATTTGTTGAAAGCGCCCGACATGATGAAACTCTCCAAATCCGGCGTCTCCGCCGCCGTGCTCGCTGCGATGACCTGGCTGCCGCTGCAAGCCCATGCCGGCCTGTTCGATGACGACGAAGCCCGCAAGGCCCTGCTGGACCTGCGCGCCAAGGTCGAAGCCCTGCGTGTCGAAACCAACGCCCGCCTCGAAACCAAGTCCGACAAGTCCAGTACGCTGGACATGATCAATCAGAACGACAACACGATGCAGGAGATCGCCAAGCTGCGCGGCCAGATCGAAGTGCTGGCCAACGAAGTATCGATGGCCCAGAAGCGCCAGCGCGACCTGTACACCGATCTCGACACGCGCATGCGCAAGCTCGAGCCGCGCGAAGTGAACGTGGACGGTAAAACCGCCCAGGTCGATCCGAGCGAAGAGCGCAGCTACGACGCCGCCATGGCCCAGTTCAAGGCTGGCGACTACAAGGCCGCCGGCGACGCGCTGGCCGCCTTCGTGCGCCAGTACCCCGCTTCCGTGTACACGCCCAACGCGCAGTACTGGCTCGGCAACTCGTTCTACGCCCAGCGCGACTGCAAGAGCGCCATCGCGGCCCAGCAGGTGGTGCTGAAGAACTACGGCGACAGCCCGAAGGCGCCCGACGCCATGCTCAACATCGCCAGCTGCCAGACCGAACTCAAAGACAAGGCCGCCAAGAAAACCTTGCAGGACCTGATCAAGCAGTTCCCGGACTCGCAGGCGGCAGCAACGGCCAAGCAGCGCCTGGGCGGCAAGTAAGCCCGCAGATTGAGGCGGCCGGACAAATAAATTGTCCGGCAGGCATTTGACAGGATGCGTCAAAACATCCTATAATCTCGCTTCTTCGGGGGTCGTTAGCTCAGCTGGTAGAGCAGCGGACTTTTAATCCGTTGGTCGCAGGTTCGAATCCCGCACGGCCTACCACCGAAGCACCCTTGGGTCGTTAGCTCAGCTGGTAGAGCAGCGGACTTTTAATCCGTTGGTCGCAGGTTCGAATCCCGCACGGCCTACCAAGATTCATCAAAAACGCCCACAAGCTTCGGTTTGTGGGCGTTTTTGTTTATGATGCATTTCTGGTCCTGGACGTCGCCCTTCTGCCCGGCGTTTCCCATCAACGCCAATGCCAGGGGCCAGGGCACTGGCGCAGTCGCCCAGCGCGACAAAACGCCACCGGCTGCGCCAGCGCCAGCATCGCCCCTACGCTACCTCGCCTGCTGCGCCTGCCGCGCATCGAACTCCTGCCGTGCCGCTTCCACTTCCGGCAGCTTGACCAGCGTCCACTCGTGCATGGCCTTGAATGGCTGCAGCAGGGTGCGGCCCAGCGCCGTGATCTCGTATTCCACCGCCACCGGCGAGAGCGCCAGCACATGGCGCGTGAGCAGGCCATTGCGTTCTAGCCGGCGCAGGCATTGCGTGAGCGCCTTTTGGGTGACGCCTTCGAGCCGGCGCTTGATGGCGTTGAAGCGCACCGGGCCGCCGTCGAGCACCGTCAGCACCATCATCGACCACTTGTCGAGCACCTGGTCGAACAGCGCGCGGCTGGGACAGTCGGCGGAAAAACACTGGGGCGGGATGTCGTGCTGGTCAAGTTCGTTCATGGCAGGTTTCCTTGGTGATACCTAGGCACTTCAAGGTGCCTGATTGACGCCAAGTATAAAACATATACCATGAGAGTTCCAGTCACTAACGAGCTCAAACATGTCTTCCACCGATACCAGCGTCCTGTTCCGCCCTTTGACCATCAAGTCACTTACCCTGAAAAACCGCATCGTCATGGCGCCGATGACGCGCATGTTTTCGCCGGACGGCGTGCCCACGGCCGATAGCGCGGCCTATTACGCGCGCCGCGCCGCCGGCCAGACTGGCCTGATCCTGTCCGAGGGTACGGTCGTCGACCGGCCGGCGTCCACCAACGATCCGAAGATTCCGCATTTTTATGGCGACGCCGCCCTGGCCGGCTGGAAAGGCGTGATCGACGCCGTGCACAGCGCCGGAGGCCGCATGGGCCCGCAGCTGTGGCACACCGGCTCGGCCCGCAACAGCGAGTGGGAACCGGCAGCGCCCGTCGAAAGCGCCTCCGGCCTGGACGCGCCGGGCAAGCCGCGCGGCGTGGCCATGACCGAGGCCGACATCGCCGACACCATCGCCGCCTTCGGCAAGGCCGCCGCCGACGCCAGGCGCCTCGGTTTCGACATCGCCGAAATCCACGGTGCGCACGGCTACCTGATCGACCACTTCTTCTGGGCCGCCACCAACCTGCGCACCGACGGCTACGGCGGCCGCACGCTCAAGGAACGGTCGCGCTTTGCGCGCGAGATCCTGGCCGAAGTGCGCAAGGCCGTCGGCCCCGATTTCCCGATCATCCTGCGCCTGAGCCAGTGGAAACAGCAGGACCTGACCGTGCGCCTGGCCGAGACGCCCGACGCCATGGCCGACTGGCTGGTGCCGCTGGTGGAAGCCGGCGCCGACGTGCTGCACTGCTCGCAGCGCCGCTTCTGGGAGCCGGAGTTCCCGGAGATCGATGGCGAGAACGGCCTCAATTTCGCCGGCTGGGCCAAGAAGCTGACCGGCGCCACCACCATCAGCGTCGGTTCGGTCGGTCTTGACGGCGACGTGCTCAACGCCTTTGCCGGCAAGGGTTCCGGCGTGATGAGCATCGACCGCCTGGTCGAGCGCATGGAGCGCGACGAGTTCGACCTGATCGCCGTGGGCCGCGTGCTGCTGACCGATCCGCAGTGGACCGCCAAGATCGCCGGCACCAACCGCGAACACCTGCAAGGCTTCGATCCGGCCTCGCTGGGCGCACTGGTCTAAGCCGACGCGATGATCGACCGCAGCGTTTACGCGGTCTATCTGGGGTAACCGCTGCGCCTGGCTTAGAATCACCGGGCGGCTCACCCCATGGGCCGGTTCGAGGCAAACAATGAAAAAAATGGTCGCGATCCTGGTGGCGCTTGGCACCGCCGTGTGCGGTGTGACCACCGCGCTGGAAGCGCACGCCGCCAGCGCCTGTTACGGCACTGCGGCCAACGGGCGCGCCAGCGGCGCCGTGCCATTGCCCGCGCAAGGCGAAAACTATACCGCCTACGCCAGCCTCGGTGTCACGCTCGGCAGGACTTACGTCCACCAGCGCGTGCGCGACATCGTGGTCGACGCTTATGCCGCCACTTACCGCACCCTGCCGGCCAGCCGCTTCGGCTACGGAGAAACCGGCCTTGCCACCGGCGGCCCTTTCAAGCCGCACCGCACCCACCAGAACGGCACCTCGGTCGACTTCATGGTGCCGGTGCTGGACGGTAAGGGACAGTCGGTGCTGCTGCCATCGAATGCGCTCAACAAGTTTGGCTATGCACTGGAATTCGACGCCAGCGGCAAGCTCGACGATCTGCACATCGATTTCGAGGCCGTGGCCGAACACCTGTACCAGTTGTCCCTCGCAGCGAAACTGCACGGCGCGCCCATCGACCGCGTGATCTTCCAGAAGGAACTGGTGACGCAACTGTACCGCACCAGGCGCGGCGCCTACCTGCGCAACTCGGTGACGTTCATGAAGGCGACGCCGTGGATCAGGCACGACGAGCACTACCATGTGGATTTCACGTTGCCGTGCCGGCCGCTCAAGGACTACGGCAAGTGAGTGAGGGCGCTGGCCGATTCGGTGGCGCTGGTGACGATCATCCTGCGCCACTGATCCCGCGAAAACAGGCGGCCAGCGGGAGTGGCTTAGCGCTTGGGCGCTTTCTTGACGCCCAGTTGCGACGCTTCGTAAATCGCCTTGGCATCCTGGTGCGCCTGCTCGACCGTGCGCAAGCTCTCGTTTTCGTCGTGCCGGACAAAAAACTCCTTGTCCTGCGCCGCCACCACCAGTTTCACGGCAGCCGCTTCCGCCACGCCAAATTTCTCGAAGATCAGCGTGGTGACCTCGTCCAGGTATTCTTCGTAGGTCATGCGACCGTCCTCTCTTGTTGATGCGATTGACTGCAGATTGCCGTCAGGGTTGGACATGGTAATCGCATCGGGGACAATCGCCAACCCCGGCAACCGTTAAAAGCGCTGCTCCACCACAATTACTGTCAAGCACTTTGAACAGACACTGGCTTCCGACCAGGGCATGCAGCCCTCTGACAAAATCGAACTCCCGCAGACCCAACATGAACCTCATCCCCGCCAGCAACTACGCGCTGCGCACCATCGAGCCATCCAACTCGGAACGAACACCTTCCAGTGAGCTGTTGATTTCCGATACGCCAACCGGCAAGGTGCTCGATGGCGCTTTCCTGGAGGCGGCGCTGCTGTGGGGTGATCTGGCGCTGCTGTTCATCACCGATGACGTACCGTACGAAGAAGGCCTGCGCATCGTTCTGCTTGACAAGGAGTTCAACACGCTGGACTCGGCGCTCCTGGTGGCGATGTACTCCACCGGCGTGTTTTCAGATCTCGATCTGACCACCGAGGACACCGTGCGCTTCCGCTTCTTCGGCGGCCTGGTCTACACCTTGACCCTGCTGCCGCAAGCCTCGTTCGCCCTCCCCTTTTTCTCCGACCCGGGCGCCGTGTGGCGCCCGTTCAAGTGGACTCGCCGGTTCCGCCTCGACGCCCGCCCTCTGCCGCAAACAGGAACGCCACCCACAGCAACGCCTCCGCAGTGACGCCCCCGCCGGCCACGCTTAAAACGCCGCCCGCAACCCCACACTCACGCGCCGGCCCACGTCTTCCAGGGTCAGGAACTGGCTCTGGTTGACCGCGTACTCGTGGGTGCGCGAGTTGGCGATGTTGATCGCGTCCGCGTAGATGGCCAGGTTGGGCGTGAGGTTGTAGCGCAGGCTGGCGTCGGTCTGGCCGTAGGCCGAACGGTTGCGGGCCTGGGTGCTGCCGCCGCCGCAATCGACCGAGAAATGGTTGCGCCAGTTGTAGCTCACGCGCGCCTGGAAGTCGCCGCGCTCGTAGAACACCGAGCCGTTATACGACTGCGGCGACAAGCCCGGATAGCCGCACGACGGCGTGGCGACGTTATCGGTCTCGCGCTGGGCGGTAGCGTCCACGTACGTGTAGTTGGCGGACACGCCAAAGCCCTGCAGCCAGCCGATCGACGTGTCGAACGCGTACTGGCCGGCGATCTCCACGCCCTTGATCTTGCCCTTCTGGCCGTTGCGCACGCGCGAGTCGTGGACGATCTCGTTGAACTGCGGGATGCGCATGTCGACAATCGTGGTCTCGAGGAAGTCCGAGACTTTTTTCATGAACACGGCCGCGCTCACGTAGTTGGTCTTGGACAGGTACCACTCGTACGAGATGTCGAAGTTCTTCGACTGCATCGGTTTCAGGTACGGGTTGCCGCCGCCGGTCTGCACGTCGCCGAAGCGTCCGCCGTACCAGTTTTCCACGCCCAGCTGGCTCAAGGTGGGACGGGTCTCGGTCTTGGACGCGCCCAGGCGCAGCAGCATGTCGGACCGCAGGTCGAACTTGATGTTCGCCGATGGCAGCACGCTGTTGTAGCTGTTCTCCACCGTGGTCACCTGGTTGGGGCCCCAAACCTGGATGAAGGTGGTGTCGTTCGGGCTTTTCACGGCCGACAGCAGCTCGCGGCTGATGCCGGTCGACGACGACTTCACCCGCACCACGCGCACGCCGGCGTTGGCCGACCAGCCGCTGCCCTCCCACTTCGAATCGACATAGAAGCTGCTGACCTTTTCCTTCACCGCCCACATCGACGGCTTGGTATAGTCGATCGCCATCGGGCCGTTGGGGAAGCGCGTCAGGTCCGAATAATAGGCCGGGTCGTTCGACTGCGGCAGCAGCGACGGCTGGTTCAGGTAATTCATGTACGCGTACGGATCGAAGCTCAAATACTGGCTCGGGATCTTGCCGCCGGTGTTCATGAAGTCGTCCATCTGCTTGACGGTAAACAGCGATGCCGGCAACGGCACGTGGTAGCCGCTGAACGCATTCCAGGCGTCGTTGCCCCACTTGGTGCGGTCGACCTTGCGCTGCGAGTGGGCCAGGCCGGTGTCGATGCCCTTGAAGTAGCCGATCTCGTGCTCCCAGGCAGCGCTCAGGCGCCCTTCATGCAGCTTGTCGGTGTTGCGAACGTCGCCGTTGGAGACGGCGTGGGCGCTGACATTGTTCGGGTCGGCGATGTTGTCGCCGAAGGTGATGGTGGGCGTGCTGCCGAAGGTCAGCGTGTCGCCGTTCTTCGGTATCATGCCGGCCACCACCCACATGTCGTTGGAGTCGGACGTGGTGCGCGAGGTGGAGATATCGCCCTCGATGCGCCACTCGTCGCCCACCTTCCACTTCGAGTTCAGGCCAAAGGCCTTGGTCACCGACAGCCGGTCGCCGCCCTTGGCGATCATGTCGTTGGAGTTGGCCTCGCCCAGCAAGGTGCCGGGGCCGGCAATGGCCGGGTTGTTGGCGTAGAAGGTGGAGCCGGGGCGCAGGAAGCTGGTCACCTGGTCGTTCTGGTCGTACTTCACGCCCAGCTGCACCGGGTTGTTCCAGTCGCTGAAAGCGATCACCTTGTTGTTCTGGTCGAGGCGCGAATACAGGCCGTCGGCAGTCATCTTCCAGGTCGGCGACGGGTTGTACTGGATCGTCAGGTTGCCGACCACGCGTTTGCGGCTTTCGTCTTCCTGCTGGAAGCCGTAGCTTTGCGGCATGTAGAGCTTGCGGGTGGTGACATCGGCCATGGTCAGGCCGCGCGAGTTGAGGTCGCCGTTGATCATCGACACGTCGCGGTAATTCCAGGCGTCGTTGATGGCCTTGTTCTGCTTGGACGCGCGGTCGGTGTACGACAGCGAACCGGTCACGCCAAAACTGCGATCGGCGTTGGCAAACGAGTACATGCCGCTGGCGTTGGGCGTGTATTTTTTCGAATTGGAATCCCAAGAGCTCGAGACATTGACCACGGAGCTGTGGCCAACTTTGCCTGACAGCGGGCGCGCGGTCTGGATATCGACGGTGGAGCCGATGCCGCCCTCGGGCAGGAACGGTTGCGAGGTCTTATAGACCAGCGCCTTCGAGATCAGGTCCGACGACAGCAGGTCAAACGAAAACTCGCGCCCGCCGGTGTCGCTGGTCATGGTGCGGCCGTTGACCAGCACGTTGTTGAATTCCGGCCCCAGGCCGCGCACGGAAATGTAGCGCCCCTCGCCGCCGTTGCGCTGGATTTGCACCCCGGTCACGCGTTGCAGCGATTCGGCGATATTGGTGTCCGGGAATTTGCCAGCATCTTCGGCCGAGACCGCATCGACCACGCCATCCTGCAGGCGCTTGGTGGTCAGCGACGACGACAGCGACGCGCGGATCCCGCTCACCACCACCTTGGCGGACGGGTCGACGACGGGTTCATCGGAAGTTTGGGCATGGGCGCCGCCCGCCAGCAGGATGTCGGCGATCAGCGCGGCCAGCAGGGTCTTGCGCAGGGTTGCGTGTTGTATTGCCATCTTAGTCTCCATCTTTATATTTATTGATTGCCATGGATGACTGCCTGCACCAGGTGATGCCGCAAGCAGCTCCGGTGCAGTGGCTTGTTTTTGTGACTGCACGAGGGAAATACTACGCCTGTGGCAGGAATGACAAGCTATCATTTATTTGTATTTTGATATTCTAAAATGATATAACTTGCACCATGAAAAACGCCGGCACATGGCCGGCGTTTTGCTGAACATCCATGAAGATTGCGATTATCGCAACGTCACGATGCCGGCCTTGCCGCTGTCCGGCTTGAGCCAGTCGCGCGTATCGATCTTGTCGCTGAGAAACTGCACCGCGCGGCTCAGCGGCAGTTCCACCCAGCGGTGAAAGGCGGCGCCGCCCAGCAGGCTGGCGCTCCAGGCGATCAGCATGCCCAGCATTTGCAGTTCCGGCTCGGGATCGACAAAGCGGGTGAAGGCGGCATTGACCAGCAAGCATACCGGGAAGTGGATCAGGAACACCGAGTACGAAATCTTGCCCATATTGTTGACGAACGCCCAGCCATTGCCGTTCGACGCGGTCCGGATGCGGCCGCAAACGAACAGCACGCTTGCCACCAACAGCGCCAGCGCAATCCGGCTGCGAAATTCCAGCATCAGCCCGACCAGTGCCGGCAGCAGCGCCGCCAGCATGATCAGGGTGACCGCGCCGGGCTTGCGGGCAGGATCGCTACCCCACCACGCCATCAGGCCCAGGCCATAGCTGCCGAAGAAATACGGCGCCCAGGAATCCCATGCGGGATCGAGGTTGAAATGCAGCAGCGACATGGCAATGCCGATGGCGACGATCAACGGCATCAGCCACCGCACCACGTGTTTGCCGACCAGCACCCCGGCCGCCCACAGCAGCAGCACCAGCGCTGCATACAACTGAAAATCGATGGCGACATACCAGGCGCCCGCCGACAGCGAAGGATAGTCGAGCACGCCGTGCAGCAGCACCGCGTGGGCGGCCAGTTGCGCCAGGGTGGCCGGTTCCGAAATCGAGTCGTGCACCATCCAGCGGCTGGCCAGGGCCGACGCGACAGCGGCCACTAGCGTGGCGGCGATGAACGGCGGCGCCAGCTTGGCGTAGCGGTGCCAGATCGCGCTCAGGGGACGGGCATGCGCCGGCAGGCCGGCCGGCGACAGCGACTTGGCCGCCAGGAAGCCGCCGATCACCAGGAACACCTGCACGGCGATGCGCGCGCTGTCGCCGAGAAAACCGATCAGGTCGGGAAACACCGGGCGCACGTAATCGGCCATGGGGCCGTAAAACGCCAGGTGGTGCAGCACGATCAGTTGCGCGGCCACGGCCTTGAGCAGGTTAATGTAGCCGAATTGCGATGATGGTTGTTGTTTTTTTAGCACAGCAGAAGTCATGTGTTTCCTTGTCCTGGCTTGTCGTCAATAGCTGACAAGTTTGCCAACAAGGTCGCTATCATAGCGGAGGTCGGGTAATCGGGGGCGCACGGACGTTCGCCCCCCCGCCGACATCATCCACAAAATCTTTCGCCCGACGGTTGAGTTTTTTGCCCGCCCCCTGTAAAATTCGCGCCCTTGGGTCGTTAGCTCAGCTGGTAGAGCAGCGGACTTTTAATCCGTTGGTCGCAGGTTCGAATCCCGCACGGCCTACCAAGACATACTGAAAACGCCAGCCGGCCTCCGGTTGGCGTTTTTTTTCATCCCTGCCCCTGGCATAACAGATATCACTGGGAGATACATCTCTTCCGCCCAAGAAATTCAATTTACGAATGTCGTTTATCGGAAATTGAAATTATCTTTATATCTGGGACTTCGGTAAGATGCACTCATCGACACATTGAATGCAGTTCACAGGAGCCCATCATGACCACCGCTACCGCCAACATCCACACCATCGCTGCAGCCCCTAAAGCCCCACGCCGTTCGTGGAAAGCCATCGTTCGCCGCATCTTCGAACTGTGGGCCGAGCCGTACAGCCACGGCCCTTACCAGCCGCTGTAAGTTTTATCCGTAGCACGAAGTAAAAAGTAGCAAATATCGTTCGCGTGGGTGCACAATCGGTGTACTCACGGAAGAAGGCGAACGATGACCAGGCAGTTCACCATTGCCACCCTGGAAGATTACCCCGCAGCTGTGCCTGTTCTTGCACGCTGGTGCTACGACGAATGGGGCCGCGCCGACGGCTTCACGCTCCAACATGAACTCGACCGCTTCGAGCATGCACTGTGTGCCACGCGCGCCAACGCCTTGCTGCTGGTGCTGATTGCGCTCGACGGCGATGCGGTTGTCGCCTGTGTCCAGCTCAAGACCGAGCCAGTCTTTGATTTCCCTGAAAATACCTGCTGGTTGGGCCCGCTTTATGTTGCTGCGGCCTACCGTGGCAACCATCTTGCCGAACACCTGATCGACGCCCTCGTGCACCGCGCACCGCAATACGGCGTCACGCAACTCCATCTACAGACTGAAGTGTTTACCGGCGGCCTGTATGCCAGGCTGGGCTGGAAGCCAATGCTGCGCGCCGTGAATCATGGTGTGGACGTGCTGGTGATGCGGCGCGATCTGGTCGATGCATTCATGCTGAGTTGAGTTTCTTCAACTCTTCGTTTACGGACGCCAAGTAAGCTCCCGACACCGTCCATGTCGGGAGACAGTCATGACGACGAACAAAGATGAAATCGCGCTTGAAAATGCCATCAAATCCCTCGATGCAACCGCAGCAAGCATGGGTGTGCATCTGGAGATGGATTCCACGACCAGGCGCAGCTATGCAAAGCAGATCAATGCCGTTTCCAATAGTCTTAGAGCGCATTCGTCGGTGGCGCAGTGGCTGCCTCTAGCGCAGGTTATTTCTGGTAAGAATCTGACGTGAAATTACTTACCGACGCCGAGTGCGCCATCCGTCCACGCCGACCTTACACCGGCCAAGCGATGGCAACCTCAGAAATAATCATCGATGGCAGAGCGACGGCGTTGGTGGTGACGGGAGCAATCCTGGAAGCAGCGGTCGGGTGGGAGGACAAGCGACTGCTGTTTTTAACCGACGACATCCTGCATGAAGATACGCTGCGCATGGTTCTGCTTGATGCTCAACATCGGATAATCGATTCTGCCGCGCTTGGGACAGCCTACTCGACCGGCGTTTTCAGCGATCTCCAGTTGTTGCCTCCGAATGAATTAACGTTCCGGTTCATCGGCGGCATTACCTGGAAACTCGTTCTATTGCAGCCACCGGAGTTCGCCTTGCCTTGCCTGTCCGAGCCACGCGGCGTGTCGCGGCCATGGAAATTTTTCCGCTCGTTCAGACTCGAAGGCAAGCCACTCCCCGACATGCCGGATGAGCGTGCGTCAGGTTAACGCCGCCTGAACTTCTTCGGCTGCCGCTTGCGCGCCGCCGAATTCTGATCCTGCAAGATCGCATCCACCCGCTCCGACGCTTCACGCGACAGCCGCAGCGCCAGCGCCGTGTCCGGGAAGTGTTCGGGCTGGCGGTAGGCCAGCCAGGCGTAGGCCGAGTACAGGCGGCAGGCGTCTTCCGCTTCCTGTAAATTCATGTAATGCACCGGGTTGTGTTCCGGCTTGAGGTGGGTGACTTTCTTGTGCGCCAGCGCGGTGGCCCAGCTTTCCCACGCATGTTGCAGGCTGTGCACCTTGGCCGAAATCGGCACCAGCGACAGCGCGAACTTTTCCGCCACCGACAAGGGCAGCATGTCGAGCCAGGCCGCGCGCTCGAACTGGTCTTCGGTGATGCGCGGGTAGAAAAAGCCGTCGGGCACGTCGATGTTGTGGACAAAACGCTTGAGCAGCTTGGCCAGGCCATGCTCGTTGGTCACGGCCGAGATGCGGTGCAGGTGCTCGAGCGTGGGCGCCACCGCAAAGCCGGTGGTTTTCAATGGCACCGGCTTTTCGCGCAACAGCGAGCGCATCACGTTGTGGGTCTCGGTATCGAAGCCGGCCACCAGGCCTTCTTCGTGCACGCCAAAGCGCCCTGCCCGGCCGGCGATCTGGCGCGCCAGTGCGGCCGGAATTTCTTCTTCCTCGTAGCCGTTGTACTTGACGCTGGTGGTCATGACGATGCGCGCGATCGGCATGTTCAGGCCCATGGCAATCGCGTCCGTCCCCACCACCACGTCGGCAGCACCGTCGCGGAAGCGCTGGGCCTGGGCGCGCCGCACTTCGGGCGACAGGTTGCCATACACGGTGGCCACCGACAGGCCTGCTTCGGTCACATTGTCGCGCCACATCAGCACTTCGCGGCGCGAAAAACAGATGATGGCGTCGCCGCGCCGCAAGCCGGTGAGCTTGCGCACCGGGCCCTCTTCCATCGACAGCGGCCCCTTGCGCTTGAGCACGTGCACTTCCAGTTCGCAGTCCAGGCGCGCGGCCAGCACTTCGATGGCGCGCCGCGCTTCGGGCGCACCGACCAGGTACACGGTATGGGCCGGGGCGCCGCAGACGGCGGCGGTCCAGGCCGCGCCCCGGTCGCGGTCGGCCAGCATCTGGATTTCGTCGATCACGGCCACGTCTACCGGGGTGCGCGTGTCGAGCATTTCGACCGTACTGGCCACGTGGGTGGCGCCCGGTTCCAGGCGCCGCTCCTCGCCCGTGACCAGGCTGACGGCCAGCGGTCGGCCGTGCTGCTGCATCGCTTGCAGGCGTTCGTAGTTTTCCAGCGCCAGCAAGCGCAAGGGCGCCAGGTAGACGCCACTCGGCGCCTTGGCCAGCGCTTCGATGGCCTGGTGGGTTTTACCGGAATTGGTGGGGCCCAGCAGCGCGATGAACTTGCGCTTGATGCGGCGCGCCACCTCGAACGACGCCGGATACTCGGCCAGGTTGATGCTCTGGCGCGTGCGCTCGGCATGCTGCTCTTCCATGTCGCGCTCGACCGCGTGCTGCAGGCGCTGGCGGATGCGGTCGAACACCATGCCGGCCGGCTCCGCGATCTGCATATCGGCCAGGCCTTGCAGGAACGGCTGCGGATCGAGGTCGCAATCGTCGCTGGCGTCGGCGATTTCCTGCACGAACGCTTCGACGTGGCCGTGCAGCTCGTCCACCACGGCCGGGCTGGCCCGCTCGCGCAGGACGGAGGCCCGGGCGTCGGCGTCGAGCTTGCGCCATTTCGATGGCTTGGCCAGCACGCCTTGCGCCGGCACCAGGTCGTAAGGATATTCGCGGCCGCCGTATTCAACCTTGCCGGTCAGGCGCAGGAATACCCGCCCTTCGAGGCGCATCAGCGAGAAGCCGAGGTCGGCCAGGCCCAGCTCGCGCATCAATTGGTCGTCGTGTTCCTGGTCTGCGATGTCGCTCATATTCTTTTCCGGTGGCTCAGTGCAGAATTATATCGCGGCGGCATTGCCGGTTCCCTTTTGTCTTTCACCGGGATTTCTGGCACGATGTCCCGGTTTACCTTTGCTGTCCCGAATATGCCCCAAACAATTATTGTCCCCGTCCAGCATGAATTGCTGATCAAGAAAAGCCGCTTTATCGCTTGCGTCCAGCCGATGACCGACCGCGCGTCCGCGCAAAAGATTGTGGCGCAATTGTGGGCCCAGCATCCGCAAGCGGCACACGTGTGCTGGGCATTACTGGCCGGCGGCCAATCGGCGGCGGTCGATGATGGTGAACCGAGTGGCACGGCCGGACGCCCCATGCTAGACGTATTAAGACACCAGGATTTGGAAGGCGTATTGGCAACCGTGGTGCGCTATTTTGGCGGCGTAAAACTCGGCGCCGGCGGCCTGGTGCGCGCTTATACCGACAGCGTGGCCCAGGCCTTATTAAAATCCGAGAAAATCGCGATTATCAAGCAGCGGTTTTTAACCTGCACCGCGCCGTATGCGCTCGAAGGCATGATACGGCGCGAACTGGAAGCGGCCGGCGCCATGTTGGAGAATGCCGCCCATGGCGACGATGTCCGCTTCGAATTCAGCCTGCCCGATACCGAAGCCGAAATATTGATATTTCGCCTGAATGAATCGGGCCATGGCCGGATTACCTGGAAAGCTTCCGACCTCGCATAAGCGGCGGGACAGTCCGGCAGGAAGGCAGCGCTGCCTGCCGCCCTGTTCAAGCCGAAAATCGGCTCATTTACGCCAATTTCTGGCGCACCTGCCCGGCCCAGGTGGCCCGGTGCCACAGCGCTTCCAGCGGTCCTTGCGCATGGGACCGCAGCCACCACACGCTGAACTGGCGTTGCGCCAACGCCAGCACGATGCCGAGCGCCAGCGCCACGGCGGCACCGGTATGCTGGTACAGGCCCAGTCCATAGCCGTAATACAGCGCGGTGCCAACCACCGACTGCATGACATAACTGGTCAAACTCATGCGGCCCAATGGCGAGAAAAATGCCAGCGCGGGGCGGGCATAAAATACCAGGCTAAAACAGGCAACCAGTACCGCCATAAAAGCGAGATTCGCCCACGAAGTAATCATGACCAGCAGCGGCCGCTCAAGCGCCGGGCCGATATTCCAGCTGCCGGAATACGTCTTGATAAAATAGAGAGGAATAAATGCCGCCAGGGCGATAAACAGCACGCGCCACCAGTGCCGCTGATTTTCTTCAGATAATGCAAACCAGCCCGCCCTGCCGGCCAGCATGCCGAGCATGAACAAGGCAGGAATCTGGAACAGCCGGCCATTCTCCCAGCTCCATAAAATCACGCCGGCTTTACCATTGGTCAGATTACCGATCCAGACATCGATTATCGAACCGTGTTTCATGTATTCATTGGCGCGGCCAAAATAAGCCCACGATGCCGGATCGGCCAGCTTTTCATGGGGCGCCGATAATGCCCAATACCACTCCAGCCAGGCATACGGTTGCAACAGCAATATCACGGCGATAGCAAACACCACCGCGCTGCGCAAGCGGGCCACGGGAATGAGCGCCAGTCCGAGCACCGCGTACATGCTCAGGATATCGCCGTGATAGACCATGGAATTGAACAAGCCAAAACACAGCAACAGCACCAGGCGCCACGCGTAGCGCGGCCGGAAATCCTCGCCGCGCGCGGCGCGGCCCTGGAATTGTATGTAAAAGGTCACGCCGAACAGCAGCGCGAAGATGGCATACGATTTGCCGCCGAACAGGAAGAACATGCTGTCCCACACCACCTTGTCGATCGCGGCCAGCCAGCCTGGCGTGCCTTGCGGCGTGAAGTACAGGTCGAAATGCTCGATGTTATGCAGCAGCATGATCGAGACGATGGCAAACCCGCGCAAGGCGTCGAGCAGGTCCAGCCGGGAAGAAGGCGCGTTCATCGTAAGCGGTTCCTTGGCAAAAGCGCCAAGCTTATCTGAAAACGATTTCGCGCGATATCTAAAAATTAAGAAGAAGAAATTAAGGTGTCAGGCGCGACGGCAGTAGCGCGCCACGGTGACGATCAGTTCGTCGAAGTCGATGGGTTTGGCGATGAAGTCGTCGATGCCGGCCGCGCGGCATTCGCTGCGCTCGGCTTCGAGCACATGGGCGGTGAGCGCGAGGATCGGCAGGCTGCTGTAGCCCTGGGCGCGCAGGCGGCGGGTGGCTTCGTAGCCGTCCATGACCGGCATCTGCATGTCCATCAATATCGCGTTGAATCCGCCCGGGCTGCTTTGTGCAACGCAGGCCAGCCCTTCGGCGCCGTCATTGGCCACGGTGACCACCGCGCCTTCGGCTCGCAGCAATTCGCACGCTATTTGCTGGTTGAGAAAATTGTCTTCGACCAGCAGCAACCGCATTCCCGCCAGTCTTTGTCCCGTCCCGGCTTCCATATCGAGCGCTCCCGATCGCATGTGTGTGGAGTAAAGATCATAACATGCACACATCTTGCGATGACAACAAGAAATATTGTCTCACGCTAGCCGGAATACCTGCACCACGCCTGCCAGCTGATCGGCCTGTTCGCGCAGCGCGCCGGCAGCAGCAGCGGCCTGCTCCACCAGCGCGGCATTTTGCTGGGTGGCGCTGTCGATGCTGACGATGGCCTGGTTGACCTGGTCGATGCCGAGCTCCTGCTCGCGGCTCGAATTGGCGATCTCGCGCACGATGGCGTTGACGCGGCCGATGCTGGCGACCACGTCGTCCATGGTACCGCCCGCCTGGCCCACGAGCGTGCTGCCTGCTTCCACCTGGCCGGCCGAGGCGTCGATCAGCAGCTTGATCTCCTTGGCGGCCGCATCGGAGCGCTGGGCCAGGCCGCGCACCTCGGAGGCCACCACCGCGAAGCCGCGGCCCTGCTCACCGGCACGCGCTGCTTCCACGGCGGCATTGAGCGCCAGGATATTGGTCTGGAACGCGATGCCCTCGATCACGCCGATGATGTCGACGATGCGCTGCGAGGAGGCGTTGATCTGCGCCATGGTGGCCACCACCTCGGTCATCACGGCGCCGCCGCGCACGGCCACGTCGGTGGCGCAGGCCGCCAGCGTGTTGGCCTCATTGGCGTGGCGGGTGTTGTGGTGGACCATGGTGGTCATCTCTTCCATCGACGATGCGGTTTGTTCCAGCGAACTGGCTTGCGACTCGGTCCGTGCCGACAAATCCATATTGCCGGCCGCAATTTCGCCCGAGGCCAGCGCGATAGCGTCGGTGCCGCCGCGTACCTGGCTGACGATGCGGTGCAGGCTGCTGTTCATGTCGCGCAAGGCACGCTTGAGCACGCCGGTTTCCGAGACGTCGTCGTCGCCCACCTCGATGCGCCCGGACAGGTCGCCCCTGGCCACGCTGGCGGCAAAGCCCACTGCCTGGTTCAGCGGCGTCATGATCGAGCGCGCCAGCGCCCGGCCCATCAGCAGCGAGACCAGCGCCGCCAGCGCGGCAAAGCCGATGATCTGGTAGCGCGAGCCGGTCACTGCCGCGTCGCCCACGGCCTTGGTGGCGTCGGAATTCTTCTCGATGACTTCGCTCAGCGCCGCCATGCTTTTCTCGAGCACGCGGAAGGTGTCCATGAACGCACCGAACTGCGCCTGCGCGGCGTCCTTGTCGGACAGCGCCAGCGTCACCATCTGCTGGGCACTGGCGAGATAGCGATCGACGTCGGGACGCACCTGGCGCATGGCTTGCTGGATCTCGGCGTCGGTAGTGGCCGCGCCCATGTCGTCGATCAGCTTGCGAAACAGCGCGATGTGCTCGGCCGTATCCTCGCGCACGCCCTTGATTTCGGCAGCATCGTTGCGGTCGGCCGCCAGCCGTGCGGCCAGCACATCGGCGCGCAGCGCGTCGTGCATCATGTCCGCCTGCAGCTGGTCTTTCATGGCCGAGCCATTGATGGTGATGGCGTCCATCGCCCGGCTCAGCACCGCCACGGCCTGGTAGCCGACTACGCCCACCAGCCCGACAAACACCAGCGTCACCCCGTTCGAGAGCAGCAGACGCCGCTTGATGGTCCAGCGCATGCGCAACTCCTAGAATTTGAGCGACAAGCCGACCGTCCAGCTCCAGTCGGGGGTGTTTTTATTGAGCGCGCGCGACACGGCCGTATCGACCTGCACCGATTTGCCGAGCAGCCAGGCAGCGCCCACGTCGAGGGTGGTGATCGAGCCGCCGTCGCGGGCATGGGCGATCTGCTGCGCCGAGTATTCGACAAAGGTGCGCAGGCGGTCGTTCCACTCCTTGCCCAGCACCACGGCGAAGATGCCGCTGGTGAAACGCTGGCCGTCGTCGTTGCGCTGCCACTCCACGCCCGGCATCACGCCCAGGCCCAGGTCGCCCGGCAGTTCCCACTCGGCCGCCACGCGCAGCGAACCGCCCTTGCCGGGCGCCCGGAACGGCGCCGAGCCGGTATCGAGATCCCAGTGCGCCAGCAAGCCCATCGATGGGCGCGCGCCTGCTTCATCGACCATATGCCATTTCACGCCCACGGCGGTGTCGGCGTAGCCGCTCGCGCGCAGGCGCTGGCCGGTGGCCGGATCGTGGGCGGTGGCGCGCACGCGGCCGTCGGTTTCCACGCGCAGTTCCCAGTCCTCGGCCACGCCGAAGCGCAGCAAGGTGGAGGTGGAGACGGTGCGCAGTTTAAAACCGTCGGCCTTGTCGCGTTCGACAGCGATGCTTGTCTCGACCTGGAAACGGCCCTTGCCGACCACGTTGCTCGACTCGACGAAGTCGGGACGGTCGGTGACGATGCCATCGTCATTGTCGCCGGCGAGGGCGATTCCGGGCAGCATCGGCAGCAACAGTGCAACGACCAGGCCGGGCCATGTCGCGAAGTTTTTGATAGTCATCGGCTTGCCTCGCTTTGTTGATTTTGTGTCCCCACGGTATCACATTGCTCTGTATCGACGGTTGGTAAATTTCCACAGACACAAGGTGTCCGATTCCGGACGATGGTGCCCGGCGCCGGGCAGGCACTGGCCTGTGCTGCAATGTTGGCTACCGCCTAACACCTTGATTCAACAGCGTTTTCTGAGGTGACGCGCGCTGGCACGGCGGTTGCACTATGTCGCCCGACACCAACTCGCCGGAACCCTCATGGATCAACCGCTCGACCCGCGCATCACCACCCGCCGCCGCACCACGGTCGTGCTGGTGGTCGCCGCCGTGCTGGCCGGCGTGTGCCTGGCAGCGTGGGGCCTGAACCGCGCCGTGGGCGCCAGTGTGGCTGCCGACAGCGTCACCATTGCCACCGTGCGCGCGGGCGCCATCGCCAACACCATCAATGCCTCCGGCATCGTGATCCCGGTGCACGAGGAGCAGGTGGCGAGCCCGATCCAGAGCCGGGTGGCCAAGGTCCATGCGCGGCTGGGCCAGCAAGTGCAGGCCGGCGACCTGCTGCTCGAGCTCGACAACCGCAGCGTGGTGCTGGCCATCGACAACATCCGCGAACAGCTGGCGCTGCAGGAAAACCGCATCGTCGCGCTGACCCAGGAGCTCGACCAGAAGCGCAAGCAACTGGTCAGCGCCATCGAGCTGCTGCAGCTGGACCTGCAGGCCACACGGGTAAGACTGGGCCGCTACCAGACCTTGCGCAAGGCCGGCGGCGTGTCGGCCGAGGATTTGTTGACGGCCGAACTGAACGTGCAGCGCAACGAAATCTCGCTGCGCCAGCAGCAGGAACTGATCGAGGACAGCCGCCGCGCCACGTCCACCAATATCGACGGCGCCCGGCTGCAAAAGAACATCCTCAACAAGCAGTTGCAGGAGCAGCAGCTGCTGCTGGCGCAGACCGCCGTGCGGGCGCCGTTTGCCGGCATGCTCAGTTCGCTGCTGGCCGACGAAGGCGCCAGCGTGGCCATCGGCCAGATGCTGGCGCGCGTGTCGGAACCGAATAACTACAAGGTGGAAGCGTCGCTGTCGGACTTCCATGCGCGCGCGCTCGATCCGGGCCAGGCCGTGCTGGTAGAACAAGGCAACGTCAAACTCAAGGGCGTGGTGCAGACCATCCTGCCCGAGATCCAGAACGGCACCGTCAAGCTGCTGGTCGTGCTCGACGAGCCGCACCACGCCATGCTGCGCAACAAGCTGCGGGTGGAAGTGAACATCATCACCGAACAAAAGAAAAACACCGTGCTGGTCGACGCCGGCCCCGCCTTCAACGGCCGCGGTCCGCAAGACGTGTTCGTGGTGCGCGATGGCGTGGCCCGCAAGACCACGCTCGACATCGGCGCCGGCGACGGCAAGGTCGTGGAAATTTTACAGGGCGCCCGCGCGGGCGACCGCGTCATCACATCGGACACCAGCCGCTACAAGGATCGCGACAGCGTTCGCATCGACAACTAAAGAGGACCAACATGATACGCCTGCACCAAGTGAGCAAAACCTACCGCACCGACAAGGTCGAAACGCTGGCCCTGAAAGACATCGACCTGCACATCGCCAAGGCCGAGTTCGTTAGCATCATGGGGCCCAGCGGCTGCGGCAAGAGCACGCTGCTCAACCTGATCGGCCTGCTCGACGTGCCCGGCAGCGGCACCATCGCGGTCGGCGGCCAGCCGGTGGCATCGTACCAGGACAAGCACGTGGCGCAGCTGCGCAACACCACTTTCGGCTTCATCTTCCAGAGCTTTCACCTGATTAACGACTTGCGCGTGATCGACAACGTGGAACTGCCGCTGCTGTACCGCGACCTGCCCGCCAAGCGGCGCCGGCGCATGGCGCGCGAGGCGATGGAAAAAGTGGGCCTCGGTGCGCGCATGGACCATTATCCGAACCAGCTTTCGGGCGGCCAGCAGCAGCGCGTGGCAATCGCCCGCGCCATCGTGGGCCAGCCGCAGGTATTGCTGGCCGACGAGCCAACCGGTAACCTCGACAGCCAGATGGGCCGCGAAGTGATGGACATCCTGCTGCAACTGCACCGCGAGGGCACCACGGTGGTCATGGTCACCCACAACGAGCACGACGCCCACCTGGCTTCGCGCATCGTGCGCGTGTTCGACGGCCAGCTGGTCGCATAAGGAGCTGCCATGTTCCGGAATTACCTGCTGACGGCGTGGAAAGTCTTCATGCGCCGCAAACTGTTCACCGCCATCAATATGCTGTGCATCGTGCTGACGCTGGTGGTGCTGATGGTGGTCACCGCGCTGCTGCAAAACACGTTTTATCCGACCGGGGTGGAAGGCAAGAGCGAGCGCTTCGTGCAAATGATCTTGATGGAATCGAGCCATTCCACCAAGAACAATCGCCGCAACGGCCTGTTCGGTTACAAGGTGATCGACCAATACCTGAAACCGCTGCAAGGCAAGGGCGGCGTGGAAGCGGTATCGGCCACCCTGTTCCCGCAGTCGGTATCGGTGTACCAGGAAGGGCGCGTGAGCGAGGTGATGATGCGCCGCGTGGACGCCGAGTACTGGAAGATCCTCGACTTCAAGCTGCTGGCCGGCCGCCTGCCCACGCGGGACGATGACGCCCAGGGGCGCATGGTGGCCGTGGTCAACGCTTCCACCGCTCGCCGGCTGTTTCCCGGCCTGCCGTACCTGGACCAGAAGGTCAGCGTGGGCGGCCAGGTGTTTACCGTGATCGGCGTGGTGGAGGATGCGCTGCACCTGAACGCCTATGCCGATATCTGGACGCCGATCACCACCCTGCCCTCCACCGAATACAAGGGCCAGATGTACGGCATGTTTACCGTCATGGTGCTGGGCCGCACCGCCGCCGACCTGCCGGCCATCAAGCAGCAACTGCTGAGCGTGGCCCGCAGCGTACCGTCGGACGATCCGAAACGCTTTGATCGCAACCTTTTTTGGGGCGACTCCAAGCTCGAAGTGTTTGCCCGCCAGCTCACGTCGAGCCGTGCCGAGGATGCCGGCGTGGGCAAGCTGCTCACCGCCATCGTGGTGCTGATGCTGCTGTTCATGGCGCTACCTGCACTCAACCTGGTCAACCTCAACGTCGGCCGCATCATGGAGCGCAGCAGCGAGATCGGCGTGCGCAAGGCGTTCGGCGCCACCAGCGCCCAGCTGGTGGCGCAACTGGTGCTGGAAAACGTGCTGCTGTGCCTGGCGGCGGCGCGGTTGGCCTGCTGGCGGCGGCCGGCGTGTTGTGGTGGCTCGAAGGGTCGGGCCTGATTCCGTATCTGCAGGTCGATCTCAACCTGGCCGTGTTCGGCTATGGCCTGCTGATCACGCTGGTGTTTGGCGTGCTGTCGGGCGTGATCCCGGCCTGGAAAATGTCGCGCCTGGCGCCCGTGCAAGCCTTGAAAGGAACCGCATAATGTTGCGCCACCTGTTGAAACTGATCTGGCAGCGCAAGTCGCGCAACCTGATGCTGAGCCTGGAAATCCTGCTGGCCTTCGTGCTGGTGTTCGCGCTGGCGGCGTTTGCCGCGCGCTATGTCCAGCTGCAACAACTGCCCACCGGCTTTGCGTACCGCGACCAGTGGATGGTGCAGATAAGCACCGGTAAACCGCTGGTCAACGACGCTGCCATCTACGACCAGTTGCAGCGCAACCTGATGACACTGCCAGAGGTGAAGAACGTGGCGTTTGCCGCCCTGCCGGTGTACGAGATGTCGCGCCGCATCGGCGACTACCAGCGTGCTGACGGCACCGGTCCCGTCCGCATAGATGTCCAGGATGCGAGTGACCAGTACGGCGCCACCATGGACATGCGCGTGACCAGCGGCCGCTGGTTCTCCAGCGCCGACGACGGTACCGACACCACGCCGGTCGTGATCAACCAACTGGCGGCCGAGCGCCTGTTTCCGGGCGCTGCGGGAGCGCCAGTGGGCAAGCTGTTTTCGGACAGTGACGCCAACCCCACCCGCTATCGCGTGGTAGGCCTGGTCGAAGCGTACCGTTCGCAGGGCGAGTTCATGACCCCGCAACCGTTCATGCTGCCGCGCTTTCGACCCGGCGTGGAGAAGGAGGCGATGACGATCATCATGCTCAAGCTGCAGCCCGGCACGCCACGCGCATTCGAAAGCACGCTCAGCACCCGCATCAAGCAGTTGCAACCGCAGTGGTCGCTGGTGATCACGCCGCTGACCGAGGCGCGTGCTTCCATGCTGAGCCTGCAACTGGTGCCGCTCAAGATCGGCGCCGTGATCGCCGCCTTCCTGCTGGTGATGGTGGCATTCGGCCTGTTCGGCGTGCTGTGGCAAAACACCACGCAGCGCATCCCGGAACTGGGTCTGCGCCGCGCGCTGGGCGCCACCTCCGCCAGCATCTACCGCCAGATCGTTGCCGAACAATTTCTGCTCAGTTCCAGCGCCATGCTGGTGGGCCTGCTGTTGCTGGTGCAGTTGCCGCTCGCCGGCGTGATGGGCGAGACGCTGAACTGGCCGGTGTTCTGGGCAGCGGCGGCGCTATCGGCCGGTGTGATCTATCTGCTATCCTTGCTGTCTTCGCTGTATCCGGGCTGGCGCGCCGCGCAACTGAGTCCCGCGCAGGCGCTGCACTACGAATAAGGCTGTCGTATCGATGGAATCTCCCCGCAAACAATGAAACAATGCATCCTGATTGTCGATGACGACAGCGCGGTCCAGGTGTCACTGGCGCTGCTGCTCAAGCAGGCCGGCTACCACACCGTGTGCAGCGACGACCCGGCCCAGGCGCTCTCTGCGCTGGCGCGCCAGCGAGTGGACCTGGTGCTGCAAGACATGAATTTTTCGCTGCACACCAGCGGCGACGAAGGCTTGCAGCTGCTGGCCGCCATCCGGCAGGCCCACCCGGCGCTACCGGTCCTGCTGATGACGGCATGGGGCTCGATCGGCCTGGCCGTGCGCGGCATGCAGGCCGGCGCCGCCAATTTTTTCACCAAGCCGTGGGATAACACGCAGCTGGCGGAGCTGGTGCGGGCCACGCTGGACACGCTGGGGCCGCTGACAACAGCCTGGCCGGTCGCAGACTCGAGAGCCGGCGCGACAACTCCCGCAACCGTCGGCGCAACCACCGGCCTTGCCGCGAGCACGCCGACAGGCAACCCCGCGGCCGGCATCGAGGCTGGCACCCAGGCCGCAGGCACGGCCGACGTGCCCGGCGCCGCACAGAAGCCGCATTCAACCGCGCCTGCGGCCGAACGCCGCGCGCTCGACGCCCGCTTCGATTTTTCCGCCATCGTCGGCGAGCACCCGCGCCTGCTCAAGGTACTGGCCACCATCGGCCAGGTGGCCGCCACCCGGGCGCCGGTGCTGATCCTGGGCGAGAGCGGCAGCGGCAAGGAACTGGTGGCGGACGCCATCCACCGCAACAGCCCGCGCGCGGACCAGGCCATCGTCAAGATCAACATGGGCGCGATCACGCCCACGCTGTTCGAGAGCGAAATGTTCGGCCACGTGCGCGGCGCCTTTACCGACGCGCGCACCGACCGCAAGGGCCACGTGGCCAGCGCCCACCAGGGCACGCTGTTCCTCGACGAGATCGGCGAACTGAATCGCTCCGACCAGGTGAAGCTGCTGCGCGTGCTGCAAGACCAGAGCTACCAGCCGGTGGGCGCCAGCCGCACCGAGCGCGCCGATATCCGGGTGGTGTCCGCCACCAACCGCGAATTGGCCGAACTGGTGGCGGCCGGCGACTTCCGCGGAGATTTGTTCTATCGCCTCAACCTGATCACCATCCGCCTGCCGGCGCTGCGCGAGCGGCGCAGCGACATCCCCTTGCTGGCCCGCCACATCCTCACCGACGTCGCCCGCAGCTACGGCCTGGGACCGGCCACGCTGGCGCCGCAGGCGCTGGACTGGCTGTCCGCCCAGCCATGGCCCGGCAATATCCGCCAGCTCAAGCAGACGCTGGAGCGCACCCTGCTGCTGGTCGGCAAGACCGAGCTGAAACAGGCCGACTTCATCGCCGCCGAACAGCACGAGCATGGCGGCAGCGTCGCCGGCAACCGGCGCCTCGGCGTGGACGGCATGACGCTGGAGCAGGTGGAGCGCCACATGATCGCCCACGCGCTCGACCAGCACCAGGGCAATATCTCGCGCGTGGCCAAGGCGCTCGGCGTGAGCCGCACCGCGCTGTACCGGCGCCTGGAGCGGCATGGCCTGGGTAGCGCTGCCGAATCCGAGCCCCAGCCATGAACGAACCTCGCCACCGTCTTGCGAGGTTCGCATGAGCTTGCGCCACAAGCTGTACGCCTACCTGGTGGTCGTGCATGTGCTCGCGATCGTGCTGACGGTGGTGCTGCTGCGCGATACGCCGTCAACCATGCTGGCGCTGGAAGCGGCGCTGCTGGTGAGCCTGTTTATCGGCCTGCACCTGGTCGGCCGCGCGCTCGAGCCGCTCGGTTATACGCGCCACTTTCACGACCTGCTGCAAGACCAGCATTACGCCGCGCGCCTGCAAGGCAGCGCCGATGGCGAACTGGGCGAACTGGTGGCGCTGTTTAACACCATGCTCGAACGCCTGTACCGCGAGCGCCTGCAACTGGGAGAACAGCAGGGTTTTCTCGACCGGCTGCTGGAAGCGACGCCCAGCGCGGTCATCGTGTTCGATTTCGATGGCAACGTCAGCCTGCTCAATGCCAGCGCCCAGGCGCTGGTCGGCACACCCGCCGGTGCGCCGGCGCCGCGCGGCCAGGCCCTGCGCGCGCTGGCCAGGGACAATGGCGATCAAGGCCTGCTGGCTGAACTGGATGCCCTGCCGCTTGGCGAGAGCCGGATGCTGACCGCCGCCAGCGGCCGCCGCTACCGGGGCCAGCGCGGCCAGTTCCATGATCGCGGTTTTCCGCGCCACTTCCTGCTGGTCGAGGAACTGACGGAAGAACTGGAAAGCTCGGAAAAATCCACGTACGACAAGCTGATCCGCGTGCTCGCGCACGAGGTCAACAACACGGTGGCGGCCACCGGTTCGGTGCTCGATTCGCTGCTCTATTATCGCGGCCAGCTGGCCGAGCGCGACGGCGAGGATTTCGGCACCGCGATTGCCGCCGTCAAGCAGCGCAACGTGCGCCTCGGCGAATTCATCGAGCGCTTTACGCGCGTGGTCAAGATGCCGGCGCCCGAGCTGCGGCGGTGCGCGCTGCGCGACATCATGGACGACATCCTGTACCTGTATCGCGAACCGTGCCGCAGCCGCGGCATCCAGATCGGCTGGGGCCGCTGCGATGCGGCGCCGCTGCTGGCGCTGGACCGGCAGTTGATGGAGCAGGCGCTGCTCAACGTGGTCAAGAACGCGATGGAGGCGGTGGAGCAGGCAGGCGGTGAGCGGCAAGGCATCGAGTTCGTGCTGGCGTGCGAGGCCGGCGCCGTGCGCCTGTCGGTGTTCGATACCGGCAACCTGCTCGGCGGCGTACCGGCCGAGCAGCTGTTTACGCCGTTCTTCACCACCAAGAAGGGCGGCCAGGGCATCGGCCTGCTGTTCGTGCGCGAGGTGATGGGCCGCCATGGCTTCCAGTATCGGCTGGCGGCCAGCGGGGATGCGCGCACGGTGTTCGAGGTAATAGTGCCGGTGGTTTAAGCCGCCAGGCGGGCAACCGTCTTGCGCGGCAAGGCCGGCGTGGCCGCCACCGGCGCCGCCGGCAAGCCATCGACGCGGAACACGCTGACGATGCGCTCCAGGTTGGCCGCCTGCTCCTGCAAGGCTTCGGCTGCAGCAGCGGCCTCTTCCACCAGCGCGGCATTTTGCTGTGTGACGGTATCCATCTCGGTGACGGCCTGGTTGATCTGCTCGATGCCGGCGCTCTGCTCGTGGCCGGCGCTGGAAATTTCCACCATGATGTCGTTGACGCGCTGCACGCTGTCCACCACGTCGCTCATGGTCTGCCCTGCCTGCTCGACGAGCTTGCTGCCGATTTCCACTTTTTCGACCGAGTTGCCGATCAGTTCCTTGATCTCGCGCGCGGCCGAGGCCGAGCGTTGCGCCAGGTTGCGCACCTCGGTGGCCACCACCGCGAAACCCCTCCCCTGCTCGCCGGCGCGCGCCGCTTCCACGGCGGCATTCAGGGCCAGGATATTGGTCTGGAACGCGATGCCGTCGATGACGCCAATGATATCGACGATCTTGCGCGAGGAATCGTTGATGGCGCCCATGGTATCGACCACCTGCGCCACCACCGAGCCGCCCTGGCGCGCCACGGTCGAGGCGGCGTCGGCCAGCACATTGGCCTGGCGCGCATTGTCGGTATTCTGGCGCACGGCGCTGGTCAGCTCTTCCATCGACGAGGCGGTTTCCTCGAGCGCGCTGGCCTGCTGCTCGGTGCGCGACGACAGGTCCTGGTTGCCGGCCGCGATCTGGGTGGACGCAGCGGCGATGGTCTGGGTGCCGGTGCGTACCTCGGTAACGATGGCCGACAGCGCATCGCGCATCATCTTCATTGCGTGCAGCATGCTGTGGTTGTCGTCGTGGCGGGTATCGACCGCCACCGTCAGGTCGCCGGCAGCGATGCGGCCGGCGATGTCGGACGCATAGTCGGGTTCGCCGCCGAGCTGGCGCAGCAGGTTACGGGCGATCAGTACCGACGCTACCACGCCGATGGCGACCGCCAGCGCGCTCAGCGCCAGCATCATGGTGCGGGCGCGCGCATAGGCGGTGGATGCGGCGTCGGCATCGGACTGATTGGTGGCGCGCTGCAGCGCGGCGTATTCCGCCATGGCGTCCTGCCACTGCTGGGTAACCGGGCCCGCCTGCTTCATCAGTACTTCGGTGGCAGCGACGTCGTCGTGCGCGCGGGCCAGCTCGAATACCTTGTTGTTCAACGCGCGTGACGCATTCTGCATCCCGGCAATGCGGTCGCGGATGGCCACGCCGGCTGCGGTGGCCGGCATCGCGGCCAACCGGTCGCGCGCCTCGTCGTAGGCCTTGCGTGCGCTGGCGACCTTGTTCATTTCGTTGGCGATGGCCGCGTCATTGTCGAGCAGCACCACCGAGCGCGATACGCGCGCAACAATGTGGACCGCTTCCGACATCCGTCCTACCAGCTCGGTTTTCACGGCATTCTCGTTGACCACCCGGTCGAGCTTGGCATGGATCGTGCTCATGTTGACCACGCCAAGTGCCGCGATCGACAGCAACAATACCAGCACCAGGCCGAATCCCAGTCCCAGCTTGGTCCCGACCTTTATATGTTTGCTTGCCATGCTCTATCTCCTGATGGGTATGGTATCAAAACGATAGTTGTGATATGGAAATGAATATCGATTCTAACGCAGTCGGCAGCGTGGTTCCAACTTTCAGCCCTTATATGAAAATCTTATGGAGATATAGCTAAATATTCGTTTCTTGAAACACTTCGTTATCCCGCAGCGTAATCAACCCCTATAAAATGGCTGACCCCGCCAGCTGTTTGCGGGCTTTATCTATTTGCAGTGAAAGAAGAACAATATGGCGATCAACGTGATACTGAACCTGGTGGCGGCTGCGCTGCTGCTGGGCGTGCTCTACATTCTCCAGCGGCGCAATGCGTCCTTTTCAGTGCGGGTATTCACCGGCATGGGGCTGGGCGTGGCGCTCGGTGCGGCGCTGCAGGCAATTTATGGCGTGGGCGCGGCCGAACTGGCCACCACCAACGAGTACCTCGACATCGTCGGCTCGGGCTATATCAAGCTGCTGCAGATGATCATCATGCCGCTGATTATGGTGTCGATCATCTCGGCCATCCTCAAGCTCAAGGGCCTCGATTCGCTGGGCAAGATCAGCGTGCTGACCATCGGCACGCTGATGCTGACCACGCTGGTGGCGGCCGGCATCGGCATCCTGATGGCCAAGGCCTTCAGTCTCACCGCCGTGGGCCTGACCGCGTCGGCGGCTGACGTGGCGCGCGGCGTGTACCTCGAAGGCAAGGTCGGCACGGCGCAGGCGATTTCGCTGCCGAACATGCTGCTCTCGTTCCTTCCGGCCAACCCGTTCCTGGACATGACCGGCGCGCGCAAGACGTCCACCATCGCCGTCGTGATCTTTGCCGTGTTCATCGGCGTGGCAGCGAGCGGCATCCATGACAAGAAGCCCGAGCTGTTCAGCTCGTTCGATCACTTCGTCAAGGTGGCCCACGCGATCGTGATGCGCATCGTCACGCTGGTGCTGCGCCTGACGCCCTATGGCGTGTTCGCGCTGATGGCCGGCATGGTGTCCACGTCGAGCCCCACCGACATCCTGCACCTGATCGACTTCGTGCTGGCGTCGTACAGCGCGCTGCTGCTGATGTTCGTGGTGCACCTCTTGATTGTCACCGGCGCCGGCCTCAATCCGCTGCGCTTCGTGAAGAAAATCCTGCCGGTGCTGACCTTCGCCTTTACCTCGCGCAGCAGCGCCGGTTCGATTCCGATGAGCGTGGCCACCCAGACCCAGCGCCTGGGCACGTCCGAGGGCATCGCCAACTTTGCCGCCTCGATCGGCGCCACCATCGGCCAGAACGGTTGCGCCGGCATCTATCCGGCCATGCTGGCGATCATGATCGCGCCCACCGTCGGCATCGATCCGTTCACGTTCAACTTCATCGCGCCGCTGCTGGCCATCATCACCATCGGCTCGGTGGGCGTGGCCGGCGTCGGCGGCGGCGCCACGTTTGCCGCGCTGATCGTGCTCTCATCCATGAACCTGCCGGTAGCACTGGCCGGCCTCCTGATCTCGATCGAACCGCTGATCGACATGGGCCGCACCGCGCTCAACGTCAGCGGCTCGATCACGGCCGGCACCCTGACCAGCCGGGTGATGGGCGAAACCGACATGGCCGTGTTCAACGGCAATGCCGACCTGTCCATCGACAGCGACAGCAGTGACAAGGGCAACAGCAAGCGCGCCTGACTAAAAAACAGGGAACGCGCCCGCGTGGCGCGGGTCTAAATTTTTCCCTTGCTTTTTTTGAAAGGAAAAACCATGACTTCCCTGCCTACCTCCAGCAAAATCGTACTCGGCGTGGCGCTTGGGGCCGCCCTGTTGGCTGCCTGCGACCGCCGCCCGGCCGACCAGCCGGCCAGCCCTGCAGCCACGCCCGAGTCGGCCACCCCCACCCCCTCCTCTCCCGGCAGCACCACGCCCGGCGCCACCGGCGGCACCGGCTCCGGCAGCACCGGCACCACTCCGGGCAGCGGCAGCGGCGCCGGCACCAGCGGCGCCGATACCAGCGGCTCGGGCAATGCCGGCGCCGGCTCCGGCAGCTCCGGTACCGGCAGCGGCACCACGAGTGGCGGTACCAGCAGCGGCTCCGGCTCCGGTTCCGGCTCCGGTTCCGGCCCCGGTTCCGGCTCCGGTTCCGGCACCAGTGGTTCCGGTACCGGTGGCAGCGGCAGCGGCGGCGCCACCCCGCCCTCCACCGGCCAATAGCACGCAAAAAAGGGCCCCGCAGGGCCCCCGAGTCTGACACCGTCGGTAACGGCTTAGAACTTGTAGTTGTACGACAGGCCCAGCAGCGAAATATGGGTCTGCGACAGGCCGCGCGTGGTTTCGCCGTTGCCGGTGCAGGTGCGCGACAAGGTGTTGCACAGGTTGGTGTAGTTGAGCGGCGCATCCTTGAAGTCGAGGTAGCTGTAGGCCACGTCGATCGACGAACGGTCGTTCAGCTTCCACTTGGCGCCCAGCGAATATTGCACGCGGTCGCTGTCCGGCAGCGCCGGATGACGCAGCTCGGCGCTCACCACCGGCGATTCGTCGTGGGCGATGCCGGCGCGCAGGGTCAGGCTGTCGCTGTAGGCGTAGCTGGTGCCCAGCGACAGGCGCACCGTGTTCTTCCATTGCTGGCGGATCACTTCGGCGCCTTCGGGCGTGCCCGGGAATTCGATCAGCAGGTCGCCCAGGCGGTTGTGGCGCGACCAGGTGATGTCGGCCATGCCCGCCCATTTCGAGTCGAACTGGTGGAAGATGTTGCCGGACACGGTTTCCGGCGTGCGCAGCTTGACCAGCGCAGCCGAGTTGACGCGGTGCGACGCGGTCTTGAGCGCGGCATTGACGACCGGGTCGGTGGTCGAATTGGAGAATTCCCACACCGTGCTGCCCTTCATCTTGTGGGCAATCGACGAACGGTACGACAGGCCGAAGCGGGTGCTTTCATCGACCGTGAACATGTAGCCGAGGTTGAAGCCATAGCCCCAGTCCTTGACGCTGTTCGAGCCATGGCCGTCGCCGGCCGTGGCCAGCAGGGCCGGGTTGCCGCCGGCGGCAACGATGCCGGCCAGCAGAGCCTGGCGCTGCGCCGCGTTGGCCGGCGACTGCAGCTGGGCAATGGTGCCGCGCACATCGACGCCCTGGCCCAGCTCGGCCTTCATGAACTCGGCCGACACGCCGAAGCCGAACGCGTGGCGCTCGTTGACCTTGAACGACAGCGACGGATTGATGGTCACCGACTTGAGCATCACGTCGGTCAGCGCGTAACGTCCGGCCCAGGTGTCGCCGTAGTCGAGCTTGGAGCCGTAAGGGACGAACAGGCCGATACCGGCGGTCCACTGGTCGTTGATTTTCTTGCTGGCGTAAATCGATGGCGCGGTTTTCACCGATGGCACGTAGTCGGACGGGTTGCCACCGCCGGTCGGGCTACCGACGAAGCGGGTCGAGCCGGTGTCATTGTAGGTCGAATGCGGCACCACGAAGGTGGCGCCGGCGCTGATCTGCGTGCCTTCCAGGCGCGACAGGCCGGCCGGGTTATAGAAGATGGTCGATGGATCGTTGGCTTCAGCGCCGCTGGCGTCCGCCGTGCCTTGCGCCGACACGCTTTGCGAACCGAAGCGATAGCCCGAAGCGTGGGCGTTGAACGACAGTGCGCCGACGGCGGCGGCAATGACCAGGGGAAGAATCTTACGTTGCATGGTGTCGTCTCTTTATATTGTAGGGTTGTCATGCTCCCGCGCCGCGCCGACCGGCTGGGCGTTACGGTGCTGGAAGGCCAGCAGCTTACCTGAGAGGAGTCGGCGCACGAAAGTCAAGTTACTAGAGGAAAACCCCTAATATTTCACTTGAAACCGAGCGCGTGCTCTGCACTGAAAACGCCAAAAAGGGGCCGAAGCCCCTTTTGAAAACAACAACTTATGATTCGGCGCCCGGTCCTATGCCACCTTCTTGGTGAAATCGCCGCGGTCGTCCGGTGGCGCCTTGCGGGTGCCGTGGATCAGCATCCGCGCCGCCATCATCACCATGCGATAGACGAAGCGCACCAGCACCAGGAACAGCACGATCTCGACAAACGTGATCAGCACCGCCAGCGGCAGGCCAAAGCCGCCGGCGCGTGCGCCCCAGTACGCCATGCGGCGCTGGAACTTGATGGCCAGGTTTTCACGCATGATCTCGATGCTGTCGTAGAACGTCGGCACCATCAGCAAGGTCAGCAGCGTGGACGTGATGGTGCCGCCGATGATGGCCACCGCCATCGGACGGTAGAACTCACCGCCCTCACCGAGCGCCAGCGCCACCGGCAACATGCCCGCGATCAGCGCGAACGTGGTCATCAGGATCGGCCGCAGGCGCATCCGGCCCGCGTACATCAGCGCGTCTTCGCGGCTGTGGCCCTCTTCCTCGCGGGTACGGGCCGCCTCCAGCAGCAGGATGGCGTTCTTGGCAACCAGCCCCATCAGCATGATCACCCCGATCAAGCTCATCAGGTTGAGGGTGCTGCCGGTCACCAGCAGGCCCACCACCACGCCGATCAGCGACAGCGGCAACGACAGCATCACGCCGATCGGCGCCATGAAGGAACCGAACTGCATCACCAGGATCAAATACATCAGGCCCACGCCGGCCAGCAGCGCAATGCCCATGGCGCCAAACACTTCCTGCATGTCCTTGCCGGCGCCGCCCAGCGACAGGCCGTAGCCGGGCGGAAAGTCGATCGACTCGGCCAGCGCCTTGGCGGCATTGGTCACTTCGCCGTCCGAGCGGCCCTGGGCGTTGGCGGTGACGGTGATCACGCGCTTGCCATCCTTGTGCTTGATGGTCGATGGACCTTTACCCATGGTCACGGCAGCGATCTGGTCGAGCGGCACCATCTGGTTGGTGCCCACCACGGCGATCGGCAGGCGCTCGATGTTTTCCGCGCTGGCACGGTCTTCCGGCGCCAGGCGCACCGCCACGTCGCGCGATTCACCGGTCGGATCGACCCAGTCGCCCACTTCGATGCCGGCAAACGCCACCCGCAGCGCTTGCGCCGCGTCACCGGCGGCGATGCCCATCGAGTTGGCCAGACCACGGTTGAGCACGATTTGCAGCTCGTCCTTCGGATCCTGCTCGGACAGCGTGACATCGACCGCGCCGGGCACCTTGCGCAGGCGTTCCATGTAATCAGTGGTAATTTCCATCAGCTTGCGCGAATCGGCGCCGGTGAACTGGATCTGCACCGGCTTGCCGCCGCCGTTGGCCAGGTCGTCCTGCACCGTGTATTCGGCGCCGACCAGGCCGGCCAGTTTTTCACGCAGCTCCTTGGCCACCTCGGCCGAGGAACGGTTGCGCTCGTTTTTCTTGCCCAGGTCCACGTAGATCTTGCCGCCGGCCACATTCACATAAGCATTGGTCTGCTTGACTTCCTTGATGGTGAAGGCAATGTCGGCAGCGTTCTGCAGTTTCAGGCGCGAATACTCGAGGCTGGACGACGACGGCGTACGCACATCGACAGCGATGGTGCCGAAGTCGGACGCCGGCAGGAAGCTGCTGCCGCCCTTCCATATCTGCAAGCCGATCGCGGCCACGAACGTGAGCACCGCGATGATGCCCATGGTCCGGCGGTGGCGCAATGCCCAGGCGATCACGCGGCCGTAGCGGTCGGCCTGGTGGTCGAACCAGATATTGAAGCGCTCCAGCACGCGGCTGATGCCGGTGCGCGGCTTGGTGTGGTGGTCGGGCGGGTCGCCCCAGAACGCCGACAGCATCGGGTCGAGCGTAAACGAGATCAGGAGCGACACGGCCACCGAGCAGGTCACGGTCAGTGCGAACGGCCGGAACCACTCGCCGGTAATGCCGGGCATGAACGCAACCGGGATGAACACGGCCATGATCGAGAACGTGGTGGCGGCCACCGCCATGCCGATTTCCGCCGTGCCCTTGAGCGCGGCCGTGCGGCGGTCGGCGCCCATCTGCATGTGGCGCACGATGTTTTCCCGCACCACGATGGCATCGTCGATCAGCACGCCGATTGCCAGCGACAGGCCGAGCAAGGTCATGAAGTTGAGCGTGAAGCCGCACAGCCACACGCCGATGAACGCGGCCAGCACCGAGGTGGGCAGCGACAGCGCCGTGATCAGGGTCGAGCGCCACGAGTTGAGGAACGCGTACACCACGAAAATGGTCAGGCCGGCGCCGAACACCAGCGCCTCGATCACGTTGTTGAGGCTGGACTCGGCATCCTCGCCGCCGTCCTGGGTGATTTCCAGTACGGTGCCCTTGGGCAGTTCCTTGTTGATCTCGGCGGTGAGCTTGCGCACCGCGTGCGCCACCGAGACGGTGGACGCGTCGCGCGAACGGGAAATCGAGATGCCGACGTTGGGCTTGCCCGAGCGCACGCTGAGCGAGCTCATTTCGGCAAAGCCGTCTTCGATGGTGGCCACCTGCGACAGGCGCACCAGGTCGTCGCCGTTACGCTTGATTACCACTTGCTGGAAGTCTTCGGGACGCTCGATGCGGCCCACCAGGCGGATGCTTTTTTCGTCCAGCTCGCCGCGCACCTTGCCCACCGGCGCATTGGTGTTCTGGTTGCGCAGCGCGTTGACCACGTCGCCCACCGACACATTGTATTCCCTCAGCTTTTCCGCCTTGAGCAGCACGGAGAGCTCGCGCTTGAGCGAACCGTCGATATTGACCGACGACACGCCGTCGATGCCGCGGAAGCGGTCGGCCAGCTTGTCTTCGGCCAGGCGCGAAATGGCCGAGTGGGTTTGCGCGGTTGACGACAGCGCCAGCTGCATGACCGGCTGGGCCGAGGTATCGATCCGTTGCAGGATCGGCTCGCGCATCTCGATCGGCAGCTTGTAGCGCACCGCCGCGATGGCGTTGCGGATCTCGTCGGAGGCTTCGATCAGGTTCTTGCTGAAACCGAACTTGACCTGGATGCGCGCCGTGCCTTCGGAGGCGGTGGAGTTGGTCTCGGTCACGCCGGTAATCGACTGGAACGATTTTTCCAGGCGGTTGATGATCTCGCGCTCGACCGTCTCGGGCGAGGCGCCCGGGTACGGAATGCTGACGATGATGAACGGGATTTCGACGTCCGGGTTCTGGTTGACCCGCAATTTGCTCAGGGCCATCAGGCCCAGGCACATCATGGCCACGATCAGCACGATCGTGGCGACCGGCTTCTTGACACTGAAATTCGATAAGAACATGGCTGTTTATTCCTTCTTGTCTGCCACGGTGGCGGCGGGCGCCGATGCGACGGCCTGGGCCGGCTTGGCAACTTTCGGCGCAATGAACGCCACTTTCAGGCCATCCTTGAAGTTCGAACCGGGTACGCGCATGATGGTGTCGCCGGCGGCCAGTCCCGACAGCACCTGCCAGTTGCCGGTGCGCTCGTCGCGGGTGCCGATGCCCAGCATCGCCTTGTTCATCACGCCATTTTTCACGCGCCACACGTAATTGACGTCGCCGGCCTGCACCAGCGCTGCCTGCGGCACCGTCAGCGCGGCATTGACTTGCGCCTCGATCCGACCTTCCGCGTACAGGCCGGCCACGCGCGGTTGCGCCGGTCCGGCAAAGGAGACCAGCACTTCCACCTGGCGCGTGACTGCATTGGCGGCCGGATCGACGCGCTTGACGGTGCCGGCGAAATTCTGGCCCGGGTAGCCGTTGACGCGGAACAGCACCGGCTGCCCCACCTTGACCACGCCGATCTTGTCGGCCGACACGGTACCCTCGAAGCGCATGCTGGACGGATCGATCACCTTGACCAGTTCCTTGCCCACCTGGGCGGTGTCGCCACTGGACACCTTGCGCTCGCTGACGATGCCGTCGAACGGCGCGCGCACCACGGTGCGGCCCAGTTGCTGGCGCGCGGTGACCAGGCGCGACTTGGCGGCAGCCAGTTCGCTCTGGGCGGTGTTGCGGCGCAGTTCCACATCTTCCAGCGCCTGCGACGACACCATGCCCGACGAGCGCAAGGTGGTCTGGCGCTCGAGCATGCGCTGGGTCTGGTCCAGCGATTGCTGCGCAGCGCGCGCGGCCTCCTCGGCCGAATTGACGTTGTCGCGGATCGAAGTCTCGTCCAGGCGCAGCAGCACATCCCCCTTTTTGACCGGCTCGCCGTTTTCCTTGAGCACTTGCAGCACGATGGCGCTCACTTCGGCGCGCAGGTCGGCGCGGCGCTCGGGCTGGATCGAACCGGTGATGACCGGGCCCGATGCCAGGCCGCTCGACTGCACCACCAGCGTATCTTCGCTTGCAACCTGCAAGGTAATATTCGCAGCCTTGGCGGCCGCTTCTTTTTTCTTGGCCTCCTCGTCTGACTTGTTACACCCCGCCAAGGCTGTAGCGACGGCGATAGCGAGCAGGGTTTTGCGCAACATAAATGAATCTCCGGATGATGGACAAGTAGTAATGAATAGTAATTAGAATTTTGGACAGACTACAGCGCGCAGAGTATCCCCGACTGACCGTGAGCGGTCAATGCGCCTGCGACAGACGGCAGAATCTGTGGCTGAATTGCGAAATTGGGGGATGAGCGGGAATTTTGGCGGATAGCCGGCAGAAGCCGGCAACCGGGTATGCCGGGTCCCGCCCCTGGACGAAGGCTGAACCCGGTTGGCACTGCAGGGGAATCAGCGGCCGAAGAAGTGGTTGATCACGTGGGCGATGGCGATGCCGGTGCACAGGCCACCGGCAATTTCGACCAGGGTGTGGCCCATGCGCTCGCGCAGCCACTTGTGCCCGCCATCCTTGCCGGCCAGCCGGTTGATGGCAGCCGCCTGCTTGCCCACGTGCTGGCGCAGGCTGTTGGCGTCGATGATGACGATAAAGCACAGCGTGACCGCCACGCCGAAGGCCGGGTGGCCGATGCCCTCGCGCAGCGCGATCAGGGTGGCCATGCTGGAGACGACCGCGCTGTGGTTGCTGGGAAAGCCGCCGTTACCCACCAGGTTGAACGCCCACTGGCGCGCCTTGGCGCTGTTGATCAGGAACTTGATCGGGCCGACGGTGATCCAGGTAATGAGGGGAGTGACGAGATACGCGATATCCATCCGATAATCCTTTGAATTGTTGTGGCGTAAATTTTTGTGGCGCAATTATCGCAGAACCACACACAGCGGCCCAGCAATGATGCCTGTCCGTCTACAAGTGGGCTAGAATTGCTTCATCCCTAAACTTCCAAGAAGAACAATATGCGGCACTTTGGTGTTTCCTTTGCAGTCACCTTCATCCTCATGGGCCTGGCCGGCTGGTGGGGTTTCAACCACGGCGGCAGCGCCGGCATGCTCTCGGCGCTGTGGATTTGCGCCGTGCTGGGCGTGATGGAAGTCTCGCTGTCGTTCGACAACGCGGTGGTCAACGCGTCCGTGCTGCGCCACTGGAACGAGTTCTGGCGCAAGCTGTTCCTCACGGTCGGCATCCTGGTGGCCGTGTTCGGCATGCGGCTGGTGTTCCCGCTGCTGATCGTCTCGGTCGCCACCGGCCTGGGCCTGTTCGACGTCTGGACCATGGCCACCACCACCCCCGACGAATACTCGCGCCACCTGACCGAGGCCCACGCCCAGGTCGCCGCCTTCGGTGGCGCCTTCCTGCTGCTGGTATTCCTCAACTTCCTGTTCGACGAGGAAAAGGAACACCACTGGCTGGGCTGGATCGAGGAAAAACTCGGTGCGATCGGTACCGGCGGCCTGGCCGTGCTGCTCACCCTGGCTGCAGTGTTCGGCTGCATGACGATGGTGCCGGAGAAAGACAAGCTGAGCGTGCTGACGGCCGGCGTGGTCGGCGTGGTGGTGTACCTGGCGGTGTCTTGGCTGTCCGACCTGCTGGAACAGGACGAACCGACCGAAGCCGAAGATGGCGACACCACCGAGTCCGGTGTCGGCAGCAATGGCCGCACCACCGGCGTCGGCGCCGTGGTCGGCACGGTGGCGCGCGGCAGCATCGGCGGCTTCCTGTACCTGGAAGTGCTGGACGCGTCGTTCAGCTTTGACGGCGTGATCGGTGCCTTTGCCATCACCAAGGACGTGGTGATCATCATGCTGGGCCTTGCCATCGGCGCCATGTTCGTGCGTTCGCTGACAGTATTTCTGGTGCACAAGGGCACGCTGGACGAGTATGTTTACCTGGAGCACGGCGCCCACTACGCCATCGGCATCCTGGCGCTGATCATGCTCACCAGCGTGAAATACCATATTCCCGAGTGGTTTACCGGCTTGTCGGGCGTGGCGTTCATTCTGATCTCGCTGTGGTCATCAATCCGTTATAAACGGCAGCACGCTGCGTGATAAGATTCCCAATCTTGCTTAACTTGACTGCCCATCCATGAAATCGAAACGCGTGTTGCTGTACTTTATCGGCCTGGTGATCGTCGCCATGCTGGCTTTTGCCGCCTATACCTGGACCATGCTCAACGTGTCCTACTCGGATGGCGAAAGGGCCGGCTACCTGCAAAAGTTCTCGCGCGTGGGCTGGTTCTGCAAGACCTGGGAGGGAGAGATCCTGCTGACGTCGATGCCAGGTGCGATTCCGGAGAAATTCTTCTTCAGCACGCGTGAAGAAGCGGTGGCCAAGGAGTTGTCGGCTGCCATCGGCAAGCGCGTGGTGCTCGGTTATGCGCAGCACCGGGGTGTGCCGACGCAGTGTTTCGGCGAGAGTGAATATTTTGTGACCAAGGTGACCGTACAACCATAAACGGTTGCTCCGACCGACTGGTCCATGGATCCCCGCGAAGGCGGGGATGACGGCATCACGGTTGGCGACTTACGGACATTGTCAGGTTCACCGACCTGCAATCCGTCATCCCCGCGAAGGCGGGGATCCATAGAACGTCCGCTCAGAGACAACGCTTAACGCGTCCGCCACACCGGCTGCACGATCCGCGCTTCCTTGCGGGCACGGGCAGCATCGAGCGTCTCTACCACTCCACCCTCGGTCACGGTCAGCTTGGCCAGCACCTTTTGCGCGGCGCCGTAACGGCGCGTTTCCAGTTCCACCATCTGCTGCTTGGCTACCGTCATCGCGGCTGTGGTATCGGCCACCTTGCGCTGCATCTCGGCGTGGGCCTTGGCTGCCTGCAGCAGGGCTTGCTGCGCCACCAGCTTGTCCGACACGGCCGCCAGCGCGGCCAGTTCCTGCTGTTCGCGCTCGCGCACGGCTGCCAGCTGCGCTTCCTCGGCCTCGGCGCGCTGGCGCGCTGCTACCAGTTGCGCCTCTTCCGCTTCGGCGCGCTGGCGCGCTGCGTCGGCCACGGCCTGCTCCGCTTCCAGGCGGCCGGCGATTGCCTGCGACGCCTTCACTTCCGCCGCATTGGTGATGCGCTGCTGCGTGAGTTTCTGGTTGATCAGCGCCAGCGACTCGCGCTCGGCTGCCACGAACGCCTGCTCCGCTGCCAAGAGGGCCTCGGCAGCGGCAGCCCTTTCCTGTTCCATCTTGGCGCGCTCGGCGTGCACCACGCCCAGTTCCACGGCCAGGCGCGCCTGCGCTTCCAGCGCGCGGGCAGCAACGGCCTTCTGGTCGGCTTCCAGCGACACTTGCGCGGCCAGCTGGCGCGCCGCTTCCGCTTCGGCGTCGGCGGCAAGCGCCAGGCGCTGTTCGGCAGCCTGCTGCGCGCGCAATGCCTCGGTTTGCTGCTGTTCGGCGGCGGTGCGCTGGCGCGCGGCTTCCTGCGCGCCCTGCTCGGCCGCCAGCTTGGCGCGCAGTGCAGTCAACGCCTGTTGTTCGTCGGCGGCGCGTTGTTGTTCGGCTTGCAGCGCGGCCTGGGCCTGCTCAGCGCGTTGCCGGGCCAGGTCATTGGCAGCGGTTTGGGCTTCGACGTGCAGCGCCAGCGTGGCCGCTTCCTGTTCTTCGGCCTGGTTCTGGCTGGCGGCCAGTTCGGCGGCGGTGCGCGCTAGCGCGGCGCGTTCGTCGGCCAGGGCGGCGGCGCGCTGGTGTTCCTCGGCTTGCACGCGGGCCGCTTCGGCGGCAGCGAGATCGCTGGCCTGGCGCAGCTTGGCTTCATCGAGCGCCCGCGCTTCGGCTTCGACGCGGGCGTGGGTATCGAGTTCCGCTTCCTGCTCGGCCTGCACCCGCGCCAGCGCCACGGCGCGCAGCTGGTTGTCGGCTTCGATGCGCGCTTCGGTGGCAGCCATGATGCGGGCATCCGCTTCGCGGCGGGCCTGGGCGCTGGCGGCGGCCACCATCTCCAGGCGTTCGCGGTTGAGCGCGGCGTCGCGGATTTCTTTTTCGGTTTGCAGGCGCAGGTGCAGCGACTGGGCGGCGCTGCGATCCGATTCGGCCTTGGCCAGGGCGATCTGCTCGCGCTCCTGCTCCAGGTGGGCCAGCGCGCGTGCCTCTTCCAGCGCCCGCACTTCGGCGGCGGCGCGGTTGAAGGCCGATTCCAGCGCGATCTTGTCGGCGCGTTCGCGCTGCACGGTCAGGTCCAGCGCTTCGGATTCCGCTTCGGCCAGCATCTGCGCGGTCTGGCGCGCCGAGTGGGCGTGGCGTTCGCGTTCGCGCGCCAGGGTGGCCATGCGGGCGTCGGCGCTGGCGATGCCCACGACTTGATCCTTGGCCGCTTGCACGGCAGCCACGCGTTCGACCGCTTGCAGGCGCGCCTGTTCGGTTTCCACTTCCAGTTCGTCGGCGGCGCGCGCGGCCTGTGCGGCCAGCTCCGATTCGACGGCGATCTGCTCGGAGGCGCGCTTGCGGCTTTCGTTTTCGGCGCGGGCGCGCTGTTCGGCGGCCTGGCGGATCAGGTTGTCCGCTTCCACGCGGGCGCGCAGTTCGGCGGTTTCCTGTTTAACGGCGTCCAGCCGGGCCACGCTGGCCTGGGCGGCGGCGCGCAGCGATTCGAGGCGCTCGCGGTTGGCGGCAATCGCGTCTTCGGACGCCTGGGCATTTTGCTGGGCGGCGGCAGCGGCGGCGGCATCCATCGCGGCGCGGTCCTCGGCCAGCGCGCGGGCGCGCGACTCGGCGTGGGCGCGGTTTTCGGCGGCGCAGGCGGCTTTCGCTTCCGCTTCCACGCGGGCGATGGCCTCCTGGATCGCCTTCATTTCCATGGCGGCGCGCGGGGCGTTGACGGCGGGCGCCGGTTCGCGGGTGTCGATCACATCGTCGTGCAGCGAAATCTTGGGCAGCGTGTCGGACAGGGACGTGAAGGTGGCGCTGTCGTGTTCAACGGTATCGCTGGGGGCCAATTGTGCTTGCATGAGAGTTCTCGCTGACGATATGTCCCGATCCACACCGGGACTTCTGAACAGTCATTATCGGGCAGCGCGATGGCCCGCCGAATGGCAAGCAGAGCGGGAAAAGCCCGCTAATTCCCTATTTAGACCGGCAGCGGCGGTTCATCCATCAATGCCACCTGCTCGCGCAGTTCGAGGATGCGGTCCTGCCAGTACTGCTGGGTGTTAAACCATGGGAAGGCCACCGGGAAGGCGGGGTCGTCCCAGCGGCGGGCCAGCCAGGCCGAGTAGTGGATCAGGCGCAGGGTGCGCAGCGCTTCGACCAAGTGCAGCTGGCGCGGGTTGAATTCGCAGAAGTCCTCGTAGCCGGCCAGGATGTCGCTCATCTGGCGCACCTGCTCGGCGCGGCTGCCCGACAACATCATCCACAGGTCCTGGATGGCCGGGCCCATGCGGCTGTCGTCGAAATCGACAAAGTGGGGGCCGGCATCGGTCCATAAAACATTGCCGCCATGGCAATCGCCGTGCAGGCGCAGTTGCGGCAAATCCCCTGCCCGGTCGTAGCTGCGCCGCACGCCATCGAGTGCCTGCTGCGAAATGCTGGCGTAGGCGTCGGCCAGGTCGGCCGGGATGAAGCGGTTGGTTTGCAGGAACTCGCACGGCTCGGTGCCGAAGGTGGCGATGTCGAGCGCCGGGCGGTGTGCATACGGTTTGATGGCGCCGACCGCGTGGATGCGGGCGATGAAGCGACCGGTCCATTCAAGCACGTCCGGGGCGTCGAGCTCGGGCGCGCGGCCGCCGTGGCGGGCGAATACGGCAAAGCGGAAACCGTTGCAGTGGTGCAGCGTGGCGCCCTGGACGGCGAGCGCCGGCACCACCGGAATTTCGCGCGCGGCCAGTTCTTCGGTAAAACCGTGCTCTTCGAGGATGGCGGCATCGCTCCAGCGCCCGGGGCGGTAGAACTTGGCCACCAGCGGCTTGCCGTCGTCGATGCCCACCTGGTACACGCGGTTTTCGTAGCTGTTGAGCGCCAGCAGGCGGCCGTCGCCGCGCAGGCCGATGCTTTCCAGCGCATCGAGTACGCACGAGGGGTCGAGGGCGGCGTAGGGGTGCGGCGCTGCGGCGGCGGTTGCCGGGCGGTCGGCGTCGATCGGATCGGCCATGGCGGCCAGCAGGGCTGCGGCGCGCGCATCGGCGGCAGCGTCGGCTGCCGCTTCGTCATCGTCGTTGTAATCTGGGGTTTGTTGGCTCATGGCGTCATTGTACGTGGCGCGGCGTGTATACTGTCGCCTTCCAAGCAAAAGCACCAGAAAGATAAAAAATGCAACTCGACCAGCCACTGAGCGACAAAGAATTCGACGAACTGGACAGTTTCCTGTTGTCCGACCGCAGCCCTGAAGATGCGATGACGATGGACATCCTGCACGGCTACCTGACGGCAATCGCCATCGGCCCGGAAACCGTGATGCCGGCCGAATGGCTGAAAAAAGTCTGGGGCAAGGAAGAGACCGACATTCCGACCTTCAAGCACGCCAAGGAAGAGGAACGCATCCTCGGGCTGATCATGCGCTTCATGAACGAAGTGCTGGTGACGTTCGAAGTGGCGCCGAAAGAATTCGAAGCGCTGTTCGTCGAACACGAGCACGAAGGCCAGACCCTGATCGACGCCGAAGCGTGGTGCTGGGGCTTCTGGGAAGGCATGGACTTGCGTCCCGGTTCGTGGGACGCCATCTTCACCGAGTTGCCGGAGCTGATGAAACCGATCTACCTGCTGGGCGCGGACGAGATCGAGGAAGACGAGCTGGCACTGGTGGAAGACCCGGTCAAGGCCCATAAACTGGCGCTGGAACTGGAAGCGAACCTGCCGGCCATCCACAAGTTCTGGGTACCACGTCGCAAGGCCGCCGTGGAAACCGTCAAGCGCGACGAGCCGAAAGTGGGCCGCAACGACGAATGCCCTTGCGGCAGCGGCAAGAAGTACAAGAAATGCCACGGTAACGACGGCGCGGCTGAATAAGCCACTCCGTTCGGTTGGGGCGCTGCCTCATCCGTTCCAGTAAAATGGGCATCTTAACCAGGATGCCCATGTTCTCCCTGCCGTTCAAACTCCCCTCCACGGCCACTGCGCCGTTCTGTCCGTCCGAAGTCGCCGGTACCGTTGCGGTCACTGCGGGCGATCCCTATTGGAAAAAAGTCCTGCGCTTTGCCGGTCCCGGCCTGCTGGTCTCGGTCGGCTACATGGATCCGGGCAACTGGGCCACGGCGATCCAGGGCGGCTCGCAGTTCGGCTACCAGTTGCTGTACGTGGTAGTGCTGTCGAGCCTGGCCGCCATCGTGCTGCAATGCTTGAGCATGCGCCTCGGCATCGTCACCGGCAAGGATCTGGCCGTGCACTGCCGCGAGCAATACAAGCCGCCGGTCGCCAAAACCCTGTGGGGCTTTGCCGAAATCTCGATCATCGCCTGCGACCTGGCCGAAGTTTTAGGGTGCGCGCTGGCGTTCAAGCTGCTGCTGGGCGTATCGCTGCCGGTGGGCGTGGCGCTGACCGCGCTCGACACCCTGATCATCCTGGGCCTGAAAGGCAAGGGCTTCCGCCAGATCGAGGCCATCGTGCTGGGTTTGATCCTGACCGTGGCCGTGTGCCTGGTGGCCGAGCTCATCTTTGTGAAACCGGACTGGCAGGCGGTGGCCGCCGGCCTGATCCCGTCGATGCAGACGCTGTCGCAGCGCGAGCCGCTGTATCTCGCCATCGGCATTCTTGGCGCGACGGTAATGCCGCACAACCTGTACCTGCATTCGTCGGTAGTGCAAACCCGGGTGGTGTCGCCCACGCCAGCCGCGAAACAGGAAGCCATCGGCCTGTCGCGCATCGACACCATCATCTCGCTGCTGCTGGCGTTGCTGATCAATGGCGCCATCCTGGTGGTGGCCGCTGCCGCGTTTTATGAACCCGGCAACACGCGCGTGCTCGATATTGACGACGCCTACCAGTTGCTGGCGCCCGTGGCCGGTACCGCGCTGGCCGCCATCCTGTTCGGCCTGGCGCTGCTCGCTTCCGGTCAGAGCTCCACCTTTACCGGGACGATCGCCGGCCAGGTGATCATGGAAGGCTTTCTGAAAATGAAGATCCCGTGCTGGCAGCGGCGCCTGCTCACGCGCGGCCTGGCGCTGATCCCTGCCATGATCGGCGTGCTGACGCTGGGTGAACACTCGGTGGGCAAGCTGCTGGTGCTGAGCCAGGTGGTATTGAGCCTGCAACTGCCGTTCGCCATGTACCCGCTGATCAGCCTGACCTCGCAACGCCGCATCATGGGCGACTTCGTCAACGCCTGGTGGACCACCGCGCTGGCGTGGCTGCTGTTCGTGGTAATTTCGGCGGCGAATGTGTGGCTGGTGTGGCAGGCGGTGGCGGGGTGATCGAGCGTCTGCTGTAACGGGCGGGTCCGGCGCGGCCGGCGCCGGCGCAGCGGGCTTTCGCTACCGGCCAGCGCCGGAGGTTCGATAGGCAACCGGCTCTTCACGCCCTTTCGCCGCCAACACATACCTTGCCACATCATCGAGCGTCGGCGCCAGCCAGCGCAGTGGCGCGGCGACCGAGCCGATCAGGGTGGCGTGGTTGACCCGGTCGTAATACAGCTCCGTGACCGGCACCTGCTGCGCGCGCAGTGCCTGGGCCAGGTGGCCGGTGTTGCGTTGCGGGTTGACCAGGCTGTCGCTGCGGGCGGCGATCAGCAGCGCCGGTGGCGACAGCCTGGAGACGTGGCGTACCGGCTGCGAATCGGGTGGCGTGTCCGGGAAGTGGAACACCGGCCTGGTCGTCGTATTTTCGACCGGCAGGAAATCGTAGGGGCCGGCCAGGCCGATCCAGCCGCGCAGGTCGGCCGGGGTCATGTCTTGCGCGGCCAGCCAGCGCGGGTCGAGCGCCACCATGGCGGCGTTATAGGCGCCGGCGCTGTGGCCCATCACGAACAGCCGCTGCGGGTCGCCGCCGTACTGCGCCGCGTGGCGCTTGGCCCAGGCCACTGCCTGCGCCGCGTCTTTCAAAAAATCGGGATAGCGCACTTGCGGGTACAGGCGGTAATCGGCCACCACCGTGACGATGCCGTGCGCGGCCAGCGAACGGCCGATGAACGCATAATCGGCACGCTCACCGGACACCCAGTTGCCGCCATAGAAGAACACCACGACCGGCGCCGCGCCGTGCGCAACCGGGGGCCGGTACACATCGAGCTTCTGGCGCGGGTCATCGCCGTATGACAGCCCATCGGTACGTTCGGACGCGCTGGCAGGCGTGAGCGCGTTGAGCGTACCCAGCGGCGAGCAGGCGGCCAGGCCAAGGGCCAGCAGCACTGGCACCAGGGCGATGAAAACGGTGCGGGAGAGGCGTGGCATGGTGGGAGAGATTGGTTGGAATACCCCTACTCTACCGCGCCACCGTGCCCGGCACCGTGCGCCGATACACGGAATTACCTGCCGGCCGGGTGGATGACGGTGGCAGTATAGTCGCGCAGCGGATAGCCGCCAGGGATGCCGCGGCACAACTGCCCGGAGGATGCCTCGATCAGCTGGAAGCCGGTGGCCGTCCAGGCCCACGTGGCGGAGGCGTTGCAGTCGCCGATGCCGCGTCCCTTGCCAAAGCTCGTCAGCTGGTTGTTGTCGAAGCCGGGATTCATCAGGTACGCGTCACGGCGGCCATTGGCGTCCGGCAGCTTGACCGGCTTCGGTGCATATGGCGCCTTGTCGCTGGCGGTCCATAGCTCGAAACTGGACTGGTAGGCGCCGCGTCCGCATTCGAGCACCAGCAGCACCTGGCTGGCAGACAGCCGATGAAGTTCGTTCTGGCGCTCGCCTTCGACCAGGTCGACCGGGCTTTCGCAGCCGCCGTGCTTGAGGGTCTTGACGATCAAGGGCAGCAGTTTAGCGTCTTCCTTGCGAGTAGCAACTGCGGGCAGTTGCTTCACTTGCGGGGCCGGCAACGGCGGCAGCACGGCGCTGGCCGGCTTGGCGCCCGGCATGGCCAGCGCGGTGGGTGTGCCCACCCTGCCCTGCACGTCGTCGAGCTTGAGCAGCGCGGCCTTGAGGCCGGCCAGCGACAGGGTCCAGCTGCGCTTGCCAGCACTGACCTTGGCCGAGTCGGCATTGAGCAGCAGCGGCAGCAGCCTGGCCACCTGCTCGGGCGTGAGCTCCGCGTCGGCGCGCAGGCCGCGCACGGTGGTCTGGCCGACCTGCACGGTCAAGGGCCCGAGCTTGGCGTCATCGTCGGTGTACGGAGAGAGCTTGAGCGACACGGGCGCCGTGGCGCCGGCATCGCGCGCCAGCGCCAGCACCACCGGTTCAACAGCATCTTCCTTCTGGTAACCGGCCGCCTCGCAGCGGCGCGTGTTATCGCACGCCACTTCCCAGTCCTTGAACGTGAAGTGGCCCGCGCTGGCACTGGCATGGGCGGCGCCGCAAACGAGCGCCAGCGTCAGGGCCAGGGCCGGTGCGTAGCGTGGTTTGATCATCACAGCTTGATGAAATGTTCGCGGTAGTACTTGAGTTCTTCGATCGACTCGACGATGTCGGCCAGCGCCGTGTGCATCTGGTGCTTTTTGAAGCCGGAAACCATGGCCGGCGCCCAGCGCTTGCCCAGTTCTTTCAGGGTCGAGACGTCGATGTTGCGATAATGGAAATACGCTTCGAGCTTGGGCATGTAGCGCACCATGAAGCGGCGGTCCTGGCCGATGGTGTTGCCACACATCGGCGCTTTACCTTTTGGCACCCATTGCTTCATGAAGGCGATGATCTGTTCTTCGGCTTGCGCTTCGGTCACGGTGGACGCCTTGACCTTGTCGATCAGGCCCGAGCGGCCGTGGGTGCCCTTGTTCCAGGCGTCCATGCCGTTGAGCACTTCGTCGCTCTGGTGGATCACCAGTACCGGGCCTTCGGCCAGCACGTTCAGGTGCATGTCGGTGACGATCACGGCCACTTCGATGATGCGGTCGGTGTCCGGCTCCAGGCCGGTCATTTCCATATCGACCCAGACCAGGTTCATCTCGTTCTGGCGCGGGGTGATCACCGCCGGGGCGGAACCTTCTGGCAAATCATTAGCTTGTGACATAATTCTCTCTTGGCTTCAATGCAGCTGATAGTAATCCGAATCCGCCATTTTCTCACAGGCATAGAATGTATACCCTCGCGTTTTCGATTTTGTTTGTGTCTTTCATCGTTTTGACGCTGATCGTGCGCTTCTGGCTGGCCTCGCGCCAGATCCGTCATGTGCTGGCGCACCGCAACGCCGTGCCGGCCGAATTTGCCCAGCGCATCCCGCTGGCCGCCCACCAGAAGGCGGCCGACTACACGGTGGCGCGCACCAAGTTCGGCCTGCTGGCGCTGCTGGTCAACACCGTGGTGCTGATCGGCTTTACCCTGTTTGGCGGCCTGCAATGGCTGTCGGTCCACATCTACCAGCTCACCGGCCCCGGCATGGTGTACCAGCTGGCGCTGCTGGCGGCGTTCGCGCTGATCTCGGGCGTGATCGACGTGCCGTTCGATTACTATAAACAGTTCAAGCTCGAGCAGCGCTTCGGCTTTAACAAGATGACGCGCGGCCTGTTCTTTGCCGACCTGCTCAAGGGCGCAGCACTGGGCACGGCCATCGGCCTGCCGCTGGTGTGGGTGGTGCTCACGCTGATGGATAAATCAGGCGCGCTGTGGTGGTTCTACGCCTGGCTGGTGTGGAGCGGCTTCCAGCTGTTGATGATGGTGCTGTACCCCACCGTGATCGCGCCGCTGTTCAACAAGTTCACGCCCCTGGCCGACGCTTCGCTCAGGGACCGCATCGAGGGCCTGATGACGCGCGTGGGCTTTGCCTCCAAGGGCCTGTTCGTGATGGACGGCTCCAGGCGCAGCGCCCACGGCAACGCCTATTTTTCCGGCTTCGGCGCCCATAAACGCATCGTCTTCTTCGACACCCTGCTGGCGCGCCTGCAACCGCACGAGATCGAGGCGGTGCTGGCGCACGAACTCGGCCACTTCAAGCTCAAGCACATTGTCAAGCGCATCGCGATGATGTTTGCCATCTCGCTCGGCTTCCTGGCGCTGCTCGGCTACCTGAAAAACCAGGTGTGGTTCTACACCGGCCTCGGCGTCGATCCGCTGGCACTGCCCGGCCAGACCAACGATGCCATGGTGCTGCTGCTGTTCATGCTGGTGCTGCCGGTGTTTACGTTCCTGTTCGGACCGCTGACCTCGATCAGCTCGCGCAAGCACGAATTCGAGGCGGATGCCTTTGCCGCCCAGCACACGCAGGCGCGCGACCTGGTGTCGGCCCTGGTCAAAATGTACGAAGACAACGCTTCCACCCTGACTCCCGATCCGCTGCACTCGGCCTTCTACGATACCCACCCGCCGGCGAGCGTGCGGATTCGACAACTCAATTTGGCTGCGGCCTCATGAACAACCCCAAACTCCAACAAAAACTGACGGCGACCATCATCGCCGCCCACGGCCGCCACTACCTGGCCGAAGCCGATGGCCGCAAGCTGCAATGCGTCACGCGCGGCAAGAAGACCAACGTTGCCGTCGGCGACATCGTGCAGATCACCACCACGTCCAACGACCAGGGCGTGATCGACAAGATCGAGGAACGCAGCACCCTGCTCTACCGCTCCGACCAGTACAAGTCGAAACTGCTGGCTGCCAACCTGACGCAGCTGTTCATCGTGGTGGCGACCGAGCCAGGCTTTGCCGACGACCTGGTCTCGCGTTCGCTGGTGGCGGCCGAGGCGGCCGGCATCAAGGCCCACCTGATCCTCAACAAGACCGACGTGGAAGCGGCGCTGCCGCGCACGCGCGAGCGGGTGGCTGCTTACGGCGCGCTCGGTTACCCGGTGCACGAGGTCTCGGCCACGGCCCGCCCCGAAGAGGCAGTAGCGATCCTGCAACCGCTGATGGCGGGCCAGTCGTCGATCCTGATCGGCCAGTCCGGCATGGGCAAGTCGTCGCTGATCAACCTGCTGGTGCCCGACGCCGACATCGCCGTGCGCGAAATCTCGGCCGCGCTCGATACCGGCAAGCACACCACCACCTTCACCCGGCTGTACCAGTTGCCCGAACTGGGGGCAGGCACGGCCATCATCGATTCGCCCGGTTTCCAGGAATTCGGCCTCTACCATTTGACAGAAGGCATGCTGGAACGCGCCTTCGTCGAATTCGCGCCCTACCTGGGCCACTGCAAGTTTTACAACTGCCGCCACCTGATCGAGCCGCAGTGCGCGGTGCTGGCGGCGGTCGCGGAAGGCAAGATCGCCCGCATGCGCCATACTTTATACGGCCAATTGCTGCACGAATCGTCGCAAACCCTGTATTGATTCGACAACAATAGCGACTTGCGCACGGGCCGTGTTTGCGGTCTATAATTCTCGATGGCAATACCAACGCAGGCAGCCCCACCCTCGCTGCGCGGCAGGTAAAGGACCGCGATGGACTTGTTTGTACTCGACGACGAAGTAGCCCAATGGGAGACCGTCTTGCTGCGCCTGACCGGCGCCGAGCGGCTGCCGGTATTGGTGCCGCTGGCCTGGCACCTGCGCCAGCGCGACTGCGTGCGCGCCGTGGCGCTTGCGCGCGAAGGGCTGGTGCTGCTGTTCGCCGCTGGCATCGCGCCCGGTGACCTGGCCGCCACTGCCGCGCGGCTGGAACTGGTCGCGGCCGAAGCCGCGTGGCTCGCTGGCGAGCTCGATGCCGCCGAACGCATGGCGATCGAGATCGGCGCCCAGATGCTGGCCTGCGCAGACTGGCGCGGCGTGGCCGACACCCACTGGCTGCGCGCCTGGATCGCCATCGACCGCGGCGACCACCAGCGCGGCGCCGAACACCTCGAACACATGATCGCCATCGCGCGCCAGCCCGGCGTCGATGACACCATGCGCGCCACCTGCGCCGAGGCGGCGATTGCCCGCTGGGCCGTGATGGAAAACCGCGAGGCCGCCGAACAGCGCTGGTCCACCCGCCTCGGCTCCAGCAACCATGCCCACCACGACCTGCACCCGGCGGTGGCGGTATGGGTGCTGGACTTCTTCGGCACCGACGCCACCCAGGGCAGCAACTTCGGCGCGGCGGCGGGCCACTTCGCCCGCGTGTACGAGGCGGCGCGCGTGAGCGGCCAGCTACGCTCGGCAATCACGGCCGCCATCAACATCGGCATCGATTTTACCAACCTCAATGACCACCGCGCCGCGCTGGAATGGATGCAGCGCGCGCTCGACATGGCGCGCCCCACCAGCTGGCCGCGCAGCATCGGCGTGTGCCTCACGCATACGGCCGACACCATGCGCCGCCTGGGTCAGCTGGAAGCGAGTGCTGCCCTGCTCGACGAAGCGTTCGATGTGCTGGCGCCGCTGACCGACGGCCGCAGCTACGCCACGGCACTGCAATTCCGCGGCGACCTGCAACTCGACACCGGCAACTACACCGGCGCACTCGAATCGTTCCGCCGGTTGCAGACCAACGCCGCACGCCTGCGCCACGCGGACCTGATGTGCGCGGCGCGGCGCGGGCAGGCCCACGCGCTGTGCTTCCTCGACCGGCCACAGGAAGCGCTGACGGTGGCGCAAGACGCCATCGCCCTGGCCCAAGCCCAGTCCAGCCTGACCCACCATGTGCGCACGCTGCGCGTGCTCTCGGTGATCCACACGCGTCACGCACTGCCGCCACCGGACGGCATGACCGAGCAAAACGCCACCCTGCATTACCTGCACCAGGCGCTGGCGCTGGCCTCGGGCATCGAAGGCTACACGCTGCCGGGCGACCTGCTGGAAACCCTGGCCCACGAATATGCCCAGGTGGGCCAGTACCAGCGCGCCTACGAATCGGCCCAGGCGGCGGCCGCCGCGCGCCGCACTACCCACAGCCGCGAAGCCACCAACCGCGCCATCGCCATGCAGGTGCACCAGCAGACCGAGCGCGCCCGCGCCGAGGGTCAGCATCACCGCGAGCTGGCGGCATCCGAAGCGCGCCGCGCCCGCGTGCTGCAGCAAACCACGGCCACGCTCGAACGCCTGTCCGCCATCGGCCAGGAAATCACCACCCACCTCGACGCCAATGCCGTGTTCCAGGCCATCAACCGCCACGTGCAGGCGCTGCTGGCGGCCAACAGCTTCGCGATTTACCTGTGCGATCCCGGTTGCGACACCCTGAGCCGCGCATTCGGCATGGAAAACGGCAAACCGCTGGCCGACAACACCATCGCCGTGGACAATCCGCGCGCCAACGCCGCGCGCTGCCTGCGCGAACGGCGCGAGATCTACGTGGAGGACGCCGGCCCGGACGACATCTTCCTCGCCCCCAACACCCTGTTGATGGCGTGCGCGCTGTACGTGCCGCTGCTGGTCGGCGAACGGGTACTGGGCGTGATGACGGTGCAGGCCTCGAACGCACGGGCCTACCGCGCGCGCGAACGGCTGATCTTCCGCACCCTGTGCGCCTACGGCGCCATCGCGCTCGACAACGCCCAGGCCTACGCCCAACTGAAGGATGCGCAAACCCAGCTGGTGTCGCAGGAAAAGCTGGCGGCACTGGGGTCCCTGATGGCCGGCGTGGCGCACGAGCTCAATACGCCGATCGGCAACAGCCTGCTGATCGCCAGCACGCTGCACCAGAAAACCACGGAACTGGCGCGCCAGGTCGCGGGGCCCGGCCTGCGCCGCTCCGAGCTGGCCGCCTACCTGGACGACGCCGCGAACGCGCACGAACTGGTGATGCGCGGCCTGAACAGTGCGGCGGACCTGGTCAACAGCTTCAAGCAGGTGGCGGTGGACCGCACCACCGAACAACGCCGCCAGTTCGACCTGCAGCAGGTGGCCGGCGAAGTGATTGCCACCATGATGAACCGCATCCGCGCCTCCGGCCACCGTATCGAAGCGGAGGTATCGCCGCACATCGCCATGGACAGCTACCCCGGCCCGCTGGGCCAGGTGATCGCCAATTTCATCAACAACGCCCTGCTGCACGCGTTCGACAAGGACGTGGAGGGACGCTTGTGGCTGCGCGCCGCCACCGCGCCCGATCAGCCGGGCCGGGTGCAGCTGGTGTTCGGCGACAACGGCGGCGGCATCGCGCCGGCCAATATGTCGCGCATCTTCGATCCATTCTTCACCACCAAGCTGGGGCAAGGCGGCAGCGGGCTCGGACTGTCGATCAGTTACAACATCGTCACCTCCCTGCTGGGCGGCCAGATCACGGTGCGCAGTTCGCCGGCCGGCACCGTGTTCACGCTGGACCTGCCGCTGGTCGCCCCCGCAGCCAGGGGACCGGCGGCCGCGCAGATCTATCATTAAAAGGGGCTGGCTGACCAGCACAATCTGCGGTTATTGTCCTTATCGGCCGAATTGCCTTTATAATTGACCGGTTCAGCCGGCCGGGTATCGAGTCCCAGGCCAGCTCACCTGTCAGTTGCCACTATGCCTATCCAAAAACAGATCAAGCATTACCTGCAGTTTTCCGACTTCACGCTGGACGAATACGAGTACGTGATTGAACGCGCGCACCTCATCAAGCGCAAGTTCAAGAACTACGAGATTTATCATCCGCTGATCGACCGTACCCTGGTAATGGTCTTCGAGAAGAACTCCACCCGCACCCGCCTGTCGTTCGAGGCCGGCATGCACCAGCTGGGTGGCGCCGCCATTTACCTGAATACGCGCGACAGCCAGCTCGGTCGCGGCGAACCGGTGGAAGACGCGGGCCAGGTCATGAGCCGCATGTGCGACATCATCATGGTGCGCACGTTCGGCCAGGATATCATCGAGCGCTTTGCCGCCAATTCGCGCGTGCCGGTGATTAACGGCCTGACCAACGAGCACCACCCGTGCCAGGTGTTTGCCGACATCTTCACGTTCTACGAGCATCGCGGCCCGATCACCGGCAAAACGGTGGCGTGGATCGGCGACGCCAACAACATGCTGTACTCGTGGCTGCAGGCGGCCGAGGTATTCGGCTTCCATGTCAACGTGTCCACGCCCAAGGGCTACGACATGGACATGTCGCTGGTCTCAACCGACCGCTACACTTTCTTCGCCAACCCGTCCGACGCCTGCGCCGGCGCGCACCTGGTCAACACCGACGTGTGGACCAGCATGGGCTACGAAGAAGAAAACGCCGCGCGCCTGAAAGCGTTCGACGGCTGGATCGTCGATGGCGCCAAGATGGCCCGCGCCGCGCCCGACGCGCTGTTCATGCACTGCCTGCCCGCCCACCGTGGCGAGGAAGTGGCGGCCGAAGTCATCGACGGACCGCAATCGGTGGTCTGGGACGAAGCCGAGAACCGCCTGCACATCCAGAAGGCGCTGATCGAGTACCTGCTGCTCGGCCGCCTGGATAACCCTGCCGAATAATCAATAACATTTCACACACTTGGAATCAGTATGAGCGACATTAAAAAAGTAGTCCTCGCCTACTCGGGCGGCCTCGATACCTCCGTCATCCTTAAATGGCTGCAGGATAACTACCAGTGCGAAATCGTCACCTTCACGGCCGACCTGGGCCAGGGCGAAGAACTGGAGCCGGCGCGCGCCAAGGCGATCAAGTTCGGCATCAAGCCGGAGAACATCTACATCGACGACGTACGCGAAGAATTCGTGCGCGACTTCGTGTTCCCGATGTTCCGCGCCAATACCGTGTACGAAGGCGAATACCTGCTGGGTACCTCGATCGCCCGGCCGCTGATCGCCAAGCGCCTGATCGAAATCGCCAACGAGACCGGCGCCGACGCCATCTCGCACGGCGCCACCGGCAAGGGCAACGACCAGGTGCGCTTCGAACTGGGCGCCTATGCGCTCAAACCTGGCGTCAAAGTGATCGCGCCATGGCGCGAGTGGGACCTGCTGTCGCGTGAAAAACTGCTGAAGTACGCGGAAGACGCGGGCATCGCCATCGACATGAAGCACAAGAACGGCGGCGCGCCGTACTCGATGGACGCCAACCTGCTGCACATCTCGTTCGAAGGCCGCCACCTGGAAAACCCGAGCGCCGAAGCCGAGGAATCGATGTGGCGCTGGAGCGTGAGCCCCGAGGCGGCGCCCGATCAGGCCGAGTACCTGGACCTGGAATATGAAAAAGGCGATATCGTGGCACTGAACGGCGTGCGCATGTCGCCAGCCGCCGTGCTGACCGAACTCAATCGCCTGGGCGGCAAGCACGGCATCGGTCGTCTCGACCTGGTGGAAAACCGCTACGTCGGCATGAAGTCGCGCGGCTGCTACGAAACCCCGGGCGGCACCATCATGCTCAAGGGCCACCGCGCCATCGAGTCGATCACGCTGGACCGCGAAGTGGCCCACCTGAAGGACGACCTCATGCCACGCTACGCGTCGCTGATCTACAACGGCTACTGGTGGGCGCCGGAGCGGGTGGCACTGCAAACGCTGATCGACCACACGCAAGCGACCGTCAACGGCTGGGTGCGCGTCAAACTGTACAAGGGCAATGTGATCGTGGTGTCGCGCGATTCGAAGACCGACTCGCTGTTCGATATGAACATCGCGACCTTCGACGAAGACGGCGGCGCCTACAACCAGGCCGACGCCGGCGGCTTCATCAAACTGAACGCGCTGCGCATGCGCATCGCGGCCAACGCACGACTCAAACGCGGCCAATAAACAACGGATCGCCCTCTGAAAAGCCGCTCGCTGAGCGGCTTTTTTTTTGTCCTTGCGCCATTACCATGGGACAATGCTTAACCATCTATCGGCGCCTGGAGAAACCATGTTTAAAGACTTGAGCATCAAACGCAAACTATACCTGGGCTTCGGCGCCATCCTCGCCATCATCCTCGCGCTCCTGATCATCGCCTACAACCGTTTTAATAGCCTGTCGGAAGCCAACCAGTGGGACCGCCACACGATGGACGTGATCCAGGCCATCGACGGCTTGCGCAACGACCTGCTGCAAGTGCAGGTGGAAGCGCGCGGCTATTACCTCACCGGTACCGCCGCCCGCCTGGACCGCACCCGCAAGGAGCAGCGGGACATTCCGGAGTCGATCCAGACGCTGCAAAAGCTCACGCGCGACAATCCGGCCCAGGTCGCGCGTTTCAGCAAACTGGAAAGCATGATCACCGTCTGGAGCAAGGAGGTCATCGAATCGCAGCTGGTGATGCGCGAACAGCTGGGCAACGCGCCCGGCGCGGCCGACGCCATGGGCAAGACGCCGCAACTGGCCAGCACCGCCAATTCGGCCATCGGTGAAATCTACAAATTCATGGACGATGCAGCTGCCGAAGAACACCGCCTGCTGCTCGAACGCTCGGCCGCTTCCACCAGCCTGCAGGAGAGCATGCGGCTGGTGATCACGGTGGGCGGTATGGCCTGCGTGCTGCTGGGCGCCCTGGTGGCCTGGCTGCTGGTCGGCTCGCTCACCACGCCGTTGACGAACCTTACCGCCGCCGTGGGCCGCATCGCCCGCGGCGACCAGGGCGCGCGCGCCGAGGTGCTGGCAAACGATGAACTGGGCAAGGTCACCACGGAATTCAACCGCATGGCGCAATCGATCCAGGACAGCCAGGCCAAGGAAAAAGCGGTGGGCGACGAATTGCGCGCCAAGGTCGATTCGCTGCTTGGTGTAGTATCGAAAGCCGCTTCGGGCGACCTGACCGGCAATATCGAAGTGACCGGCAGCGACGCCATCGGCCAGCTGGCGCAAGGCCTCGACCGCATGTTCGAAAACCTGCGCTCGCTGCTCAACAACGTGCAAAAGGCCGGCATCCAGGTCACCACGTCGGCCACTGAAATCGCTGCCTCGGCCAAGCAGCAGGAAGCGACCGGCATTGAGCAGGCCCAGACCAGCGTGGAGATTCTTTCCACCACCAAGGAAATCTCGGCCAATGCCTCGCAACTGCTCAAGACCATGGAAGAAGCGACCATCGTGGCCGACTACACCACCACTGCCACGGCCGACGCCCAGGGCAACCTGCGCCGCATGGACAGCACCATGCAGCACATGGTGAGCGCCACCGATTCGATCAACGCCAAGCTGGCCGCGCTGTCGGAAAAAGCCTCCAACATCAACAGCGTACTGATCACGATCACCAAGGTGGCCGACCAGACCAACATCCTGTCGCTCAACGCCGCCATCGAGGCGGAAAAGGCCGGCGAAGCGGGACGCGGCTTCTCGGTCGTGGCCACCGAAATCCGGCGCCTGGCCGACCAGACCTCGGTCTCCACCTGGGACATCGAGCAGATGCTCAAGGAGATGCAGTCGGCGGTATCGGCCAGCGTGATGGGCATGGACAAGTTCTCGGAAGAGATCCGCCGCAGCGTGGGCGAAGTGCGCCAGGTCACCGACCAGCTGTCGGGCGTGATGGACCAGGTACAGAAACTGGCGCCGCAGTTCGACGCCGTGCTGCAAGGGATGCAGTCGCAGGCAGTGGGCGCGGAGCAGATCAGCGCCACCATGATGCAGCTGAACGACGCCACCCAGCAGACGGTGGAGTCGCTCAAGGCCACCAGCGAAGCGGTACACCAGCTGCAATACGCGGCAGGCGACCTGCAGACCAGCGTGGCCAACTTCGCGGTCGCGGTATAAGCGCGCGATGAAACTGCTCGTCTTCCACATCGGCGCCGACCGCTATGGCCTGCGCCTGCGCGACGTCGTGCGCGTGGTGCCGCTGCTCGACCTGAAACACCTGCCGTTGGCGCCCGATCCGGTGGTGGGGCTGATGGACTACCACGGCGCCTCGGTGCCGGTGGTGGACCTGTGCCTGGCCAGCGGCCTGCCGCCCGGCGCCGACCATTTCGATACCCGCATCATCGTCGTCGGTTATCGCGCGCCCGAAGGCACGGTGCACTTGCTGGGCCTGCGCGCCGAACGGGTGCAAGGCGTGCAGGAAATACGCGACGACCAGTTGACCGAGAGCGGCGTGAAAGCCGCACCGTTCCTGGGCCAGGTGGCCGGCGACGCGCGCGGCATGCTGCAGATGGTGGAGCTCGAGCAGCTGCTCACACCCGCGCTGCGGATCGCGCTGTTCCCCAATGCTGGGAATGCCGGCAGCGCTGACGATAGCGGCAACCTGCCATGACCACGCCGGCCCAGATCATGCTGCGCGCGGCGACGGGGTTGAACCTGTCGAAGCAGATCGTCGATCGCGCCATCCGTGCGCGCGTGGTCTGCGTCGGTGCGGTCGATGCCGACGATTACCTCGACCGCATGACCCCGGAGGAGCTGACCGCGCTGGTGGAACTGGTGGTGGTGCCGGAATCGTGGTTCTACCGCGACCAGCAGGCCTTCCACGCCACCGCCGAGTACCTCAAAGAGCAGATCCAGGTCGAGTGCAACCGGCTGTTCCACGTTCTGTCGCTGCCGTGCGCCGGCGGCGAGGAACCGTACACGATGGCGATGGTGCTGCTCGACGCCGGCATTCCCGCCGACCGCTTCATGATCGACGCCTTCGATATCAGCCCGGTGTGCGTGGCGCGCGCCAAGACCGGCGTGTATGGCCGCAACGCCTTTCGCAGCCAGGACCTGGCGTTCCGCGACCGTCACTTCACCGAGACTGGCAACGATGCGTGGCGCATCAACGACGCGGTGCGCAAGCAGGTGCGCTTCCACCAGGGGAATGTGCTGGAAATGACCATGACCAGGCGCGCCGGCTTGTATGACGTGATCTTTTGCCGCAACCTGCTGATCTACTTCGACAAGCCCACCACCAGCGCCGCCATCCGCAACCTCGACGCCATGCTCAAGCGCGACGGCCTGCTGTTCGTCGGCTACGCCGAGGTACCGTCGCTGTGCGCCAACGGCTTCGCGCCGCTGCCGTATGCGCAGGCGTTCGGACTGATCAAGGATGCGGAGGCCGCGGCGCGCAAGAAGGCCGGTACGCTGGCGGTGGCTGCGACCACTGCGCCGGCCTCCGGGCGTACCGTGCGCAGTGCGCGCCCGGGTGTGACGTCGACAATGGCAGCGGCGCCGGCGCCGCTCGCGGCCAGGCTGACGCCTTCCCCGGCCAAGCCATCGGGATCGACGCCAGCCGCACCAAGGCGCCCGGCTACCGGTGGCACTGTTGCGGCCACTGCGGGTGCGACTGGCAACAAGCCTTTGGCGGCCAAGCCGGCCGGGCCGGTACAAGCCGCTGGCCGCGACCTGCTGGCCGACGCCCGCCGCCTGGCCGACCTGGGCCAACTGAAGGAAGCCGAGCGCGATTGCCGCGACCACCTGGCGCACCAGCCCGAGTCGGCGGAAGCCTATTTCATCCTCGGCCTGATCAACGAACTGACCAACAAGCATGTGCAGGCGCAGGACTACTGGAAGCGCTGTATCTACCTGCAGCCCGACCATTACGAAGCGCTGTGCCACCTGGCACTGCTGGCCGACACCAGCGGCGACGCCACCACGGCCGCCGCGCTCAAGGCGCGCGCCGCGCGCATCTATAAACGCCAGCAGGCATCTTAAGAACAAGGGCGCCCCGACATGACGACCACCTTAGTCACCGCCGCAGCCGCTGCCGATCCGATCGAAATCGATGACTGCTGGAACCGCATCGGCGTGGCCGGCGACCAGACCTGCGAGAAGCTGGCCGAGTACATTCACTGCCGCAACTGCCCGGTGTACGCCAGCGCCGCCCAGTGCAATCTGCAGCGCGCGGTCGGCGCCGGCTACAAGCAGGAATGGGCCGCGCACTTCCGCCAGCCCGCCATCGACACCCAGGCGCTCGACGCCTCGTGCCTGGTGTTTCGCATCGGCCGCGAATGGCTGTCGCTGCCGACCAGATTGTTCGTGGCCGTGGCGCCGGAGGCCAAGCCGCACCGGCTGCCGCACCGCAACGATCGCGGCTTGACCGGCATCGTCAATGTCGGCGGCACGCTGTATCCGTGCATGTCGCTTGCCGCCCTGCTGGGCATCGATGACAGCGAAGGCGAGGCAGCCAAGGGGGCCGTGCAGCGCCATACGTTTGCGCGGCTGCTGCTGATCCGCTGGGAAGACCAGGCATATGCGCTGCCGGTGGCCGACCTGCACGGCATCGAACGCTATGCCACGGCCGCCGTGCAGGCGCCGGCCGCCACCATCAACAAGGGCCTCTCCCGCTTCCTGTCGGGCGTGATCTCGATCGCCGACATGCATGTGGGCGTGCTGGACGCAGCACTGATCGGCTACCAACTTGCGAGGACCCTGCGATGAGCCAGGACAACGGCGGCATGGGCGGAGACCTGAGCCAATTTTCGATGCTGGACCTGTTCCGCATGGAGGCGGACAGCCAGACGCAAGTCCTTACCGACGGCCTGCTGGCCATGGAAAGGCTGAAGAACGACGCCAGCGCGGTGGAGTCGATGATGCGCGCGGCGCACTCGATCAAGGGTGCGGCGTCCATCGTCGGCCTGGAAGTGGTGGTGCAGGTGGCGCACAGCATGGAAGACGCGTTTATCGCCGCGCAGCACGGCAAGCTGGCGCTCACCCCCAACCGGGTGGACGTGCTGCTGGCGGGCGTGGACCTGATCCTGCAACTGTCACGCCTGCAGGACAGCGGCGTCGATGCCTGGCTGGCCGCCAACGAAACGCTGATCAAGCAGACGCTCGATTCTATCGCCACCATCGCTTTTTTGCCGGAACCGGTCAATTTGCAGGCGGAGATGGGATGGATGCAGCAGGCGCCCGCGCCTGCGCCCCAGGCAGTGCCAGCGCCGGCGTTTCCGGTCGGCGAACTGCCGATCGCGCCGGCACCGGCGCCGGTGCCGGCCGAGGACGTCCCGGTCGATCGGCGCGCGTCGGTGGCCGGCGCCAAGGCGCAGAACTTCGACAAGCTGCTGTCGCTGGCCAGCGAGTCGCGTATCAACGCCCACCAGATGCATCCGTTCATCCAGAACCTGCAACGCTTCAAGCGCAACCAGGCCAGCCTGGCGGCAGTGATCGAGCAGTTGCACGAAGCGATTTCCAACAGCACCGACCCGAAGCTGAAAGAACTGTCGCTGCTGGCGCTGCAAAAGACCCAGCCCTTAAAGCAGTTCGTGCTCGAACACATTGCCGACACCGAAGCGTATGAACGGCGCCTGCTGGCCGTCTCGCAAGGCATGGTGGACGAAGTGCTGACCATGCGCATGCGGCCGTTCCGCGACGGCGTGCAGCCGTTTCCACGCATGGTGCGCGACCTCGCCCGCAGCCTGGGCAAGGACGTGCAGTTGCAGATCATCGGCGAAGACACGCTGGTGGACCGCGACATCCTGGCCCGTATCGAAAGCCCGCTCAACCACATGCTGCGCAACGCTATCGATCACGGCATGGACAGCGCGGTGGAACGCATCGCCGCCGGCAAGCCGGGCGCCGGCACCATCGTGCTGGAGGCGAAGCACCGCGCCGGCATGCTCAGCATCGAGATCAGCGACGACGGCAAGGGCGTGGACCTGGAAAAAATCCGCACCCGCGTGATCGACCGCAAGATGGCCAGCGCGCCGATGGCGGCCGCCATGTCGGGCGCCGAACTGCTGGAGTTCCTGTTCCTGCCGGCGTTCAGCCTGAAGGAAAACACCACCGAGATCTCGGGACGCGGCGTGGGTCTGGATATCGTCCACGAAACCATCCGCTCACAGAACGGCACAGTGCGTATCGAATCCGAACTGGGCGTGGGCTTCCGCACCTTCATCACCTTGCCGCTGACGCAGTCGATCGTGCGCGCGCTGGTGGTTGATGTAAAAGGCGAGGCTTACGCGGTGCCGATCGTGCAGGTCGAGCGCGTGATCAAGGTGCCGCAAACGGCCATCCATACGCTGGAGAATAAACAGTTCTTCGACTTCGGCGGCGAGCACCTGGGACTGGTGTCGGCAGCGCAGGTGCTGGAGCTGGGTGAGACCGACGCCTCGTCGGCGGAGCTGTCGGTGGTGGTGATCGGCAGCGGCGCGCGGCGCTATGCGCTGGTCGTCGACGCGATCAGCGGCGAGCAAAGCCTGGCCGTGCAGGCCATTGATCCGATCTTCGGCAAGATGCGCGACATCTCGGCCGCCGCCCTGCTCGACAACGGCGACCCGGTCCTGATCCTCGACGTGCCCGACCTGCTGCTGTCGATCGACAAACTGCTGCACGATGGCAGCCTGCACCAGCTCACCCGCGCCGACCACACCGAGCGCCGCAAGACCAAGCGCGTGCTGGTGGTGGACGATTCGCTCACGGTGCGCGAGATGGAACGCAAGCTGCTGCAAAGCCGGGGCTTCCTGGTCGATATCGCGATCGACGGAATCGACGGCTGGAACGTGGTGCGCAGCGGCGAGTATGACCTGGTGATCACCGACGTGGACATGCCGCGCATGGACGGTATCGATCTGGTCGCACTGATCAAGAAGGATATCCATCTCCACAAACTGCCAGTCATGATAGTCTCTTATAAAGACCGTCCGGAGGACCGCGCACGCGGACTGTCGGCCGGCGCAGACTATTATCTGACCAAGGGCAGTTTCCACGACGAGACGCTGCTCGATGCGGTCAGCGACCTGATTGGAGACGCCCACAGATGAAGATTGCCATCGCCAACGATGTCGCCATGGCAGCCGAAGCGCTGCGGCGCGTGGTTGCCAGCACCGCCGAGCACCAGGTGCTGTGGATCGCCCGCACGGGCGCGGAGGCGGTGCGCATGTGCGCGGAAAACCGGCCGGACCTGATCCTCATGGACCTCAACATGCCGGAGCTCGATGGGGTGGAGGCTACCCGCAAGATCATGGAACAGAGCCCGTGCGCGATCCTGGTCGTGACCGGCCGGCCCCAGGACAACGTCAACCAGGTGTTCCGCGCGCTGGGCGCCGGCGCGCTCGACGTCACCGCCACGCCGGTGCTGCAAGGCCAGCCGGGCGGCGACGCCGAGCTGCTGGCCAAGATCCGCACCATGGACAAGCTGATACGCCACAGCGGGGGCAGCCAGGCCATGGCGCCGCGCACATCGCTGGCCGGCAGCGCCCCGGCGCCTGTCGCCGACAATGCCGATACGCCGGTGCCGGTAACCTCGCTGCTGGCGATTGGCGCCTCCACCGGCGGCCCGGTGGCGGTTTCCAAGATGCTGGCCGGCTGGGTGCCGCCGCGCGGCTGCGCGGTGGTGGTGGTGCAGCACATCGACGAACACTTCGCCAACAACTTCGCGCGCTGGCTCGGCGAGCAGCTCGACATGCCGGTGCGCACGGCCGACGAAGGCGACGAACTGGCCGCCGGCGTGGTGCTGATCGCAAAAAGTAACGATCACTTAACCCTGGATCAAAATTATCGGTTGCGTTACGATGCCAATCCCAAGGATTACGCGTACCGGCCGTCGGTCGACGTATTCTTCCGCTGCGTGGCGCAGCACTGGAAAGGCGTGGCGGTAGGCGTGCTGTTGACCGGCATGGGCCGCGACGGCGCCGAGGGCCTGCTGGCGCTGCGCCGCGCGGGCCACATGACCATCGCCCAGGACCAGGCCAGCAGCGCCGTCTATGGCATGCCGCGCGCCGCCGCCGAGCTGGATGCGGCGCAGATGATTTTACCGCTGACGCGGATCGGACCGGTCCTGCGCAGCACGTTGGGCAGCCGCGCACCATAGAGATAATGCGCGCAACCGAAGAAAGAGAGTATCGATGTCCGAAGCACCCGCAATCGCTGCAGCTACCGTTGACGCCGAACAGGCGCTTACCGCCTTCAAGGTCAGGGTGCTGCTGGTGGATGATCAGTTGATCATCGTCGAAGCCGTGCGCCGCATGTTGAGCGACCAGTCCGATATCGAATTCCACTACGTGACCGACGCCACGCTGGCGCTGCAAACGGCCGTGCAGCTGCAACCGACCGTGATCCTGCAAGACCTGGTGATGCCGTCGATCGACGGCTTCGGCCTGATCCAGAGTTATCGCGGCGACGAATCGCTGCGCCATGTCCCGGTAATCGTGTTATCGGCCAAGGAAGACCCCAAGCTCAAGGCGCACAGCTTTGCCACGGGCGCCAACGACTACATGGTCAAACTGCCCGACAAGCTCGAACTGCTGGCGCGTGTGCGCTACCACTCCGGCGCGCACATCAGCCGCCTGCAGCGCGACCAGGCCTTCCGTTTCCTGCGCGAGAGCCAGAAAAGCCTGGCCGACGCCAACATTGAACTGCAAAAGCTGGCGGCGCTCGACGCCCTCACCGGCATCGCCAACCGCCGCCGCTTCGACGACACCATGCGCATCGAATGGCAGCGCGGACAGCGCGACAAGAAGCCGCTCACGCTGCTGATGTGCGACGTCGATTTCTTCAAACTGTACAACGACAGCTTCGGCCACCTCGCGGGCGACCTCGCCCTCAAGAAGGTGGCTGCCGTATTAACCGAACATCTGAAGCGCCCGGCCGACCTGGCCGCGCGCTATGGCGGCGAGGAATTCGTCATTATCCTGCCGGAGACACCATTGACGGGGGCACTGATCGTGGCCGAGTCATGCCGCCGACACCTGGAGCAGTTAGCCATCGAAAACCCGCAAGCGACCACCGACCTGTCCTGCGTGACCATGTCGATCGGTGTGGCCAGCGTGGTGCCCTCGCCGCAGTCGAGCATCGATGACCTGATCCAGCACGCCGACCAGGCGCTGTACGCCGCCAAAACCGCTGGCCGCAACCGCGTCGAAAGCGCGGGCCAGCTGCCTGGTCCCCTCCCCGCATCACATTAAGGAAACAAGCAGCATGAGTGCTCAATTCGATCAAGTCAGCGTCGTCAAGAAGTCCAATGTTTACTTCGACGGCAAGTGCGTCTCGCACAACATCATCTTCGCCGATGGCAGCAAGAAAAGCGTGGGCGTGATCTTCCCGTCCACCCTGAAGTTCAACACCGGCGCACCGGAAATCATGGAAGTGATCAGCGGCGTGTGCAAGGTACGCCTGGCTGGTGAAGAAGAGTGGAAAACTTACGCGGCGGGCGACCAGTTCAGCATCGTCGGCGATTCGTCGTTCGATATCGAGACGGTGGAGACGCTCGATTACGTTTGCAGCTTCGGCTAAAGCACACCCGGGATGGATCCCCGCGTGCGCGGGGATGACCGGATTTCCGTCAGCGGTCTTGGCACGTCATCCTCGCGAAAGCGGGGATCTATAGGACCGATGCGGCGCCATCAAACAAACACCGGCTCCGCCTCCAGTACTACCCCATACTTTGCCATCACATCGGCCTGAATCGCCGCCGCCAGCGCCACCACTTCCGCCCCCGTCGCTCCGCCGTTATTGACCAGCACCAGCGCCTGTTTCGGGTACACGCCCGCTGCGCCCAGATTACGCCCTTTCCAGCCGCATTGATCGATCAGCCAGCCGGCTGCCAGCTTCTCGCTGCCGTCAGGCTGCGCGTGGTGGACCAGCGCCGGGAAGCGCTCGAGCAGCGCGGCGCACTGCTGTAACGACACCACCGGGTTCTTGAAGAAGCTGCCGGCGTTGCCGATCACTGCCGGATCGGGCAGCTTGCGGCGGCGGATGGCGATCACCGTATCGGCCACCTGCTGCGCGGTGGGCGCGGCCCAGCCTTGCTCGGCCACCGCTTGTGCCAGTTCCGCGTAGCGCAGGTTCGGCTGCCAGGAGCGCGGCAGGGCGAATGTCACGTCCAGGATCACCAGCTCGCGTCCCGCGTCGCGCTTGAATATGCTGTCGCGGTAGCCGAACGCGCACGCTGCCGCATCCATTGAGCGCGTGCTACCGTCGCGCGGATCGAACACGGTCGCGCTGTGAAAGACGTCCTTGATTTCCAGGCCGTAGGCGCCAATATTCTGGATTGGCGATGCGCCCACAGTACCGGGAATCAGCGCCAGGTTTTCCAGCCCACCGAGGCCCTGGGCCAGCGTCCATTGCACAAAGGCGTGCCAGTTTTCGCCGGCCGCTGCGCGGACAAAATGATGGGTTTCATTGCCGCTGACCACCTCTTTTCCCATTAGTGCGAGATGCAAAACCAGCCCGGGAAAATCGCCGGTCAGCAGCACATTGCTGCCACCACCCAATACCAGCCGCGGCAAAGCGCGCCAATTGGCGTCTGCATAAACGCCGATCAGCTGCTCGGTATTCGAGATCCGCAAATAGGCATGAGCGCTGGCCGCGATGCCGAAAGTATTGAGGGACTGCAGGGGGAATTGGTATTGGATGGATGAGAGTGGCTGCATGGACTAAAAAACCGAGGAATTTAATCGATTATAGAGGGAAACGCACAAAAAACCACTTGGCATATGGCGGCTTGCGTGCTGTTGTCCGTTAAAATGTCAGACTTTGATGCAGCGGTGTTTTACTCGCCTGCATGCCACACGAAAAGGAAATAGCCATGCCGTCGTTTGATGTAGTTTCTGAAGCCGATATGATCGAAGTGAAAAACGCGGTCGACCAGTCCAACAAGGAAATCACCACCCGGTTCGATTTCAAGGGCAGCGACGCGCGGGTCGAGCAAAAGGACAACGAACTGACCGCCTTTGCCGATTCCGAGTTCCAGCTGAGCCAGGTGCGCGACGTGCTGACCAACAAGCTGGCCAAGCGCAAGGTTGACGTCCGTTTCCTGGAAGACGGCGATATCAAGAAGATCGGCGGCGACAAGGTCAAGCAGGTCATCAAGGTCAAGAACGGTATCGAGACCGATGATGCCAAGAAGATCGTGCGCGTGATCAAGGACAGCAAGATGAAGGTGCAAGCGAGTATCCAGGGCGAATCGGTGCGCGTGACCGGCGCCAAGCGCGACGACCTGCAAGCGGCCATGGCCATGCTGCGCAAGGACGTGCCGGACATGCCGCTGGAATTCAACAACTTCCGCGACTGATCCCTTCGCGCGGTTGACGCCGCGCCGTCACAAGGCTGTAGCACGGCTGGAGTAGAATGAAACCTCCGCGCCACGTGCTACCGCGCAATCAAAAACTCTGCATACGCCGGCAGCCTCAAGCGCCGGCAACAACTTCGGTAGTCTAAGGATAGCAATGAAACGTGTTGATGATTTCCGCCTGCGATTTGGCAATAACGAATACGTGCCCATCATGGTCGGCGGAATGGGTGTCGATATCTCGACGTCGGAACTGGCGCTGGAAACCGCGCGCCTCGGTGGCATCGGCCATATTTCGGACGCCATGGTGGAAGACGTATCGGACCGTCGTTTCGATACCAGCTTCGTCAAGGATAAAACCAAGCTCTACAAGTTCAACATCAACAATTCGGACAAGTCGGTGGTGCAGTTCGACCTCGAGCGCCTGGCCGAAGCCCAGCGCTTGCATATCGGCAAGACCATGGAAGCCAAGAAGGGCCCCGGCCTGATCTTCGTGAACTGCATGGAAAAGCTGACCATGAACGGTCCGCGTGAAACCCTGCGCACGCGCCTGAACGCGGCGCTGGACGCTGGCATCGATGGCATCACGCTGTCGGCCGGCTTGCACTTCGGTTCGTTCGCGCTGATGGCCGACCACCCGCGCTTCCGCGAAGCCAAGCTGGGCATCATCGTCTCGTCGGTACGCGCACTGCAGATCTTCCTGCGCAAGAACGCCAAGCTCGACCGCCTGCCCGACTTCATCATCGTCGAAGGCCCGCTGGCCGGCGGCCACCTGGGCTTTGGCATGGACTGGGCCGATTACGACCTGATGACCATTACCAAGGAACTGCTGGCTTACCTGAAGACCGAGAACCTCGATATTCCGCTGATCGCCGCTGGCGGCATCTTTACCGGCAGCGACGCCGTCAGCTTCCTGGAAGCCGGCGCAGCAGGCGTGCAAGTGGCCACGCGCTTCACCATCACCAACGAATGCGGCCTGCCAGCCAAGGTCAAGCAGGAGTATATCCGCGCCACCGAAGACGACATCATCGTCAACGGCGTCTCGCCGACCGGCTACCCGATGCGCATGCTCAAGAACACGCCAGCCATTGGCGCCGGCATCCGTCCCGGTTGCGAATCGTACGGCTATTTACTCGACGCCACCGGCAACTGCGCCTACATCAACTCGTACAACCGCGAAGTGGCGGCCCACCCCGAGCTGAAAGTGGTATCGGTGATGGACAAGACCTGCCTGTGCACCCACATGCGCAACTTCAACTGCTGGACCTGCGGTCACTACACGTACCGCCTGAAGGACACCACGCACAAGAAGGCCGACGGCGAATACCAGCTGTTGACCGCGGAGCACGTGTTCAAGGACTACCAGTTCAGCGTCGACAACCAGATCGCGCTGCCGGAAAAAGAGGTCTGAATTAAATAGATGTACAAAGCGCTTCTTCGGAAGCGCTTTTTTTGTGTCCCTCTTTTACCAACGACATTGATTAACCTTCAAACGCAAAAAACCCCCGACCGGATCACCGGAAGGGGGTTTTTCTCTATAACTAGCCTGACGATAACCTACTTTCACACTGGTTGCAGCACTATCATCGGCGCAAAGTCGTTTCACGGTCCT
>Ga0182005_1000040_pt1 | contig 151222 bp, 123 predicted proteins | sample Sormic07211103_1_FD_123021 | JGI IMG/M metagenome (GOLD analysis project Ga0182005, IMG submission 123021) | Rhizosphere microbial communities from Sorghum bicolor, Mead, Nebraska, USA - 072115-103_1 MetaG | ecosystem: Host-associated > Plants > Roots > Rhizosphere | place: USA: Nebraska... | reverse complement strand
TTCATTGATCCCGTAGGCATCCAGATCTTTTGCGGCCTGTTCTTTATCATCTTCTGCAAATTCTACTGCTTTGCGGATGGCGGTATCCCCCCCTGCTATCAACCCGATCACCAGGTCAAAACCTACCCCAAATGTGGGCGGACATTCTGATGCATCCAGTATACCAAGACGACCACTGGTACCTGCGCCAATATAAAAAAGGCGTCCCCCTTTTTTCATTCGTTCTACAGTAGCTGTCACCAGTTTCTCTATTTGTGGCAGCGACCTGGCGACTGCCTGTGGCACAGTGTTGTCCTCACTGTTAATTCCTTCCAGGATGGCTTTTACGCTCATCTTTTCCAGGTTGTTATAGTGGGATGAACTTTCAGTAGTAAGCATATTATAATAAAGTTTTTTCTGCGGGTTTTGAGAAGATCCATAAACCGGCGAACATCAGCAATCCGTTTATCAGTAATAATTCCAAACCTATTTTAAAGTCGCCGAGTAGCGTTGCCTGGTAAGTATCCAGCAGTAAACAAACCAATGGCGCTATAATTGCTACCACAGGCACGGCCTTATCATTGACACGGCGATTTGTGAGTATCCCAAAAGAGAATAATCCCAGTAATGGTCCATAGGTATAACTAGCTACAATCAGGATCACACCAATCATACTGGCACTGCTCACCCACTTAAATACCATCACAAACACCAGGAAGATCAATGTGAAAACCAGGTGCACTCGCTGTCTGGTTGATTTCTTCTGTTTTTCGTTCAGTTGTGCATTCCTGTTGATGCCCAGAATATCTATACAGAAGCAGGACGTCAATGCCGTGATGGCACCATCTGCACTTGGGAATAAAGCAGAGATCAATGCCACAATAAAGATGATAGACATGTAACCAGGCATGTGGTTCAGGGCCAGGTCCGGGAAGAGTTTATCACCCTTTACATCTACGTGCAGCTGCTCTGCATAGAGGTATAATAAACCACCTAAGAAGAGGAACAACAGCAGTACTACCATCAGGATGAGTGACAGGGTCACCACATTCTTCTGTGCATCTTTCAGCGTTTTTACAGAGATATTCTTCTGCATCATTTCCTGGTCCATCCCTGTCATGGTGATGGTGATGAATGCCCCACCCAATATCTGTTTCAGGAAGAATAACTTGCTATGGGGATCGCCAAAGAAGATCCTTGTCATTCCCTGCTGCGACATCCTGTTGATACTTTCTCCCATGCTGATATCCATGCTATGCAGGATATAAATCGTGCACAGCACTAAGCCCAGCAGCATACAGGTAGTTTGCAAAGTATCTGTGTATACAATAGTCTTTACCCCTCCTTCGAAGGTGTAGAGCAGGATCATGAGGAGGATGACCAGTGTCGTTACCCAGAATGGGACGCCGAACTGGTTCATAATGGCTTCCTGCAGAATATTTACCACCAGATACAACCTTGCCGTAGCTCCCAGTGTTCTGGATAATATAAAGAAGGAAGCACCTGTTTTGTAAGACGCCACGCCAAAACGGGTGGCCAGGTAATTGTAAATAGAAGTGAGCTTCAGCCTGTAATACAAAGGCAAAAGCACGAAAGCAATGACGAGGTAACCTATCAGGTACCCGATGGTCACCTGGAAATAGGAGAAAGAATTTTTAGCCACATCCCCGGGCACACTTACAAAAGTGACACCGCTCAGGGAGGTACCGATCATCCCAAAGGCAACCAACATCCAATTGGAGTTGCGGTTACCAATAAAAAAGGATTCGTTACTGGAATTACGGCCGGTATACCAGGCTACTACCAATAAGACTATAAAATAAACGACAACAATTGAAAATAAGAGCACTGGTGACATAACCGATTTACAATTTTGGCAGATAAAACCGCATAAAAACGCATTCCCTCCAATAAACCTACAGAGAAAAACGCAAAAAAACTAAAATAATATGCAAAAAGACGAATAAATTTACATTTATCCTGATTTCACAGACAAAGATAAGTGTATGAAAAAACTATCCATACTATTGCTCCTGCTGTTTTTACATCTTTCAGTAACGGCAGACTGGATCCGTATTAATCAGCTCGGATACCGGCCCGCAGGCTTGAAAGTCGCTGTTTGGTGCAGTAAGGGCCAAGATACATTAAAAAATTTTGAGGTAATTGATGTGCACACCCAAAAGGTGGTGTACAGGCATGCCGCCGGAAAAGCTGCAGGGGCTTATGGTCCGTTTACACAAACCTGCAGACTGGATTTCTCAGGATTGCAGCGGGCAGGGCTATATTATATACAGACAGGCAATACCCGGTCGCCACAGTTTGCCATCAGTGAAGGGGTGTATGGCGGTGCAGCGGAATTTTGCCTGCGGTATATGCGGCAGCAACGGAGTGGGTTTAATCCATTTTTGAAGGATAGTTGCCATACGCATGATGGATTTACAGTGTATGCGCCGAAAGATACGTTTGTAAATGTTTCCGGAGGGTGGCATGATGCAACTGATTATTTGCAATATGCCACTACTTCGGCAAATGCCACTTACCATTTATTGGCTGCTTGTAGAGACTTTCCCGGTGTATTTGGAGATACTGTACAGGCAAATGGATTACGCGGAAAAAACGGCTTCTCTGATGCTATGGATGAAGCGAAATGGGGGTTGGACTGGTTACTGAAAATGAACCCTGCGGATGACTGGATGTTTAACCAGATTGGAGATGACAGGGATCATCAGGGTATGCGGTTACCCAGACAGGATACGAACTTCTATCAACATGGGCTGGAACGCCCTGTCTACTTCTGTTCCGGCCAACCACAGGGATTGTTGAAATATAAGAACAGGGCTACCGGAGTGGCTTCTACTGCCGGGAAGTTCGCGAGCTGTTTTGCATTGGGATCACAATTATTCTCCTCTTCGTGGATGCACGATAAAGCACTTGCTGCTTACCAGTTAGGGTTAAAATACCCCGGTGTCTGCCAGACAGCTCCTGGCAGATCACCCTATTTTTATGAAGAAGATAACTGGGTAGATGATATGGAACTGGCCGCAGCGATGTTGTCAAAACCCGCAGAGGCAATGGGTTTTGCGAGACAGGAGCCGGTTACACCCTGGTTAGGTCTCGATACTGCCCGGCATTATCAATGGTATCCATTTATTAACCCGGGGCACTATGAGTTGGCAAAGCAGTTGAAAGGTGCACAAAAAGATAGTTTGATCCGGTTTTATAAAGAAGGGATTGAACGGGTATGGCAAAAAGCAAATCACAATGCTTTTTATCGATCCATTCCTTTTATCTGGTGTAGTAATAATCTTACGACTGCATTTACTATACAATGTTACTGGTACAGACAACTGAGTGGAGATAATACTTATCTGCCATTGGAACAGGCTTGTTTTGACTGGTTATTTGGTTGTAATCCCTGGGGCACATCTATGGTGTATGGATTGCCTGCGAATGGTGATACCCCTGCTGATCCGCATTCTTCTTTTACACATCTGAAACAATATCCGATAGATGGCGGATTGGTGGACGGGCCTGTATATACCAGTATTTACAAGGGGTTGATTGGCATTAAACTGGAGCATGAAGATGAATATGCGCCTTTTCAAAGTGAGCTGGCTGTGTACCATGATGACTTTGGGGATTACAGTACGAATGAACCGACCATGGATGGTACTGCGGTGTTGATTTATTTGTTAGCGGCACAGGAGAGTGCATTGAAAGGTGTGGTGCGAACTGATACCACTAAGAAGGAAATTTCACTGGTGTTTACAGCTGATGAATTTGGGGATGGATTACCTGTCATTACACGTGTATTGCAACAACAAAAGGTAAAGGCATCCTTCTTTTTTACGGGCAGGTTTTATGAAAAACATGCGAAAGAGGTAGGCGCGTTGATTAAAGCAGGACATTATTTAGGACCACATTCTGATCAGCATTTGCTGTATTGTGACTGGAAGAAGAGAGATAGTTTGCTGGTGACTGCTGCCGGATTTCGGGATGATATGATGCGGTGTTTAGCTAAGATGAAGAAAGCGGGCGTGGATACTACCAAGGTGAGATATTTTATTCCTCCTTATGAATGGTGGAATAATACGGTGGCTGAATGGGCGGCTGATATGGGGTTACAGATTGTAAACTTTACGCCGGGTACAGGCAGCAATGCTGATTATACCTATCCGGAAATGGGGGCTGCTTATAAAAGCAGTGCGGCTATTCTCACATCCATCTTCGGGTATAAAGGTGGATTGAATGGTGCGATCCTGCTGGTTCATGCAGGCACTGATCCCCGGCGTAAAGATAAATTGTATGATCATCTGGGTGAGCTGATCACCTTATTGAAAAAAGAAGGGTATAGTTTCCGGAAAATTAATGATGGTGTTCAATAATTGAGGAAGGTGACAGGTAATTTTCGAACGTGTCAGTTAATTTAACGAAGCTGATAGATCGATTAACGGACTTATAGGTACAATTAACGAAGCTGTAGTTAGTTGAACGCGCTTATCAATACCATTAACGAAGCTGCCAGTTCGATTAGCCTAACTGTTAGTTAGTTTTACCTGCCTGATTGTTCAACTAACGAACCTGACCATCTCCCCTGACGAACCATTTTTCTGTCACCAGCTTTTCCAGTGCGAAAGGTCCGCGGGCATGTAGTTTCTGTGTAGAGATTCCAATCTCAGCCCCGAGTCCGAATACACCGCCATCAGTGAAACGCGTGCTGGCATTGACATACACCGCTGCCGCATCTACTTCGTTCAGGAAGCGTTCACTGATCGCTGCATTGTTCGATACAATTGCTTCAGAGTGTTTGGATGAGAATTCCTGTATGTGTTTTAATGCTTCTTCTATACCATGTACAACTTTGATGGAGCATTTGAAGTCCAGGAACTCCCGACCGAAATCTTCCGGTGCTGCGTGTTGTAAATGTGGATAAGACAAGCTTTCCAAAATCCTGTAAGATGTTTCGTCAGCAAAGATCTCCACGTTATAAGCAGCCAGTGAAGGTGCTAATAATGTAAGTAAGCCTGCTGCTACCTGTTGATCTACCAACACTGTATCCAGTGAATTACACACAGAAGGACGGCTCACCTTTGCGTTTGTAACAATCCTGCTGGCCATTTCCAGATCAGCAGTGGCCTCTACATAGGTATGACATACACCTGCACCGGTTTCTATAACCGGTACTTTGCTATTCGCACGTACATATTCAATCAGCTGTTGAGAGCCTCTTGGAATAATGATATCGATATATTTCACTGCAGTGAGCATCTCCTGAATCAGGGAACGATCTACCGGCAGTAATTGTACCGCGTGTACATTCACGTTGAATGCCTTCAGCACATCCTGTATGATCTGTACAAGAATGGTATTGGTATGGAATGCATCGGAACCACCTCTCAATACACACACATTTCCTGAACGGATACACAGTGCTGCCACATCGAGGGTTACATTAGGTCTGGACTCATAAATTACCCCTACCACACCCAATGGAACGGTACGTTTTTGCACATGCAGTCCATTGTCCAGTGTACGTTCCAATACTACTTCATTGGCAGGATCGGGTAAGGCAGCTATTTCGTTCAGACTATCTGCCAGTTGACTGATACGCGCTTCATTCAGTAATAAGCGATCTTTCTTCGGGTCTTCGTCAGACATCTTATCCAGATCCTTCTTATTTTCAGCTACGATAGCTGCGGTGTGCGCGGTGATTTGCACTGCCAGTCTGCGCAGCAGCTGTTGCTTCTGCTCATCGGCGAGTGACTTTATAGCGCTGGTAGCCTGTTGGGCATCTACCAGCATTTGATGAATACTTTGCATTGTAATTTCTTTTGCAATTGCCTACAGCAACACGATGTCGTCTGCATGGGCAATTTCAAGGTCATGTAGTTTGTTATCTTCCGATAATACATCAGAAGATACTTTGGCGCGTGCCACGGCAATTACATTGTGCTCTTCGTCTACTACTTCGAACACTTCTCCGCATTCGAAGGCATCCAGCACAGATAATACACCTACTGCCAGTAAGCTACGTCTTTTCTGTAGTGCTGTCAGTGCACCGGCATCTACCAGTACTCTGCCTGTTACCAGACTTCCACTGGCCAGCCATTTCCTTCTTGCAGGCATACTACATTCCTGCGGTAAGCATACGGTACCTGTAGTTCCTGCTATAGCGTTCAGGATACCGTCGGTCGTGTGAATGCCGAAGATGACCACACCTATTCCCATTCTGGTAGCCAGACGGGCAAAGGTGAGTTTAGACACCATGCCACCGAGGCCTACTGATGATTTCTTTGTATCTGCCAGTGATAATATTGACTCGTTGATTTCCGGGATTTCCGGGACTACCTTTCCTGATTTATCCAGCAATCCACCTACGGAGGTACTGAATAACAGCAAAGAAGCACCAAAGCCTACGGCGATTAAGGTAGCCAGTTCATCGTTGTCGGAAAACTTCAATTCCAGGTCGCTCACTACGTCATTTTCATTTGCCACCGGGATGACATTGCTGGCCCACAGTTCTTCGTACGTTTTTTTCAGTTGCAGGAACTGTTGCCTGTTACTGAAGTGACGGCGTTCGCAGAGACTTTGGGCAATGGCGATGTTATAGGGCGCGAAATAACGGGCATACTTGCTGAGCAGCAGGGGGTTGCCGATGGCAGCTGCCGCTTTACGCTCACTGATGGTGCCACTGTATTCGTGCAGGTATTTTTTACCCGCCGCTACTGCTCCTGAAGAAACTAACACGATATTGTACTGCTCCTGTAATTCTGCCACCTGACGGGCTATTGAAGCTATGATCGTCTCATCCAGCTCCCCATCAGCATGTGTGATGGAGGCTGATCCAAATTTGATTACGAGTATCGGTTTAGTCACTGTCCCAAAAATTTGTCGTCAAAATTATTCAAAATGCTGAGTATATTTTAAAAAAGTATTTTTGGCAGGGCGTGAAAGTGTATGGCCAATGAGCTTCGCTCATAATCCTACAGGTGAAAAGGGGTATTTCAGGCACGGGCCTATACCCGGAAATTAACTCAAGTTACAATTCAATACTGCCGGTCAAAAAGAGAAACGAATGAAAAACAATTCCATGCGTAAGACAGTTCTCATTGTACTTATCAGCCTGATCTGCTTTCAGGTGAATGCCCAATCTGACACCAGCTGGCACTGGTACACACCCACTCAAATTGAAGGACAGGGCTTTTCTGTAGCCGCTAAATATGACCGGCTTCCTGCCAAAGCGGAGAAAACCGTACCTCCTAAAGTCTGGAACTTATCCCGGGAGAGTGCCGGCCTTTCTGTGCGCTTTCGTACTTCGGCCCCGGATATCGTGGTTCGGTATGTGGTGAGTGGAAAACTGGATATGCCTCATATGCCGGCTACAGGTGCCAGCGGCGTGGATTTATATAGTATTGACCCGAATGGGGAATGGAAATGGAGTGCGGGAAAATACAATTTCGGAGATACGATCACTTATCGTTTTTCTGGTATGAGTAAGGATGTGGGGGAATACCGGTTATACCTGCCACTTTATAATACTGTCAAATGGCTGGAGATAGGCACTGCAGGGAATGATAGTATTCATTTTCTGCCACTCAGAAGGGAAAAACCGATTGTAGTATACGGCACATCTATTGCACAGGGTGGCTGCGCTTCCCGCCCGGGACTAGCCTGGGGCAACCAACTGGAGCGGATAATGGACCGGCCCCTGATCAACCTGGGGTTTTCCGGAAATGGAAAACTGGATCCACCGGTGACAGCGTTATTGACAGAAATAGATGCCAAAATATACGTGCTGGATTGCCTGCCAAATATTTCAGGACTTCCTGCTAATGAGATCACGGACAGGGTTTTGACCGCTGTTAAACAAATCAGGAAAGTAAGGCCTGCTACCCCTGTTTTACTGGTAGAACACGCGCGTATTACCGGCAATGCAGCACTGGAAGCGGCTTATGAACAATTGCTTGTAAATGGGGAGAAACAATTATACCTCCTCCCTGCTGCGCAATTAGGATTAGGTATTGAAAGTACGGTGGATGGCACCCACCCCAATGATATTGGAATGCAACAGTATGCAAATGGATATGCACAGGTGCTGAGGCAGATTTTTCATGAGCCGGCAGGCAATATCAATACAACTATCCCCTGCCGCCAGTACCGCGAACTGGTTCGGTATGACTGGGATCTGCGACACAATATCCAGCTGGCTATGAACCAGCAATCCGGGCCCAAAGTGGTGATTATCGGAAACTCTATTACTCATTTCTGGGGTGGAGAGCCTGCCGGCCCCATTGCCAGAGGTACGGACTCCTGGCCTGCGGGTGCAAGAAATATGGGCTTTGGCTGGGACAGGATCGAAAATGTGCTGTGGAGAGTGTACCATGATGAACTGGATGGATATGAGGCAAAGAAAATAGTCATCATGATCGGGACTAATAACCTGCAGATGAATAATGACCCGGCTATTATTGCAGGACTACAGCAATTGATTATTGCGATCAGGGAGCGGCAGCCGAAAGCGGCAATTTTGCTGGCAGGGATTCTGCCACGGGTAGATATGGCCGAAAGGGTGACGCAGATAAACAAAAGTATTTTGCAGTTGGCAGGTAGTCTACAGGTGCAGTTTATTAATCCGGGACAGGTATTGTTGAAAGGAGATATGACACCGGATAGTACGCTTTTTACTGATGGCCTGCATCCGAATAACATAGGTTATAGCAAACTGGCTGGTTACCTGCAGCCGTATTTGAAATAGAAAATCATTTGCATTTATTCTCTAAGAAAAGGAAGCTGTATCAAAAGAAAGTGCTGGGAATTGCGTAGACGAAAATGGGCGCCATCAGCTACCCTGATAAAAATTACTTTTTAGACAGCTTCGGACGTGATGGCTTGCGGCTGGCTTTTGAATGCTGAAAATAAGTCCCTACAAGATTTACATTTCATTTAAACTCTTTGACCCAACTATGACACGTGTTTTGAACCGTGCCTGTACTTTACAACGCTTAAAAAATCATATTAACCAATGGGTGCACGTTTTGCTTTTCACCTTACAATGTTGACCGCTGTTACGCTCTTTGCTAAGGAATCTTCACAGGCACAGGAAAAAGACCTGACCCGTTATGTGAAACCTATTATCGGTACTGCCAAAATGGGGCATGTGTATCCCGGGGCTACTGTGCCATTCGGCATGGTGCAACTGAGTCCTGACACGGATACCATTCCTTATGAAATGAATGGGAAATATAACCCGGATGTATATAAGTACTGTGCGGGTTACCAGTATTCAGACAAGACTATCTGCGGATTCAGTCATACCCACTTCAGTGGCACGGGCCACTCTGACCTGGGAGATTTTCTCATTATGCCGACCACTGGCCAGCTTCGCCTGAACCCGGGTACGGCTGATCATCCTGAAACAGGCTACCGCAGCACCTTCTCGCACGACAATGAAACTGCTGCTGCTGATTACTACAAAGTGAAGCTGGATAAATACAATATCACAGCAGAACTGACGGCGACCAACAGGGTTGGGTTTCATCAATATACTTTTTCTGAAGCTACAGATCAGGCACATATCATACTCGATCTGATGGCGGGTATTTATAACTATGCCAACAAGAATGTGTGGACATTTGTGAGAGTAGAAAACGATACTCTCATTACTGGCTACCGCCAGACGAATGGCTGGGCCAGAACAAGGATCGAGTACTTCGCTATGTCTTTCTCCAAGCCGTTCTATCAATATGGTCATCAGAACCAGACCAACGATGTATACAGGGGTTTCTGGAGAAAGTTCGACACGAATCATAACTTCCCTGAAATGGCGGGAAGACAGATCCGTGCTTATTTTGACTTCAAGGTAGCTGCCGGCGAAAAGGTTAAGATCAAGTTTGCCCTCTCACCTGTCAGCACAGAAGGTGCACTGAAGAACCTGCGGGAAGAAGCACCGGGATGGGACTTCGAGAAAGTGAAAGCGGATGGTCAGGCACTCTGGAACAAGGAGCTGCACAAGATCGATGCACAACTGCTAAACGACGATGAGATGGTGAACTTTTATACAGCTATGTATCATGCGTTCATCAGTCCTACCACTTATATGGATGTAGATGGTAACTATCGCGGTCTGGATCAGAACATTCACCAGGCAAAAGACTTTACAAACTATACGACGTTCTCCCTGTGGGATACTTACCGTGCATTGCATCCATTATTCAACGTGATTCAGCCAAAACGCAATGCGGATATGGCACAGAGCATGCTGGCACACTTTGATCAGAGCGCACAGCATATGTTGCCGGTATGGTCACATTATGCCAATGAGAACTGGTGTATGATCGGTTACCACAGTGTATCAGTAATTGCTGATGCAGTGATCAAAGGCAATGCACCTTTTGATGCGGATAAAGCGCTGGAAGCCTGTGTGACCACTGCACGTCATCGTACTTATGATGGGCTGGGTTATTATATAGACAATGGTTATGTGCCTGAGGACAAGAGTGGGGCTTCTGTATCCAAGACACTGGAATATGCTTATGATGACTGGTGTATAGCACAGATGGCGAAGAAGCTGAACAGGAACGATATCTATACGGAGTTCATGAAGCGTTCAGAAAATTATAAGAATGTATATGATCCGGCTTCAGGTTATATGCGTCCACGATTGAGTGATGGCAGTTTCAGGAAAGAGTTCGATCCTTTGAAAACCGATAACCAGGGTTTCATAGAGGGGAATGCGTGGAACTACAGTTTGTATGTACCACAGGCGCCTGCTGCTATGATTGCACTGCGGGGAGATAAGAAGGCATTTTCACGTCATCTGGATTCCCTGTTTACGATGCACCTGCCAGATGAATTCTTTGCAGAGACGGAGGATATTACCAGGGATGGTATAATAGGTAACTATGTGCATGGCAATGAGCCGTCTCATCATGCGGCGTATTTATACAACTGGACGGGTGAGCCATGGAAAACACAGGAGCGGGTGAGAATGATCCTGAAGAAGATGTATAAGCCGGCAGCAGATGGATTAGGAGGTAATGATGATTGTGGTCAGATGAGTGCCTGGTACATTTTTACGTCTTTAGGTTTTTATCCTGTTTGTCCTGGATCAACTGAGTATATCCTGGGTAGTCCGGCGGTAAAAAATGCGATATTGCAGTTGGAGAATGGGAAGACCTTTACAGTGGAGGCGCCTAATCAGAGTGAGACGAATGTGTATGTGCAGAAGGTGACCTTGAATGGTAAGCCGGTTGTGAATAATGCGATTACACATGAAGATATTATGAATGGCGGTAAGCTCGTGTTTTATATGGGGGCGAAGCCTAAGAAATAGAAATAGTTGTTATAACTTATAAAGATCGAAAGGTCACTTCGGGGTCAAAAACGGCCTGGGAGTGGCCTTTTTCTTTAAGGGGGCATCGTTGCGATATCGTTACAAATAGTACATCATAAGGGTACTAAAAGGGCACCAAAAGGTCACTTGTATATCCTTCGGATATTGAGGTGATATATTGGTGCCCTTTTGGTGACGAATTAGTGGCGAATAAATGATGATATGGTGGCGATGTAGTGGCGAAGATCACTCGAACAAGCACCGAACTAGCATCGAACAAGCACCGAACTAGCATCGAACAAGCGTCGAACTAGCATCGAACAAGCATCGAACAAGCATCGAACAAGCGTCGAACAGCATTCGAACAGCATCCTAACAATCAAAGGGGAAATTCAGGCGGGTTTATCAGGCGTACTCATGATAAAAGGATTTCGTAAATTTATGATAACTAACCCTGCACATATGAAATTCTCATCGCAACCAACCCATTTCAGGTTTCACAACCTGGGCATTGGCGATATTCAGCTAGGCCGGAAACCTGGACACATTCCAGGGATGTTACCCTTTAACCTATATACTGGCAAACATCATTTTAGTGTAAGTCCACATGCCAATCTTTACCATGTATTCAACAGACCAATCCGATGTACGATTGAGCACAAAGATAGTGGGCTGGCTTTGAGTCATCTCTTTGCAGGCGTGAATGAGAACGGCTTTATAAACAGGCTTTTTATTTACCCGGATCAACCTGGTTTTCAACTGGCTACGCGGTTAAGCCACTTATATGGCGAACCGGCGGCACAAAACAATTGGGTGACGGAGAGTGATACGGAGATTACTTTACAGACTTCTAATGCATTGTTACAAACCGTGATTGCATTCCGGTTCCTGTATGATGTGACAGCTTTGAAAGAGTATGCAGTGAAAGTGGTGATGTAAAGGTCCGGGAGTAAGTGGGGTATTTAAAAGCAGGGGTCAGTGAACGTGGTATGAGGGTATATAGCAAAAGAAAAGGCCTGCTAAAAAGCAGGCCAGTTATGGTACTTTGGGGGGGACAATACAATTTAGGGTTTTCAAAGGGTACAATATTTTAAATCAGCATTCAGGCTAATTGCCTGATCAATATTATTAAAAATAAAGTTGACGTAGCATGTTTGATGAATGAATATGTTAGATGCAATTGTTATGTTTGGAATACTTGACATAGCATCCGAAGAAACACGCAATGATCAAAATGCTTGTCAGTCATGCTGGTAGAAGGTTTTTGGTGATTATATCGCTGATAAACAGTCTCAGTTTCAGGATTTCGTGGGTATAAAAAACCGGCAATGAATCAACCCAAAATGTACCTATACGCATTTACAAACTGCGTGAATCACGGTTATTGAAAGACCGTGATTTCACGGTAACCAAAATCTCCTTTCTGAAGTAGAATCGTAATAGTCCTGAATAATTTGAAGGAAGATCCCAAAATCAGGTAGTGTGCAGAAAAAAAATACCCTCACCGATAATTACCGGTACACACGCACCGTTATTAACGCAATTATTACTGCATCTTTACAGGAAAATTGAGTAGAAAAGGACGGTTTTTGCATTATATAAAATCATATATGAGTTGATTAGACAGTAATTACGAATTTATACACATTGTAATGTTATGATTATTAATAACTTACAGTGATAACTGTATTTGTTTTAAATTAGTTTTATGTTGTCAATGAGATTTCAAAACCTAAAATAGTATCTTATGTCAGCCGCTACAATTATGAAAGCCGGTCAGTTTGTAAACGATAAGCATGTGACCATGCTCAAAAATAATTACAGGGAAAACAGGTGGAAAGCAAACTCTGAGCGTCTGGGAAAAATGGACTCTCTGAGTGTTTGGTACAGTCTGGATGAACTCAAGCATTATATCGAAACAGCTGAAGCTGCTGGTGCGGACGGTATCAGAGTATACTGGGGTGTATATCCTTCTTCATTCCCTGAAAACATTCTGCTGGAAGACAGGCAAACTATCGTTTTTGTTGCCACGCAGCAAAAAGTAAGTGAAACCGGTAAAACTGAAAATAAAGATCTGTATGTTTCCACACCTAATGGTGCTGAGATCGTAGCTTTCAATTTTGGTTACATTTGTCCTCCAGCCTGCATTGGACAGGCGGGAAACGAGTTCAAAGGTGTTAAAATTGAAGCAAAACAGACCAGCATGATCTAAATTATACCCCATCTATATAATGGAAATTAATTTATGCTGCCGGATGAGTCATCCGGCAGTTTTTTTTCTACAAAATAAATATTACGCTGCTTTTACTAACTTTCAAACATAAATCACAGTTAAAAAGCTATCGTATTTATTTCTTATGTCCTGTGTACTACTGAACGTTTTAACGTTATCACATTTTTCGCTTTACCAGCAGCCAGTGAATGTCATGACGATTTTGTTGTGCTTCATTGTGGCTTTACTTGCAAAATTGCAGAAACGGCCGCCTAGTTACCTGAACTCGTTCATTGCTTATATTACTATTACTATTTCGGTTGAGATCATTACGTATTGGTATAGCCTCCATAATATGCATACCGTTAAGATCTATAATTTCTATGCTATACTGAATTTTACATACCTGCTTTTCCTGCTCCGTTCATTTTTGTCAACTCCTAAGGTTATCCGGGCATTGAGCTATGCCATTATTATATTCCCGATCGTTGGGCTGCTGAATATGATCTTTATACAGGGCAATGGTATTTTTAATACCTATACTTATATGCTGGGCTGCCTGGCTGTGGTGATTTCCTGTATCTTTTATTTTTATGAACGGATCAAATTTCCAGGCCCGCATAGCCTGCTGCAGGACCCTACTTTCTGGACCGCCACAGGCCTGTTATTCTTTTATACCTGTAGCCTGCCGCTTAATGGGTTAATGAATTTTATCTCAAATATGCCATGGATGGTGTTCACTACCCTACATGTAACAAATATTATGATAAATATTATTCTATATTTATTCTTTAGTATTTCGTTCATATGCAATCTGATTTTCAGGAAATCTTCCCTGTAGTATTTACATCTATCTTCCTGCTTGTATTACTGGTGGGCTTCATTATCATTATGCTGATCCTCAATCAGAAAGGCCGCCTTGCGCAGGCACAGGAGTTAAGACTGCTCAAAGAACGTTATGAGCAGGAGCTGCTTAAGTCACAACTGGAAATCCAGGAAAACGTGTTTGGACACCTTTCTCAGGAGATCCATGACAACATTGGTCAGTCCCTGACCTTTGTGGCCCTTTCGCTGCTTACCGTACCCGTAGAAAACAACAGTGAAGCGCATGAATACATAGAGGAAAGCCGAAAGGCACTACAGAAGGCCATTACAGAGCTACGAGACCTGTCACGCAGCCTCCACACTGACAGAATTACGGAAGTGGGTTTAGGTCAAAGTATCAATTTCGAGCTCGAAAGACTGAGACGAACCAATTTGTACGAAACTTCCTTTAATTTTGCAGACATCCGGAACCTGCTAGATCACCAGACAGAAATCATTGTCTTCCGCATTGTACAGGAAATGCTGAACAATATTGTAAAGCATGCCAAAGCAACAAAAGTGGAAGTCAGGCTTTCCCATAACACAGACTTTATTAACCTGGAAATAACTGATAACGGTATTGGTTTTGACCAGGAAGCCCTGTTTGCCGACTCAAACCAGCACAAGGGCCTTGGCCTTAGAAACATCCGTAAAAGAGCCAGTCTTATTGGTGGAACCTTTCAGATTAACAGCGGTAAAAATAGCGGAACTGCCATCCGAATCACTATACCCGTAAACAAACAATCATTCCATGAGCATAACCAGGAAAGCGAAATATAGTGTTGCCATTGCTGATGACCATGTACTTGTCAGAAAAGCTCTTGGTCGATTAATTAACACTTTTGCCGACTACTTCATTCTCTTCGAAGCCAATAACGGAGAAGAAGTGATTAAAATCATTAATAACCGGGAAATGCAGCTCCCTGATATCCTTATTCTCGACGTGAATATGCCGGGTATGAATGGATATGAAACTGCCACCTGGATCAATAACCATTTCCCTCAGATCAAGGTATTGGCCCTCTCTATGCTGAACGATGAATCAGTGATCATTAAGATGCTGAAATCTGGTGCGAAAGGATACATCATGAAGAATGTAGAACCCGATGACCTGAAAGAAGCCTTTGATTCCATTATCAAAAAAGACTTCTACCTGCCAGATTATATCTCCGGCAAGGTGATTTCTGGTCTGCAGAAAGATGTATTGTCGCTGAGCGAAAAGATCGAACTTACACCTAAGGAAAAAACCTTCCTGCAATACCTTTGTACTGAACTGTCTTACAAAGAGATTGCACAAAAGATGTTCGTGAGCCCACGCACGATCGATGACTATAAAAGTAGTCTCTGCGATAAGCTGAAAGTAAAAACCAGAGTCGGATTAGTGATCTTTGGCATCAGGTACGGCCTGATTGATATCAATACGGATTAAGGCTATCAGGATTGTATTGCAGTTTGATCTTATTTCTCTTAACTCAACTATAGCATTTTAAACTACAACACGACCGGCATTATAACCATTATAAGGCATGGTCCTTCAGGACCGGTTTCCCTTTCCAAGCTTTTTGCGCCGTCCATTCTTCCGGAGCACTGGTCCAGAAAGTGTGTTCAGGCGGTAAACCCAATGCCAGAAATCCCACTGTACATAAGTAAGAGCTGCCAGTGGAGGTATAGACATCTGCTATTTCAGGCTGATGACCACAAAAGCCCAGTTGCATCCAACCTTTTTGATCAAAAGTACCAGGTGCTTCGAAAATGCGCTGCTTGACCGCTGTCAATGCACACCTTACCTGTGCGGGAGTAATGCCTGCGGGTAACTGATCGTACAATGCCAGTTGTACAAGCGGCTGGAAACCTGCATTCCTGTAAGCCATAGATCTGCCCACCACCGGGAAGGTGCCTTCAGGAGAGATCAACCTTTCCTGGATCACACCATAGCGCTGCATGCGTACCAATGCCTGCTCATATTCGGACCGGGGGGCTTTGCCTTTGGCGACCAGTACTTTCAGGATATCGACCAGCATAGGCTGTATTACAAACCCGTTGTAATAGTCAAAGTGAAAGTCCGGCCCATCGCCATACATGCCATCGCCCTTGTACCATTCCTGGTGTTTCTTTACGGCAAAGTCAACACGCATCGCATCCCAGTCTTCTCCAAACATGAGCAAGGCTGTTTCTATCATGGCAGCAAAGAGCAACCAGTTATTGTACCCGGGTTTGATGCCCCGGAGGCTCCTGAAGGCAGCAATGACCTGTTGTTTCACCTGGTCGGACAGTGGTTCCCAGAGTTGTTGGGGCGCCCGGATAAATCCATGGGCCAGAAAAGCACCATCAACCAGTGGCTGCCCATCGTACTTACCAGTGAAGTTCATGTAGTCAGGTCCGGAGGGATTCACCGCCTGTGCAGTTGCTTCCTGTGCCAATTTGATCATACGGCCCCGGATTTTGCCCTCCGCTGTCTGATCAGCACCAAGTTCCAGCCAGGGAGCTATACCCGCCATAGTACGGCCAAATGCCTCTAAATAGGTAACCTTTTCGACTGGCTTGCTATAAGCAGGTGCCACTTCCAGCGGCATTTCCTTTTTCAGCTGGCCTTTACTGAGGTGCAACAATACCGGCTCAGCAATGCGCACCATCAGGGATGCCCAGTAGGCTCTGTCGGCCGGGGCTTGTGTAGGGGTTGTAACGGATGAGGGTATCATATCTCCTGCTTTTACGGCGGTCGCCAATCCTGCTAAGGGTACTGCCTGTATGAAACGCCGCCTGTTCATTTACTATATTTTTTATAACGGAGGAGTGCTTCTACAAAGTAATAATCGGCATAGGTCAGTGGCACATCTACTTCTGAATTAGCTGGCAGGTGACCTACGCTGTGTTTGAGAATGAAGTTATTGTTCGTGCCTTCTTTTGCCAGGTATTCATCGCTGCAAAGGGTTTGCAGGATCTGTTCTGCTGTTTTGAAGTAAGTTGGATTCTTAGTATACTGACTTAACTCCAGCAATGCGGAAGCCATGACTGCACCTGCTGAGGCATCTCTTTTAGCAGCCGGAATATCCGGTGCATCAAAATCCCAGTAAGGTACTTTGTCAGCTGGCAGGTGAGGAATGATATAGTCAGCGATGTGTTTGGCCTGTTCCAGGTAGGCTCCATCCTTTGTTTCTCTGAACATCATGGTATATCCATATAAGCCCCATGCCTGACCACGTGCCCAGGCAGAGCTGTCAGCAAATCCCTGTGCGGTGTTTTTGGCAACCACGGCACCTGTTTCGGGATCATAACCGATTACATGATAGGAACTGTAATCGGGTCTGAAATGGTGCAGCATAGTGGTATTGGCATGTGTACGGGCAATGTGTGCGAAGGTGGTATCACCCGTTTCTTTTGTGGCCCAGGTCAGCAATTCCAGGTTCATCATGTTATCGATGATGACAGGGAATTTCCATTTGCCATGGTCCCAGGATTTGATGCAGCCTACCCTTGGATTGAAACGTGTGGTAAGGGTACGGGCACTGGTGATGAGCACCTGTTTATCAGTTGGATTTCTGGTAAGGCGGTAGGCGTTGCCATAGCTGCAATACATCATGAATCCAAGATCGTGGGTAGTCTTGTTATATTGTTCCTTTTCTACCTCTGTGGTGCGCTTGCGGGCTTCCTGGAGGATGGTTTTATCTTTTGAATATTCGTAGAGGTACCATAATGTACCGGGGTAAAATCCGGAGGTCCACCAGTCAGTACCGGCGGTGACCAGTTTACCTGTTTTATTGTCAGTGGTGCGGGGTAGTACACTATCCGGCACATGGGTCATCATTTGTTTATACTGCCTGATAGCGAGATGCAGTGCTTTGTCTGCCGCTACCTGGGCGTTTACAGGAATTGCAGTACCTGTGAGCAGCACGCTGCCCAGAAGGAAGAGTAGTTTTTTCATACGTGACTAGCTTTCTTTTATGCTATTACCTCTTTTTACGTTTGTTGACTTTTACTTCGGAAGAAGCACGTTTGATCAGTTGGATGGGTACCATTTCTGCAGCATGGCCCTGTGGCGTTTGTCTGGGTTGTTGCATCAGGTCCAGCAGTGCTGCGGCCACCCGTTCTCCCATCATAGCGGGGAACTGGTCGACAGAAGTGATGCCCGGGTTGATGATCTCTGCTCTCGGGTCGTTGGAGTAGCCGACGATCTTCAGGTCTTCCGGTACGCTGACATTGATCTTCCTGCAATATTCCAGTATGGTAATAGCAGTGGTATCATTGGCAGCAAATACGCCATCCGGGTAAGGTTGTTTTGCAAAGATCTTTTCGCATGCCTGCCATGCATTGTCGCGGGTTAATTCCTGATAAAAAACCCTGGATTTCTTAAAAGGAATTTTGTGTTGCTGCAAGGCATGTTTGAAACCCGCTACCCGTTCTACATAGAGACTACAGGTGAGTGGGCCGGAGATATGCACAATATCTTTACAACCCTGTTCTATCAGGTGCTGGGTGACGGTGAGGCCACCCAGGTAATCATCGCCTTTTACGACGGTTACATCATAGCCCTTTGGCACCCTGTCGAAGAATACCAATGGTATATTGTTATCCTTAAAGATATCGAAGTGGGAGAAGTCGGTCGTATATAATGTAGTGGATACTGCCAGCGCATCGATTCTTGCGGAGTAGAGGGTATTGGTCAGGGCGACCTCCTGTTCATAAGAATCGTTGGACTGACAGATGATCACATTATAACCATGCTCCTGTAGTTTGTTTTGCACCACTGTACTGATAGTGGCAGGGAAGAACATAGAAATTCTTGGCACGAGTAATCCGATGGTTTTACTCCTGTTGTTGCGCAGGCCCGCTGCCATTGCATTTGGCCGGTAGCCCAGTTTGCGGGCCATTTTCTTCACTTTCTCTTTGGTGCGGGCGCTGATATTGGGATGGTCATTCAATGCTCTTGACACAGTAGACACGGAAAGACCCAATTCTTCCGCAATATCAACAATCGTTTTTTCTGTTCTTTTACTCATATATCAGTATATAGCCATCGTACTATCGTCCCATCCAACCACCGTCGACTGTGAGGATGGTACCATGCACATAGTCCGACGCAGCGGAGGCCAGGAATACGGCAGGTCCCTGAAAGTCTTCAGGAGTGCCCCAGCGGCCAGCGGGAATGCGTGATAAGATAGCGGTGCTCCGTTCTTCATCTGCGCGGAGGGCAGCGGTATTGTCTGTAGCGATATACCCTGGGGCTATGGCATTGACATTGACACCTTTTCCTGCCCATTCATTGGCAAATGCTTTCACCAGTGATCCTACGGCACCTTTGCTGGCAGCATATCCCGGCACATTGATGCCTCCCTGGAAGGTGAGTAGCGATGCTGTAAAGATAATCTTTCCGTGGCCGTGGGAAAGCATCAGTTTCCCAATTTCGCGTGTCAATATAAATGGTGCATCGAGGTTGATGCCCAATACTTCGTCCCAGTATTCGTCCGGATGCTCTGCGGCCGGTTTGCGAAGAATAGTACCGGCATTGTTGATCAGGATATCGATGACAGGGAAACGGGTGGTCACTTCTTTGATGAATGCATAGAGTGATTCCCGGTTACCCATATCGCAGGTATATCCATAGAATTTTCTACCTGCTGCCTGTACGGCTTTTTCCACTTCACTACCTGTAGGTTTCAGAGAAGCAGATACACCTATTATATCCGCACCAGCTTCTGCCAGTGCCACGGCAATACCTTTACCAATACCCCGCTTGGCACCGGTGACTAACGCCACCTTGCCTGTGAGATCGAATGATTGCAGTATCATAATGAATTATTTTTCCGGTTAACGTAAATCAGGTACTGCACACACATCCATATCTCCATAATCCAGGTTTTCGCCAGCCATGCCCCAGATGAACGTATAGTTGCTGGTACCGGCGCCTGAGTGAATAGACCATGGTGGTGATATTACTGCCTGTTCATTCTGCATCCAGATATGACGGGTTTCCTGAGGCTGCCCCCAGAAGTGGCAAACGGATTGACCATCTGGTACTTCAAAATAGAAGTATACTTCCATACGTCTGTCGTGGGTATGTGCGGGAATGGTATTCCAGATACTACCTGTTTTTAGTTCTGTCATGCCCATCTGCAACTGGCAGGTAGGTAATACAGATGCAACCAGCAGTTTATTGATAGTACGATGATTGGCGGTTTCCATGCTACCCAGTGTTACGATCTCAGCGTCCTTTTTCGTCACCAGACTGGTAGGATAAGTTTGGTGAGCCGGGGTAGAATTGATATAGAACTTAGCAGGTTGTTCAGCATCGTTGCTGCTGAACAGTACTTCCTTTTTTCCTCTGCCTATGTATAATGCTTCTTTAAAGCCTACTTCAAATGTTTCACCATCTACCTGCACTTTGCCCGGCGCCCCTACATTGATAATACCCAGTTCTCTGCGTTCCAGAAAGTACGTTGCTTTCAGCTGATCCGGGGCTTCGAGTTTCACGGTTTTGTACGCCGGCATGATGCCACCTGTGATAAAGCGATCATAATGACTATATACCAGTACTGCATCATCTTCTATGAAGAGCTTTTCGATCAGCAGTTCTTGTCTGGTTTCATCTGTTGTCCACCGCAACACGGAGGCTGGGCTGGTGGCATATCTCGTTTCGGCAGTCATATGGCTGACAATTAGTTTTTAGAAATGATAATAAAAGAGTGGGATGCGTATCAGTGCATCTTTCATAACTGAATGGAAAGATAGTTCTTAATGCCCAAAAATGCAAACGTTTGCACTACAAGAAAACTGATACTTTTTTATCACTAACCATTCTTTTTTTGGCTAATACGCCTAACTCAGGGTGTTTGGGAGGCTTTACCACCTGTAGATCACATTATAAATAATTGCTGTAAGCAGGAAGGTTGTATCTTTGTGTTCCCTTTTCTGACAAGGATTTGGGGGTTCCGGATTGGCTAAAACCTTTTAGCCAACCTATCAAGTAAATAAGCATCATTGCAAAGGCAAAATCTCATCATAGATTAAGATTTTAGTATTAACAGGCGGTGAGGTAATTTTATACTTTAGCTAATATGAATAAGTATCTGCAAATACATCCCGGCGACAATGTACTTGTTGCGCTGCAAGACCTCCAGCAAGGTACGGAAGTCGGGTTTAATGGTTCCACAATAACCTTATTAAAAGACGTTCCCGCTAAACATAAATTCATGATCGCTGATGCTAAGGAAGGCGATCCTATCACTATGTATGGTGTACTGGTTGGTAAAGCCAATACTGCCATCGCGAAGGGAGAACTGATTACTATTACCAATGTAAAACACGACGCCAGTGCTTTCCATGAAAAAGAAGGGACTGTAAAATGGGAAAAACCTGATGTGAGTAAATGGGCTAACCGCACGTTTATGGGGTATCCCCGCAATGATGGTCAGGTAGGTACCCGTAACTACTGGCTGGTAATTCCGATGGTGTTCTGCGAAAATCGCAATGTCGGTGTGATCAGGACCGCCTTTGAGAAAGGGTTGGGCTTTGCACCGGCAGAAGTGTATAATGAGCAGGTGCAGGACCTGGTGTCTTTATATAAGAAAGGAGATCTGAATGCGATCAGGACTTACACCGCAGAGGCTGTAACGCTGAGTAATAAACGTCATACCGTATTTAATAATATAGATGGGATTAAGTTCCTGATGCACGAAGGTGGTTGTGGTGGTACAAGGCAGGATTCTGATGCATTGTGTGCACTCCTGGCTGGTTATATTCACCATCCGAATGTAGCGGGTGCTACCATTCTGAGCCTGGGTTGTCAGCATGCACAGGTGTCTATTCTCCAGGAAGCATTGAAGAAACTGAATCCAAATTTTAATAAGCCGGTGTTGGTGTATGAGCAGCAGAAGAGTGCTTCTGAGTTTGCGATGCTGTCTACGGCTATCAAAGAGACTTTCCTGGCGCTAATTGAAGCGGATAAGGAAGGGCGTCAGCCAAGTCCACTTTCCAAGCTGGTGATTGGCCTGGAGTGTGGTGGATCGGATGGGTTCTCTGGTATTTCTGCGAATCCGGCAGTGGGCCATACTTCTGATTTGCTGGTGGCCCTGGGTGGTACCAGCATTCTGTCTGAGTTCCCGGAATTGTGTGGTGTGGAGCAGGAGTTGATTAATCGTTGTGTGGAGAAAGAAGTGTCTGATAAGTTCATTCGCATTATGCGTGCGTATGAGAGCCAGGCAGTGTCCGTAGGGTCTGGTTTTTACATGAACCCTTCTCCGGGGAATATCAAAGATGGTCTGATTACGGATGCGATCAAGAGTGCGGGGGCTGCTAAGAAGGGAGGGATTTCTCCGGTGATAGATGTATTGGATTATACGGAGTATGTGACAAAACCGGGGTTGAACTTGCTGTGTACCCCGGGGAATGATGTGGAGTCTACTTCGGCAGAAGTTGGTTCAGGTGCGAATATCGTGTTGTTTACGACGGGGCTGGGTACACCGACAGGGAACCCGATTGCACCGGTGGTGAAACTGGCGACGAATACGAAGCTGGCGCAGAGAATGCCAGATATCATTGATATCAATACAGGAACGATCATTAGTGGTGAGGTGAGTATTGAGGAGATGGGTGAACAGATATTGGAGTATGTGATTAAGGCAGCGAGTGGAGAGGTGCATACAAAGGCAGAGTTGCTGCACCAGGATGATTTTATTCCATGGAAGAGAGGAGTGAGTTTGTAAGAGATGAAGAAGATATAAAAAAACGCTTTTGCCTTAGGCAAAAGCGTTTTTTTTGAAGGACAGTGATGAGTTGTCTGCGGCCTGCCCTTAAATGCAATGGCTCCGTATTCTTAGTCAAATGATACGCGTTCCATTTTTGGTGCAAAGATGTGCATCATCAACCAGGCTACGAGATAGATACATCCGCATATTACAAAGAGGATATTGTAGCCGATGGTAATGTTGCCTAATAGTTTATAATGATCGAGTAAGTATCCTACGATGAAGGGGAAGAAGCTCCCTCCTACTGATCCTGCCATACCACCTAATCCAACTACTGAACTTACTGCATACTTCGGGAACATATCAGAAGCGGTGGTGAAAATATTGGCAGACCATGCCTGGTGTGCGGCTGCTGCGAGTGCAATGAGCCCTACTACCACCCAGATATTGGTAGCATATTGAATAAATATGATCGGCGTTACTGCAACTGCAAAGATGAACATAGATGTCTTTCTGGCTTTGAATACAGGCCATCCTTTTTTTATGAGGAAGGAAGACAGATAACCACCCCCAATGCTACCAATCGTGGTTGCTGTATAGATCAGCATCAGTTGCGGATTGGGCTTGGTGAAGTCGAGATGATAAGTGTCTGCAAAGTAAGAAGGCAACCAGAAAAGGAAGAACCACCAGATAGGATCTGTAAGCAGTTTTCCAAATACAAATGCCCATGTCTGACGAATGCTCAACAGCTTTCTCCAGGATACACTCTTAGGATGAGGATCCACATCTTTTACCGGTGCTTCTACTACGTCATCACTGTGGATATAATCATATTCAGCTTGCGTGAGTTGCTTGTGGCGTGCAGGAATTTCATACCAGATGACCCAGAAGATGAGCCATATAAAACCAATCACCCCTGTCCATATAAATGCCTGTTGCCAGCCATATTTACCATTTAACCAGGGCACTACGATAGGAGCTAATACCGCTCCAATATTGGCACCAGAGTTAAAGATACCTGTAGCCAGTGCCCGCTCCTTTTTAGGGAACCACTCCGCTACCGTCTTAATAGCTACCGGAAAGTTGCCTGATTCTCCCAATCCCAGGAACACGCGAGCAAAACCAAAGCCCAGCGTTGTTTTGGCCAGTGCATGCAGGATGGCTGCTATACTCCAGACTACGATGGAAAGGATATATCCCATCTTCGTTCCTATCTTATCTACCAGTCGGCCGAAAAATAATAATCCGACAGCATATGCAGCAGAAAAGGCAGTCATAATATGGGCAAAGTCAGTTTCAGTCCAGTGAAATGACTCGGATAAAGTTGGCTTTAGCAGACCTATCACCTGACGGTCTATATAGTTGATGGTAGTCGCAAAAAACAACAACGCACAAATGCGCCAGCGATATCTACCTATGGTTGTGGAATCCATGCCTTTCATTTTGGAATTTATAAAGTGGAACTAAGCGTATTGACTCATTTCCTATACAAAATGAGTCAATCCAGACTTAAGATACAAAACCGGCGCGAATAATGCAAACGTTTGCACAAAATTGACAGTAAATTAGTCGCTGTGTGGCTACTGGCTACAATTACAGACTTTTTACGATGTCGGCTACTTTAGACAATTGTGTTTTCAGCCCTTCCCAATCCTTTTTAGCAATCAGGTCTTTGTTTAATAAATTAGAGCCCATACCTACGCATACTACACCTGCATTCAGCCAGGTTTGTATACTTTCTTTGGTGGGCGCAACACCGCCTGTGGGCATAAATTTCATGTCAGGGAAAAGTGGCTTGATGGCGGTTACATAATCGGGGCCTAACAGGCTACCCGGAAACAGTTTTACGAAGCGCGCGCCTGTTTTTTCTGCGGTAGCTATTTCGGAGGGTGTCATACATCCCGGTACCCATACGATATCTTCTGCCTTGCAGGCATCTGCGATGGTGACATCGGTGATGGGGCTGATGATGAAATCAGCACCTGCGCCTGCAAATGCTTTTGCATCTTCGGCAGTCTTAATGGTACCAATACCCAGGTATAAATCCGGCATCTCTACCAGCTTCTTGTCGCGCATAGCGGCAAAGTTGCGGCGGGCATGCTCTCCCCTGTTCGTGAATTCGAATACCCTGATGCCTGCGGCATAGCAGGCTGCCATGACCTGACAACATACTTCTTCATCATCATGATAAAAAACCGGGATGATCCTGCTTTTTTCGAAAGCAGCGACGATGGTAGATGCGGGTATTGCCATATTAAATTAATTTTAGAATATCTGCTTTGTCTGTTAAATTGAAATCTCCTTTCAGGAAGAGTTTTGACCATGCTGCGGCAGCGGCAAATGAAATGGTTTCCTGTGCATCCATCCCACTTAACCCTGCATGGATCAATCCTGCCATGAAACTATCTCCACTGCCTACTCTGTCTACAACTTCATTTGTTTCATATTCTTTGGAAACACTCAGCGTACCCTTGTTATACCAGGTAGCGTAATATAGATTATGCGTAGGTGCATTTGAGAATCTGTATGTAAAGGCGACTTGCTTGCAACGGGGGAATTTCCCGGTGATCTCTGTAGCAACTGCATGCGCTTCCTGCAGGTATACTTCCCTGGTATTCGCTTCCAGTGCTACGGTATTCAGGTTGGTATCCAGCATGGTATGTGCGGCCCAGATATTACCCATTACCAGGTCGCAATGTGCCACCAGTTCGGGCATTACAGCAAAAGGTTGTTTACCATATTGCCATAACCTGCTACGGTAGTTCAGGTCTGTAGAAATGAATAATCCTTTGCGTGTGGCTGCTTCCAAAACCTCTTTACAGATGATAGCGGTGTCTTCATTCAAAGCCGGGGTGAGGGCACTCCAGTGGAACCATTCAGCGTCGCCTAACAGGCTATCCCAATCTACCGTTCCTGGTTGTAACTGGCTAAAGGAAGAATATTTACGGTCATATACGACGCCTGCATTTTTCAGGTCTTTACCCTGTTCCAGGTAATAAATACCGATGCGGTCCCCACCAGTCAGCATACGATCGGTGGTAATGCCTAATGCCTGCAATTGTTGTGCTACCTGGTGCGCAATACCGTTGTCCGGCATCCGGCTGATATAGGCAACAGATGTGCCCCACTTAGCCAGGGCTGCGGCTACATTGGCTTCCGCACCTCCTACATAGAGAGCGGCATTGTGCTGTTCCCATTGTGGTGACAGGCGGAGCAATATTTCTCCAAAGGAAATGACTTTAACTGGTTTCATATAGTTCGGTTAACTAAAATCCAAAATACGCTCTGGCATTATTATAACAAATATCCTGCACCATTTTTCCTAACCAGTTGATATCGCCAGGCAACTCTCCGTTCTCTACATCATCACCCAGGAGGTTACACAAAATACGGCGAAAATATTCATGTCGTGACCAGGAAAGGAAACTTCTTGAATCTGTGAGCATCCCGACAAAGCGACTCAGCAGGCCCATGTTGCTAAGGGTGTTCATTTGTTTTTCCATGCCATCCTTCTGATCCAGGAACCACCAGCCAGAGCCAAATTGCATCTTTCCCGGCACGGTACCATCCTGGAAATTGCCAGCCATGGTGGCAAACACTTCATTATAAGAAGGGTTCAGGTTGTATACGACGGTTTTAGCTAATTTATTTTTCTTATCAAGCCCATCCAGGAAACCGGACATAGCGATGGCTACCTGCCAGTCACCGATGGAATCTACTCCCGCATCTGCACCAATCTGCTGTACGAGCCGACTATTGTTGTTACGGATAGCGCCTACATGAAATTGCTGTACCCAACCTTTTTCATGGTTCCATTCACAGATCAGGTGAAGTGTACCGGTTTTGAACTGCAACGCTTCTTCGGTGGTGATTTCCTTGCCAGCTCTCAGTTTGGCAAAGATGGTTTCCAGTTCATCTGCCGTAAAGGGAGCACTGTAAAAGGTGCTGATACCATGATCAGACAGGCGCCCGCCGGCTTCATGAAAATAATCATGCCTGCTGTGCAGTGCTTCCATAAACTGGTGATAGTTGCCTGTGGGCATATTAGCGACCATTCCCAGCCTATCTGCATATTCATTGAATGATTGTACATTTTCTACTGCAATCGCCTTATCGGGGCGGAAAGTAGGCAATACCCGGACGTCAAAACCAGACGATCTGATGGCTGTATGATGCGCCAGGTTATCACACGGATCATCTGTCGTACATAAGGTGGTTACTTTGAAGTGCTTCAGCAATGCCTGCGTACGCCATTGGGAGAGTTGTTCCCCACAATGGTTGTATACCCATTCCGCATTGGATGCATCCAGTAACTGCTTTATACCAAATGGGTTTTGCAATTCCATGTGCGTCCAGTGATAGAGCGGATTACGCATGGTATAAGGTACGGTGGCTGCCCAATGCTTAAATTTGGTGAGGTCATCGGCGTCACCGGTTATGAATTGCTCCGGTACACCGTTGGCACGCAAGGCTCTCCATTTGTAATGATCTCCTTTCAGCCAGATAGCTGTCAGGTTTTCAAACTGCCGGTTATTTGCTATTTCATCAGGAGGTAAGTGATTATGATAATCGATGATAGGCATCTCTTTTGCATAATCGTGGAATAAACGTCTGGCTGTTTCCGTTTTCAACAGGAAATCAGCATCCATAAAAGCCTTCATAACTAGAATTACTTAATTAACGCTGCTTGATTCTCCAACATTTCCTGTAAATGTCCTGCCACTGTTGTTGTGAACCCGGACAATGCTGACAGGTCAGCTTCCCATAGATTGGTATCTGCACTGATGGCTTTTACCATTTGTGGAATATCGTTATACTGTTCCCAATAACCTGCAAAGATGGCTGCACGGTCGTCGGTGATAGGATATAATTCTGTGCCTCTTGCGCCAAAGTACTGGCCATTTTCATTTTTCACCGGGCGAAGGAAGAGGATCATGGCTGCAAAACCCTGACACATAGCGGCAGGTACCTGGCCCTGCTGTTCATAATACCTTACAAAGGTGCGCACATTGCGGGCATTCATCTTGCTACTTTCCTGGAAGGTAATGCTCAGCAATTTATGTGCAATAGACGGATTGGCAAATCTGTCCAGCACGTCTTCAGCAAACGCAGGTGCCTGCGGGCAGGTATCCCTGATGGTAGGCAGGATTTCGTCTATCACAACTTTTCTGAAAAATGAACGCATGTAGGGGTCTTCCATACATTCATATACGGTATTCAGCCCTCTCAGGTATCCCAGTGGTACGGAGGCGGTATGGCTACCATTCAGGATGCGCAACTTCTGTTCCCTGTAAGGGGTGATGTCCGGGGTGATGAGCATGCGGGCGTCCGTCTTGTGAAAGTTGAGGATCTGGCGGATCGGCTCATCGCCTTCAATGGCCCAGAGCAGGAAGGGTTCTGCATTGATCCAGAGCTGGTCGGTGTACCCTACAGCCGGCAGTTCCCTGGGTTTGCCGGGAACGATCCTGTCCACGAGGGAATTGCAGAAGGAGTTATCCTTTTCAATCCAGGCCTGGAAGTCTGCCGGCATGGCATTGTAAGCGGCCAGTTTCAGGACGGTTTCCTTCAATAATTTTCCATTGTTCACCACGAGTTCGGTAGGTACGATGACAAAACCGGTATGGGAGGCCCCTTTAAAACATTGGTAGCGTTCCCAGAGCACGGCCAGTAATTTTCCGGGATAGGATGTGGGTACCCCTCCTTCTATCTTCTCAGGAACGTATTGAATGCCTACTTCGGTGGTATTGGAGATAATGATCTGTAATGCAGGCTGGTGGACGGTTTTTAATATCTCGCCCCACTCTGCATTCGATTGCAAAACACGGCTAATAGAAGCGTTAATAAGCTGTTGATCTACCAATTCTCCCTGGGCTACGCCCTTGATGTGGGTAGTGAAGAGATTGTCCTGTGCGGTAAATTCGGTGGTTTCTCCATCTGTGGATTTTACGACTACGATCCTTCCTTCGAACTGGCCGGCTTTGTTAGCTTTGTCTACGAGGTAGTCGACAAGGCCGCGTAGCAGCACGCCGGTACCGAACTGGAGGATTTTCTCCGGGAAGGTAAAGTAGCGTTCGTTGACCCCCAATTCGGGGTGTTGCAGCAGATATGCTTTATTTAATGTTGGTAACATGTTTAAATTTAGCTAAATCCCGGAATTTGTTTTCTATTTTTTTTACACCCAGCAGACACCTATTTTGTAAATCGTAAAAATCCGATCTATCAGTCCCCTTCTTTTTCTGTAAATTTGCACTCTTAAATAAACAAAAATGAGCAGACATGGCAAAGTGCTGGTAGCAATGAGCGGCGGTATTGATAGTACCGTAACCGCGCTGATGCTGCACGAGCAGGGTTATGAAGTGGTGGGTATCACCATGAAAACCTGGGATTACGCTTCTGCCGGCTCCAGTAAGAAAGAAACCGGGTGTTGTAACCTGGACTCTTTTAATGACGCGCGGGCTGCGGCCGTACATCACGGCTTCCCCCATTTCGTCCTGGATATCCGGGAAGAATTTGGCGACTTCGTAATCAACAACTTCGTCGAGGAATATATGGCTGGGCGCACGCCGAATCCGTGTGTACTGTGCAATACCCATATTAAATGGCGTGCCCTCATGAAACGGGCTGATGCGATGGATTGTGCTTTTATTGCCACGGGGCACTATGCACAAATCCGTGAAGAGAATAATCGCTGGGTGATGAGTAAGGGGCTGGATGAGTTGAAAGATCAGAGTTATGTACTCTGGGGACTGGAACAGGATGTGCTGGCACGTACTATTCTACCACTGGGTAAATACAGGAAAACGGAAATTCGTCAGATGGCGGAAGATTTCGGGTATCCTGAACTGGCTAAGAAAGCAGAGAGCTATGAGATCTGTTTTGTACCGGACAATGATTATCGTGGGTTCCTGAAACGCCGTGTGGATGGACTGGAAGAGGAGGTGAATGGTGGCAACTTTGTGCTGAGTAATGGTACGATAGTAGGTAAGCATAAAGGGTATCCTTTTTATACTATCGGGCAGCGTAAAGGATTGGATATTGCGCTGGGCAGGCCTATTTATGTGACGGAGATTATACCGGAAACGAATACGGTGGTGTTAGGTGATGAAGAGGAGCTGAATCGTACAGAGACCATGGTAGCAGGGATTAATTATATTAAATACGATCATATTCCGGAAGGAATGGAGGCTATCACCAAGATCCGTTATAAGGATAAGGGTGCACTGAGTAATTTGTATAATGTAGATGGAAAGGTGAAAGTGAATTTTTATGGGAATGTGAAGGGGATTGCGCCGGGTCAGTCGGCGGTGTTTTATGAGGGGGATGATGTGATAGCGGGTGGAATAATACAGAGAAGTCTCTAATATAAAAAAAGAAAGGGTTTACCAAACGGTAAACCCTTTTTTAATGAAGCGAAGTTGGCCTGCGGCAGCAAGGAAGAGCCCTGTTGTTAGCTGACGCCAGGGTGGGCGGTTCTTTTTGCTGTAAGGCGTTTTATTGCTGTGAGTGTTTTATTGCTGTGAAATGCATTTTTGCTGTAAGATCGTTTTGCTAAGCGGCGATTCTTTTGCATTAAGCCATCCTTACGGCGAACATGCTGTCGGCTCCTTTTTCATAGCCTGCGATGACACCTCCCTCCTGCTTTTTCAGTCCGGTAGTTTTTTCCAAATGAGCGACTACTTCTTCATTCTCTCCACGGAATACGGAACAGGTGATATAAATTAAGGAGCCGCCTGGCTTTAAGAGTTTCACGACATTTCCTGCTATGCTTTGCTGCAGGAACTGGAATTCTTTGATCTGTTCTTTCTTGAAGAACGACAGATTTTCCGGTGTACGGCCCCAGGTTCCTGAGCCGGTACAAGGTGCATCTAAAATGATATTATCGAAACGGCGTTCGAGTGCGATCGGTGCTGTGAGATCCATGACCATACTGGTATAATCCCTGATGCCGGCTTCTTTGAAGCGCATGTGGAGATTAGAGATAATGGAAGGACGCACATCACTTACCATGAGTTTTACTTTGGGTTCCTTATCTAATAAAAGGATTGATTTTCCCCCACTGGCGGCACAGCTATCCCACCATGCTTCGCCTGGTGCCGGATGGAACAGATCACCTACTTTCTGGGAAGAGGCATCCTGAATTTCGTACCAGCTTTTATCTGTTACGATGGTATCTATCTTCGTACTGTTAGGCAGTGCGAGAGTGGTAGGTCCCCACTCCTCGAAAGTAATCTCCGCGCGTTTCAGCAGCTTGATAATGGCTTCCTGTTTATCTTTCCGGGTACGAATAAATAAAAAAGGTTGCTTCAGAAATGATTGAGCAAAAGCTTCCGGATCTATACCGGGAGACAGGTCTTCTTCGTAGGGGAAGAGTTGATTGAATGCTATTGCTGCGGGGGCTTCAATAGTGAAGTTCCCAGCTTCTTCGGCTTTACATAAATAGCTACCTAACAGGATGCGTTCCTGTACAGATTTCTCCTCTTTATACAGGAATCCCAACCGGTAATACGAATATATGAGCTGCGAAATATGTCGTCTATCCCGGCTACCCATATATGGATGCAGCTTAAAATAGCCTTTCAGGAAATGATGCAAAGGCACACCTCCATCGTATTCACCTATTATTTTTTCGGCAGCAGCTAAGTAATTCTCCCAACGGGCCATAATCACATTATCTAAAAGCAAAACGCCCAATGCCTTTTTTCAGCAGCATTGAGCGTTTAGCAAAGGCTTATTAAAAAACTAGTTTAGAGCTTCAGTAATGCTTTCAGTGGATCTTTACCGAACAGCAGTTGTTCAGGATTTTCCAGCATTTCTTTCACACGTACCAGGAAGCTTACTGACTCACGACCATCGATGATACGGTGATCGTAGCTCAGCGCAATGTACATCATAGGCCGGATGACTACCTGACCGTTTACTGCCATTGGGCGATCCTGAATTTTGTGCATACCCAGAATGGCAGACTGCGGGATATTGATGATGGGTGTACTCATGAGCGAACCAAACACACCACCGTTGGTGATGGTGAAGGTACCACCGGTCATTTCATCCATGGTCAGTTTGCTATCGCGGGCTTTGGTAGCCAGTTCCACTACTTTCTTCTCGATCTGTGCCATATCCAGGCTTTCTGCATTACGGATGACTGGTACAACCAGTCCTTTTGGTGCAGATACCGCGATAGATACATCACAGTATTCGTGGTATACTAACTCTTCCCCATCGATGTAAGCATTTACAGCGGGGAATTCTTTCAGTGCAAAGCAACAGGCTTTGGTGAAGAAGCTCATAAAGCCCAGGTTCACCTCATGTTGTTTCTTGAACACTTCTTTGTATTTAGCGCGCAGCTCCATGATGTTAGTCATGTCCACTTCGTTGAAAGTGGTGAGCATAGCGGTAGTATTCTTAGCTTCTACCAGGCGGCGGGAAACAGTCTTACGCAGGTTGCTCATTTTCTCACGACGTTCGCCGCGGGTGAACAGTTCCTGATCCAGTGCTACACCTGGGTTCTGTAATGCAGCCAGTACATCGCCTTTCTTGATTTTGCCATGAGCGCCGGTACCTTTGATGGTAGCTGGATCTACATGTGAATCAGCGATAACGGCAGCAGCTACAGGGGTCGCTTTCACATCGTTAGGAATAGCGGTAACAGGTGCATTTTGAGCCTGTGGTGCAGCTTTGGCATCAGCTGTAGGAGCTGCGGTGGCAGCGGCTGGTTGTGCTTTACCGGCAGGGCGACCTACGCTGGTATCGATCTTAGCGATTGGATCGCCTACTTTCAGTACATCACCTTCTTTACCCAGGGTGATCAGTGCACCTGCTTCTTCTGCATTCAGTTCGAAAGTAGCTTTCTCTGATTCCAGTTCGCAGATCACTTCATCACGCTCTACGTAATCGCCTTCTTTCTTTATCCATTTGATCAAAGTAACCTCACTGATAGATTCTCCCACAGTTGGCACCTTCATCTCAATCGTTCCTTTATTTACAGCCGGAGCAGCAGGTGCAGCTTCCGCTACAGGTGCCGCAGGGGCTTCAGGAGCCGGCGCTGCCGCAGCAGCTGGTGCAGTTGCCGCAGGGGCAGCCGCATCTGTATCAATTGTACAGGCCACATCTCCAATTTTCAATGTAGCGCCTTCAGGAGCAGCTATCTTCAGGATACCTGCCTTCTCTGCGTTTAATTCAAAGGTGGCTTTTTCAGATTCCATTTCACAGATCACCTCATCCTGTTGCACATAATCACCGTCTTTCTTCAACCACTTTGCAATTGTTACCTCGCTAATAGATTCTCCTACCGTAGGAACTTTGATTTCGATAGCCATATTTCTAATTTCTGTGTGCGATTTGTATTAAGTGAATTACTTCACTTGTTCTAAACTTCCCTATATGTTAAATGCTGTTTCAATTATCTCCAGCTGTTCGCGGGCATGCACTTTTGCATAACCTGTAGCGGTAGCTGCACTTGGATTACGGCTGATAACACCATAATTCAGTTGCTTCATGTTCATCTGCAGGTAAGAAGCGGCACCCATGTTCAGTGGCTCTTCCTGTACCCAGAACCAGGTAGCAGCTTTGTACTTCTGGTTCAGCGCTTCCAGTTGAACTGCAGGCAGCGGATATAATTGTTCCAGACGTACGATCGCTACATCCTTACGGTTGTCTTTGGCCTGCTTTTCAGCTAGCTCAAAGTAGATCTTACCGGTACACAGCAATACTTTCTTCACTTTTGATGCATCGTCTACATATTCATCGTCCAGTACTTCCCTGAATCCGCCTTCAGTGAATGCAGCAACCGGAGAGTAAGAACCTACGTGCCTTAAGTTCGCTTTTGGTGAGAAGTTCACCAGTGGCTTACGGAACTCCCAGGTCAGCTGACGGCGCAGTGCATGGAAGAAGTTAGCAGCAGTAGTAATATTGGTAACGATGATGTTGTATTCAGCACATGATTGTAGGAAACGCTCAGGACGTGCATTGGAGTGGTCTGGTCCACCGCCTTCATAACCATGCGGCAGTAACATTACCATCCCATTCTGATTCGTCCATTTTTGTTCTGCACTGGTGATATACTGGTCGATCACAGTCTGCGCACCGTTGGCGAAGTCACCATATTGCGCTTCCCAGATTACCAGTGATTTTGGATTGGCCATTGCATAGCCATATTCAAAGCCCAGTACAGCAAATTCGCTTAGCAGGGAGTTATAGATACGGAATGAACCTTGTTTTTCCTGTAATTCGCTCAGACGGCTGTAGGTAGCGTTGGTATTTTCGTCGAACAGGATAGCGTGACGGTGGGAGAAAGTTCCTCTCTTTACGTCTTCACCACTCATACGAACGTCTTTCCCTTCGCTCAGCAGCGAGGCGTAGGCCAGCAGTTCACCGGTTGCCCAGTCTACTTTGCCTTCGGTTTCATACAGTTTGATCTTATCCTGCAGCAGTTTTTCCACTTTGCGCAAAGGAACGAATTCCTTTGGCCATGTCATCAGGCGACCTATGAGCCTTCTTACTTCTTCTTCTTTTACTGCTGTTACGGGTGAGTGGTCGAAATCTTCCGGTTTGGATTTGCGGAGTTCCTGCCACCATTGTTCAGGCTTCTGGTAAGTATAAGGCAACGGGTGCTGTCTTACTTCGTCCAGACGTTCCTGCAATTGTGCCCAGAAGCTCTTCTCCATTTCCTTTGCCAGGTCCTGTACTTCCGTTTCTCCGTTTTGCAGGAGGTACTGGGTGTACACTTCGCGTGGGTTAGGGTGTTTATCGATCAGTGCATACAGGCTTGGCTGGGTAAACTTAGGTTCATCACCTTCGTTATGGCCATGTCTGCGGTAGCACAACAAGTCAATGAAAATGTCGGAATTGAACTCCTGACGGTAGCGGGCAGCTATTTCTGCTACTTTTACCACTGCTTCAGCATCGTCACCATTTACATGGAATACAGGTGCCTGAACGGTGGAAGCGATAGAAGTACAATAGTCAGAAGAGCGGGCATCGTCGAAGTCGGTTGTGAAACCAATCTGGTTGTTGATCACCAGGTGCATGGTACCACCGGTATAATACCCTTTCAGGTTGCTCATCTGGAGGAGCTCATAGATTACGCCCTGACCAGCTACCGCAGCATCACCATGGATGAGAATAGGCAGGATCTTGTCATAATCACTATTGTAAATTACATCGGCTTTACTGCGGGCGAAACCTGTTACCAGTGGGTCTACTACTTCCAGGTGGGAAGGGTTAGGCAGCAACTGCAGGTTTACTTTTTCACCGCCAGTGGTATCAACGATGGATCGGAAGCCCAGGTGGTACTTCACGTCACCGCTACCCATGGTCAGGTCAGGTACGGCATGACCTTCGAATTCGTTGAAGATCTGCTCGTAAGTTTTACCTAAGATATTAGCCAGTACATTCAGACGGCCTCTGTGTGCCATACCAATCACTGCTTCCTGAACACCTTCGCTGGCAGCAGTATTAATAATAGCATCCAGTGCAGGAATAGTGTTTTCACCACCTTCCAGACCAAAACGCTTCTGACCTATATATTTTGTGTGAAGAAACTTTTCGAAGATAACGCCCTGGTTCAGCTTGAGGAGAATGCGTTTGCGCTGATCCAGTGTGAGGGTTCTTTGCAGGGTGGATTCCATTTCGCGCTGCAACCACTCTACTTTTTTTGCATCATTAACGTAAGCATATTCCAGACCTACTGCCGCAGTATAGACCTGTTTTAGCCGGCTGACAATATTTTCAAGGCTGGTTTTTCCTAATCCCAGTTCCTGACCGATATAGAATTCAGTTTTCAAGTCGGCATCGGTCAGTCCGAAGAAAGAAATGTCTAAGTTGGCCTGACGATCTTTACGTTGCCGGATTGGATTAGTTTTCGAGATAAGGTGACCTTTTTTGCGATACGCCTGTATCAGCCTGTAAACGTTCAGCTCTTTTGTTAACTGATCACTGCTAACCGGTGCTCCGGCACCTGGCGCTTTGCCATTTACATTGTTTACCGCGAAGTCAAACCCCTCAAAGAACTTGCCCCATTCCGGGTCAACAGCACCAGGGTCTTTTCGGTAATCCTGGTATAAAGATTCAATGTAGGCAGGATGTGAGTTGGTAACAAATGAGAAGTCCTTCATTTACAACGAGTTTTGCTAAAGCTTCGATTCAAATTGCTATTCTGTTGAAAGCACCCATATATAATATATGGGTTTGCAAATATCGTTCTTCTTTTGTGAAAAAAAATGGAAAAATGATATACGTAAGAAAGATTCGCTGTGCAGTGAGGGATCCTGCGGCAGAGAAGAGTTTTCGGGTAATGCTGACCAAGTGAGAAGAATTAAAAATATTCAATTTACTTTGAGTTTTATTTTGATTGTAAAAAACTAATCCCTACCTTTGCAGTCCGAAACTTGAAATTAGAAAAATGGCAAACCATAAAGCAACGAAAAAAGACGTTCGTCAGAGCAAAGCGAGAAATGAGCGTAACCGTTACTACGGTAAGACTACCCGTAACGCGATCCGTGATCTGAAGAAATTGACTGACAAGGCTGCTGCTGGCGATAAACTGTCTGACGTGATCTCTATGATCGACAAGTTGGCTAAACGCAATATTATTCACAAAAATAAAGCAGCCAACCTGAAGAGCAAACTTTCTAAGAAAGTGAATACACTGGCTTAAGCTCTTTCAGATAAAATATTTTTGAACAGCTCTTCCTGCAAACAGGAAGGGCTGTTTGCTTTGCATTAAAGTCAACCAAAGTCGTCCTTATGAGAATAATCCTTGCCCTGCTGGCCGCTGTCTGGGCCTCTCCTCTCCTTGCCCAGGATTTTACCACCCGATACGAACGCACCCAGGGAAAAGAAACAGCTACTTATCCTGAAGTCATTAGTTTTTATAAAGCGCTTGATAAGAAATACCCACAGATCAGTATGCTCGAAATCGGGAATACAGATGCGGGGTTTCCGCTTCACCTGGTGATTTATTCCGGTGACAGGGACTTCAATTTTACGAGCCTGCATCAGAAAAATAAGCGCATTATCCTTATTAACAATGGTATTCACCCCGGAGAACCCGATGGCGTGGATGCCAGCATGCTATTGCTGAGAGACCTGGCGCAGGGAAAGAAAAAATTACCCGCCAATGTAGTGCTGGCTGTGATCCCTCTTTATAATATCGGCGGTGCCCTGAATCGTAGTGAATATTTCAGGGTAGATCAAAACGGCCCGGATGCCTTCGGATCCCGTGGCAATGCCAGGAACCTGGACCTGAACAGGGATTTTATTAAAACAGACTCCCGGAACAGCTTCACTTTCCAGACCATTTATCAGCTGACCGACCCCGATGTGTTTATTGACAACCATGTGAGTAACGGGGCCGACTATCAGCACATCATGACCCTGCTGAGCACTGAGTATAACAAACTGGGCGGTAGCATGGGTGAGTTTATGCACACGACCTTTGAACCAGGATTATATTCACTGATGAAGGAAAAAGGGTATGACCTGGTGCCTTATGTAAATCACTTTGGAGAAACGCCTGAGAATGGCTGGATGACTTTTGCAGATGTACCCCGTTTTTCTAGTGGGTATACGACCCTGTTTTCCACCTTTGGGTTTGTACCCGAAACACATATGCTCAAGCCTTATCCTCAACGGGTAGCTGCAACGTATGCACTGATGGAATCTTTTATCAGTTTTGTAAGCACGCATAGTGAAGAGATAAAAGCGTTGCGGGAAAAAACCAAAGCGGCTGTAAAAACCCAGAAGGAGTTTGCGCTGGAATGGAATGTGGATACTACACGGTTCTCTTATATCCATTTCAAAGGGTATGAGGCGGGGCATAAACCAAGTGAGGTTTCCGGCTTACCAAGATTGTATTATGATCGTTCCAAACCTTTTGAAAAGCAGGTAAAGTTCTACAACTATGTTACGGCAGATAATTTTGTGCAGAAGCCTACAGCTTACATCATACCACAGGGTTGGTGGAATGTGCTGAACATCTTAAAGAACAATAAAGTGATGATGCATCCACTCGCTCATGATACCACTATTGCGGTGGAGGTATATCACATTGCAGATTTTAAAACTGCTATGAGACCTTTTGAGGGTCATTACCTGCACAATCATGTGAAAGTGACAAGTTCAAAGGACAGTATACATTTCAGAAAAGGGGATTATTATATTCCCATGAATCAGTCAGCGAATCGTTACCTGGTAGAGACATTGGAGCCAACAGGTGGAGATTCTTTCTTTGCCTGGAACTTCTTCGATGCGATACTGACACCCAAGGAAGGGTATTCCGCTTATGTGTTTGAAGATACAGCAGCAGCGTATGTAAACAGGCATGCTGAGGTGCGGGCACTGATAGATGAAAAGAAAAAAACGGATACTGTTTTTGCCAACAGTGCAGATGCGCAATTACATTTTGTATATGAACATTCTATTTATGGAGAACCGGGTTATTTGCGATACCCGGTATTCAGGGTCAGCAGCATGTAGACGTGTTGCTCTCCAAAGAAGTGATTGTAAATAAGAATATTTTTAAAAGGTCCGGTCGGTACTTTAACCATGGGAAACCAGTTGGCAGGTACCTGCTGGGCCTTTAATATTTGTGCGCCTAACCAGAGTGCAAATGCGCCAGCGGTATCATATTCACCGGAGAGATGTTTGAAAGGCAACTCTTTGGGCAGGCCGTCGTAATAGTGATCGAAATTGCTATCCCCATTACGTCCGCTGATCACCAGATCGATATCTTCCAGCCGAATGTTTTTCGAAGCTAAGAATTTTTCTAAGTAAGATGCTTTGGGTTTATACACCATTTTCAGTCCGGCCAATTCCACCTCGCTGGGGGTATCGGACAATACAAAGAAAGCAGCTCCTTCGCCCGAGATAGTACCCGGTGTAGGATGTGCATACAATTGATCGCTGGCAATCTTTTCTTTCTTCCAAAATCCAATCCGGCTCTTGATATAAAAGTGTTCTGCCGTGATCTCTTCAAATGCACCGACCAGTATATCCTTATTCCCTTCCGAGATTAACAACATACTGTCCAGCAGCGCATTCTCAAATGAAAAACCGCGATGCACAAAGGTGTTGTTGTACTGTGTACACTTCTGTTGCAAGGCAATCAATCCATTCACTGCATTGTAAGTAGACTGTATGAATGGTGTGGCATTCAATGCAGTTTCCTTGTATTCCCTGATCTCTTTCAGAAAACGTTCTGTATCAGAAAGGCTTCCTTTTCCGGTACCTGTCACGATGGCGCCAGGAATGGTGATGCCGGCGTTCTGTATACATTGCAGGGCGGTTGTCAATCCTACTTTCAATATACGCGTCATGCGGCGTATACTATTCGGTGGCATGTAAGCACGATAATCTGGTTCCACACAGGCAAATACATTTTCCTGCACTGTTACCAGTGGTTGAGAAAATGGATCTTTCTCAAAAGTGTGTTGCGGCGAGATGGCCGACATACCTTGTATGTAGTATTTATCCTTCATATTTGCTGATCAGCAGGGAAGCATTGTTGCCCCCGAAACCGAATGAGTTGGAAATAACGTTGGATACCGGTACTCCTTCTTTCAACTGAGTTTCCGGTGTGATATTTAATTCCTCCATTTTCTGTGAGAAATGAAGGTTGGGGAAAATTATTGAATGCTGAATAGCCAATACCGCATAGATGGCTTCTATCCCGCCAGCCGCCGCCAATGCATGTCCTGTAAATGGTTTCGTACTACTGAATGGGGGAACTTTATCACCAAACAATCTTTGTAATGCGTGGCCTTCAGCGAGGTCATTGCTTATGGTAGCGGTACCATGTACATTCACATATTGAACATTTTCGGGGGCCACGCCACCCATGGCTAATGCCTGTTGCATAGCTGCAAATGCACCATCGCCTTCCGGTGAAGGGGCGGTAGGGTGAAAGGCTTCGTTGGTATTTGCATAGCCTTTCAGTTCTGCCTTTACACTGGCATTACGCTCTTTGACAAGTGATTCACTTTCGAGTACCAGATAAGCAGCGCCTTCGCCCAGGTTCAGACCATTACGTGTCTGATCGAAAGGACGGCAATGTTGCTTATCAATATTCTTCAGGGAATTAAAACCATTCAGGGTAAAGCGTGTCAGGGCTTCAGTACCACCACAGATCACGCGACGAACGAGTCCTGCTTTGATGAGACGGGCGCCAAACATCAGTGCATTGGCAGAGGAAGAACATGCGGTGCTGATGGTAGCGATATATTCATCAATACCAACAGTATCTGCAATACGCTGTGTACAATCAGCACAATCCAGGGTATCGATATACTGTAAAAAATCTCCTTCTTTTTCAGGGTTGATCACATCGAAATAGACTTTCTCCGTATCACACATCCCTCCTACGGTAGAAGCGTTGATAAATCCTGTTGGCTCCTCACTGGCAGTTGCAATACCAGCATCAGCCAGTGCTTCGCGCATAGCGATCAGGCCTAGCAGGGTAGTCCGGGTATACCCATCCTTACCTGCTACTCCTGCCATTCCCTGCAGGGTGACGGTAGCGTGTCTGACCTCTGCAGCTGGCAGTACATCCTTGTAAATGGTGTCTATGTGTTGAGAAAAACCAACGCCACTCTGCTGCCTGCGCAGGCTTTTTAGATTGCCTGCTACGTCGTCACCGATGGCCGTCACCATTCCAAGTCCCGTTATCAAAACGCGTTCCGCCATACGGTTGCTTACGCTGGTTGTTTGGATTGAATGAATTCAGCCATAGATTGTACAGACTGCAGAATTTTTCTGCCTTCGCGAGGATCTTCCACTTTGATATGATAATGTCTTTCGAGCAATACCATCAGTTCCAATGAATCGATACTGTCCAGTCCCAAACCATCTCCGAACAATGGGGCGTTATCATCAATATCTTCAGGGCGGGTATCCTGCAGGTTCAGCGCCTCAATAATCTGTACTTTCAATTTCTGTTTTAAATCTTCCATAGTAGTCGTAGGTTTATACTCTCTATTATATTTGGAAAGCTAAGCCCTCTCAAGCAATTTTGTTGCCAAGTGGCCGTAAAAATACTGTTTTACATTTAATTTATTCCATCAGCTGATCCTTCGTTGCTCCACACCTGCTGCGATACACAGCATGAGCACGGCACAACCGATCAATTTTCCTACATGTAACCAGATGTGTTGTACACCCCGGTTACGGAGGTAAATATCATTGATGGCGTCCAGTCCCCAACTAAGTGGAGATAAATGCCCGATTAGCTGCATTTTTGCCGGCATGATTTCCAGTGGGATCCAGATACCTCCTATCGCAGATAAGATGACAATGGAAATGGCTCCGAAGTTCAATGCCTGATTAGGTGTTTTAAACACTGTGCCTACCAGTATACCATAGGCGGTAGCTGCTAAACCGATGCTCACTGCAATGATAAAAGTAGCCAGGTGGCTATTGCCCATCATCAGTTTTGGTAACCCGAATAATGGGAGCAAATAAATACCCACCATCATCATCAGGTAAAACTGTACGACAGTAACTGCCATAAAGAACAGCAGCTTGCCTCCCAGGATATCAAGGAATGATCCGGGTATGAGGCGGATGCGAACCAGGCTGCCTTCTTCCCGCTCACGAATCATATGACCTCCGATTGGGATCGCGATAAAGAACATAGCGAAGATACTCCAGGCAGGTACATTGTGCTGTACGGAATTCGAGATCACATCCAGTTGTTGCGAAGGCCCAGTGAGCTGCTCTTTCAGCCCTACAGCCTTGAGCTGGATCACCATTGAATCCTGTTGTACAATATCTTTATTTTTCAATTGTTGCTTGATCCTTTCCAGTAGCAGGTCTGTTTCTACCTGTGTGAGAAAGTTATCGATCGCCTGGTGGATGACACTCTTGAATGCTTTTTTGGAAGCAGGGTCAAAATACACCCATACGTTCAGCGAATCTTTGCGCGTGCTTACCGGCAGGATAGCTGGAACGCCCATTCTTTTGGACAGATCATTCACAATCCGGTTTGCATTGCTGACGATGGCACCGGTAGCACCTTGTGGTATGATGATACAAATTTTATAATCCCCTGCATTCACCTTATCCAGTGCCTGTGCTTCCTGCACGGGTTTCCCATCGAGTGTATCGATAATGTTGAACTGTCCGGTCAATGCCAATCCTTCTCTGATGTGTTTACCTAAGCGACCATGATCGTTATCGACAGTCAATACATCGAATCGTAACTCCTGGTAGTCTCTGAAAGGCGCATCTTCTATCAACGCCATCACGGTAATGAGCACGACAGGCATGGCAAAGAGCAGGGCTAACCCTGTTCTGTCACGCAGCAGCAACAGCCATTCTTTCTTTATGGTAGCGAGTAGCCTTAACATCTGATTTATTAATCTCTTACCGCATGTCCGGTATAATATAAAAAAACATCTTCCAGGTGTTGGCATTCCGGATGCTGAGCAATCAGGTTTGCGGGTGTACCCTGAACGATCAGTTTACCTTCGTCGATGATCGCCACTTCCTGGCAAATGGTCTGCGCTTCATCCAGCAGGTGCGAGGTATATATGATGCTTGCGCCTTTTGCATTGAAGTCGCGAAGGAACTGCAGGATCATGCTTCTCGACTGCACATCTACACCAGCAGTTGGTTCATCCAGGATCAGCAGTTTGGGCTGATGCAGGATAGATGCGATGATGTTGGCACGTCTTTTCATTCCACCGGAGTAGCGGTGTACGGCTTTGTTGCCATTCTGTTCTAAACCAAATATCTGGAGGTATTCATCGATGAGCGTGCGCAGTGGTTTTCCTTTCAATCCATACAGGTTACCGAAGTATTCCAGGTTTTCAATAGCTGTGAGTTGGGGGAACAGTGCGATCTGCTGAGGAACAATACCCACCAGTTGCTTGATCTCTTCTCTGTGTGCAGTGGTCTGGGGAAGATCGAAGACCGTTACCAGGCCACTGTCTGCACTTACCAGTCCGCATATGATAGAGATGGTTGTAGTTTTACCAGCACCATTAGGGCCTAAGAGTCCGGTGATCATACCTTTTTCAAAGCTGAATGATAACCCTTTCAGTGATGGTTCCAACGCACCTTTATAGGTTTTATGCAGGTCCTGTACAAGTATGCTGGTCATAATTTCAATTAAAGTTTCAAGGCTGCCAGTTTCCTGAAAAACACATCTTCCGAGGCCGCACATTCCATCATCAGGTCACTCAGTTCGGCATAGCCATTTCCATTGGTAGCTCTGCTTTTACATACTCTGCCGGCAGTAAAGGCAAAGTTTCGCCATATGTCTCCAATGGCTGTCAGTTCATGTGCCATTCCCTGCAGGTCATCTCTTTTCAGGATGCCAGCGGCTTCCTGTAAGAAGGCCGCATACATAAAGCGGAAGCCGGCACCACCGGTACCAATTTCTTCCTGCATACGAATGATGTTGCCCAGGTATAGGGTGGCTCTTCTGTCGCCTACTTTCTCCGGATAGGTACGCAGTCTTTTTGCCAGGAAGCGGATACCTTTTACTCCAAACCAGGGTAAGGGTATATTGAGCATATCGCTACAAGTCTGTTTGATACCAGCCTTGATAGGTTCTGCAAAATTCACTTCTTTAGGGACTACTACGGGGTAGTACATTTTTCCTTTAGGTGCCGGAAAGCCTTTTGCAAAGCGGGCTTCTGCCAGGCTTTTCGGATCTATTTCAGTCACGTTTTCCATGATAGGATCGCTCACGAGATAGTTCCCGTTCTTCTTACCATAGATGACGAGGTTATGTGCATTAAAGTGAAAACGATAGGATTCAGGAAAGTAAGGCAGGTAGTATACACTGCTCTGCAGGCCAACGGGCATTCCTCTTTCCAATACTTTGTCCAGTTCAGCCGTAGCTTTTTCTACGGTGGAAAAAGTATGTGATTCCATTTTCACACCCAGTCTTTTGCATACTCTGCTAAAGATGGCGCCGGGTACTACGCGATAAGTGGTGCCTGGCACACCGTTTACCTTTACGAAAGGGAGGTGTCCGAAAAAGAGACCTGCACCGACACCGAGTGCCATAGGTTCACTGATATCGAGACCATAGAACCTGAAAATATTAGAAATCACCCCACACTCACAATGTGCTGTCTGCACATGGTTGAACTGAATATCGCTCATAATGATTGGTATATATTACTTGCCAGCCTTTTTAAGTTCTTCCAGGCTGATTTTGAAAGCAGCAGCATATTTTCTTAAAGTATCATCACCTAGTTTCCTGAATACAGAAGGTTTGAGATGACGTTTCACCTGCCACTGGAACTTGTTCACATAACTGGCGAGGAGGGGCAGATCCATAATGGTCTTTTCCATGTAGTACAAAATAGGGCTGACTTCACCAGCTTCCATGCGCTTGCGGGCATCTTCTATTTTTGTATTCACTTCTTCCCATGCCTGTTGCATAGCGATGTTTTCGGGTTCCCAGCCTACGCTGTTCACCTTTACATATTCGCCTGTATCGTCTGTTGCGTAAAAAAGTTGTTTGAATTTCCCTTCATGCATGTTATCGCCATCCTGGGGAACTTCTTCTTTTTTCATTTGACAGGTGTTTAATTATGGAAAAAAACGCTTCTGCCGCTGGCGGAAGCGTTTCTTCAATGGCTTTTATAAGGAATAAAAACTATACAACAGTCAGGTGCGCGTATGCATAAGAGAAACGCGCGCTTTCAGGCACCATCATCACAATTGTCTGTCCTTTTTTCAGCATGCCGGTGTTCATCAGTTCTTCCAGCATGAAGTAAGGGGAAGCAGTACCTACGTTACCTACTTTCACCAGGTTGGTAAACCATTTTTCCTGTGGAATAGGTACTCCCAAACGGGTAATTTCTTCATCTATTTTGAAGCGGAAGAATTCAGAAGACAGGTGAGGCAGGAAGAAATCCAGCTTCTCAAGGTCCAGGTTGTATTTTTCCACCAGTTCTTTCCACATCTGTGCACCGGAGGGAACGATGTTCTTACCGAGCAGGCGGGTATCCTGTTTGAAGGAGAACACGCTATCCTGTGCCCATTCTTCAGGAGTCATATCGATCCAGCCTTTGGTAGTACCGTCTTCATTCTTCACAGCACCTGCATACATACAGGTTTCCAGTTCATTTGCATAAGACGCGATTTCTACCCAGTCGACACGCAGGGAGAGGCCGTTTTCATTCGGCTTGTTTTCGAAAAGGGCTGCACTGGCGCCATCAGAAAGCATCCAGCGGAGGAAGTCTTTTTCGAATGCGATGATTGGATTATTTTCTATCAGCTTTACGCGGTCGGTTTCAGGCTCGAATTTCTCTGACAGCATCCAGCTGGAGAATTTTTCGGAACCGGTGCTCACTGCGTTTGCACTGTTACCACATTTAATGGACATCCAGGCATATTTGAAGGCCTGCATACCGGCAGCACAAGCGCCAGTAGCTGCGATCAATTCTACCGGCTGACATTTCAGCAAGCCATGTACCATAGCAGCATGGTTAGGCAGCAGCTGGTCAGGCGAGGTAGTACCACAGGCTAATACCTGCATTTTATTGATCGGAAATTTATCATCAAAAAGGCCCTTTACCGCTTCGGCCGTCATTTCAGCATTGGAATGGGTCGATTTACCATTCTTGTCTAACGAATAGTAACGGGTCTTGATTTTATTATTCCCCAGGACTCTCAGTCTGGCACGGGATGGTTTACCGTCAACCAGTCCTAGAATGCTTTCCATTTCATCATTCCCAACAGGCTCATTCGGCAGAAATTTAGAGAGCCTTGTAATATAAACTTCGTTCATTTGAAATATGGTTCCTGTTTTTTGTTATAAGTTGATGCCCTTCCGTCGGTAACGGCAGGTATTGTGTAACACCCAGCTTAAAGTCATTGCTCTCTTTATTGTCCCATTATTCGTTCGCATCTCCATTCACGTTTATCTCAAAGACAGATAAAAGCGCCGTAAATATAGAATATAAAATGCTATGCTATTATTTATCCCTTTGATAAAAGCGTTCTCTTCGTCTCAAACACAATAACAATGCCTTTTATTCTGATTATCTGATATATAGATGTTATTTTTCTTTGCTGAGGTGAATGCCTTTATAATATTCCACTCTTTCGGCCAGTTCTTTTTTCTTGAAAGTCAGCTTGAATAAAGATGAAATTTTGGCAATAGGCGACAATACGAATATTCCTATCAATAACAGACCTCTGTACATGCTCACTCTACCCTGACGTTCAGGAGCTCCGGGGCCCCCTTTGGCACTAATGAATCTGGACCAGTAGCGGAAGGCTTTGATCCCTCTGTCTTCCAGGAGGATGAGATCGGGTACTAATTCCACAGCTTTCAGGGCAATCAGTTCCGGTTGCAGGGCATCCCATGAGCGGGAAGTCAGCACTTTACGAATTGGGTTGGCGAATCTGGCTGATTCCACAATGTCTATTTCCTGTACGCCAGCTGGTGGTAGTAAGGATGTTGCCTCCTTTTTGCCCTTGAATTGCCAGCGCAGTACAGTGATCAGAGCGACCAGGTTCGGTGATTTATCCACCAGTACTATATTGCCTACCAGGTGCGCACCCGCAGCCTGTAAATATCCTTTTACGGTTTCCTGCGCACTCAGCCACATGTTACGGCATCCCATGAGGGTAATTACCGGTTTGCCGTTCAGCAGGCGCTTTCCCTGCTCACTTTGCAGGAAAGCGGCTGTAGGCTGTGATGGAGACAGGAACCAGGGTTGATAAGCCAGGATTACCAGGTCGAAATGCGCATTGGGATCCACATTCAGTGCCTGTATAGCTCTGGGCTTGCCTAATACAGTCTCTGGCATTGTATCGTAGAAAGTTTGTTTCTTCCATGGGAATACAAATGGCTGCACAGGTTTCAATTCTTCGTATACTATATCTGCCATATCCTGCAATGGGCCAATTACAGTATCTACTATCCGCTTTAATTGTCCGGTCTGTGTATAATATATTACCAGGATCTTAGGTCTTTCGTTCATATTCAGGAATAGGAGTTAGAACAATTGAAATCGTAAACTTACGAAAAACAACCGTAGAGTAAAGATATATTTTTATTATATGATACGAAAGCAGGGGAGAGTGGGGATTGTGCCTTAGCCAGGTACTGCCATAACCTCTGCATATTGTTTACAGCAGTACCGTGGCCAAAGGACTTAATGAGTTGTTTTACAGGTGCAAATATGGGATAAGTACTATAAAGAAAGTGTTAAAAACTATGTAAATTTTTAACGCCCCGCATACAAACGTTCTCCAGTTGTACCAGCATACTCCCGTCTGCAGCAGCTTTGGGCGGTTCTACTGCTGTCTGAATATCAGTCACCTGGAAACCAATATTTTGTAACATTTGTTGAACCGTCTCCGTATCGTACAGTGTAAAACCCTGATCTACGAATGCTAATTGCTCCATGGTACGCTTCGTGCGAAAGGCCAGTATCACCTCACCGCCGGGTTGTAATACCCGGTAGATCTCCTGTAGTGTGACTGCTGGTGGTTGCCAGAAGTACAATACGTTTACAGCAAAGACTTTGGTAAACACTTCTGCTTCAAAAGGAAGTGCATCGGCGGTGCCTTCGAGGATCTGTACCCTGCCGGCGCGGATAACGTCTCTGTTTAAAGTAATGGCTTCCTGCACCATTACATCGGAGAGGTCCAGGCCTGTATATTGAATGTTGTTTTCTTTTTCGAATAAGGCGGGTATAAAATAGCCGTTTCCCATGCCCAGTTCCAGTACCTGATCGCCTGCTTTCAGTTGCAGGAAATCAAGCGTCATTTCATATATCAGGCGATTGGACTTGTTCATTTGTATGCCCATCCTCACCCCGTTTTCCCCTGTAGGGCGGCGTAACTGTTGTGCAGCTTCCGAAGCCGTCATCTTGGGTTGGTCCATTAATCTCTTTTGTGTACTGAACCAGATCCTGAAGTGCTGGAATTTACCTGTGGGTTACCATGGTAATCTACACTGCCGGAGCCGGAAACATGCACATCCAGTTTTACGCTGGCATGTACTTCTGCATCACCGCTGCCTCCTACATGTACATTGGTATTTTCTGCTTTCAGGTCATAACCTTTGAATGTTCCACTCCCTGCGATATCCACATCCAGGTCTTTGGTTTCCCCTTTCATATTCACATCGCCGGATCCTGTTACAGCTACGCTCACATTAGGGCTGTTCACACTGCCCACGATATCGCCACTGCCGGTAACGGATACTTTAATATGGTCGGCCTGCTCCCATTCGTTCACGAGGCGAATGGTCCCGGAACCTGCCAGGCTCAGTTCCTCAACATCGGGTGCCGTCACTTTTACTCTTATTTTTTTACTGGTTCTGATAGAAGTATTGGGCTTCATCCCCACGATGAGCTGACCATCTTTAATTTCGGTGGTGATGAGTGGCAGGATATTATCTTCTGCTTCGATCACAATATCTTCGGCTGGTCCATCTGTATAATCAATATCCATGGATCCCCTTAAGGATACAGCGTGGAAATCGCCCAGTTTGCGGGTTTCAGAACTGCTAACACCACTTCCCTTGACCCCATGCTCATCGCAACCGGTATGGGAGAGTGCTAACAATACAAGGACGGCATAGCCTGTAAATTGTTTCATAAGGTAAATGTTTAAATGGCGGAATTATCAATTGGGTTCAGAACGAAAATACATAATAACTTGGGATTTGCTCCAAGGCCCTTTATCTTTGCACCACCATGACAGAAAAGATTCTTATCCTCGACTTCGGTTCCCAGTATACGCAACTGATCGCGCGCAGCATCAGGGAGCTGAATATTTATTGTGAAATCAAACCTTGTCTGCAACCAGTACAATGGGATGATACAGTTAAAGGCATTATTCTTTCCGGAAGTCCGTTCTCAGTGAACGAGCCGAACGCACCATCCGTAGATATCGCTGCCATGGCGGCAAAGGTGCCAGTGCTCGGAGTTTGCTACGGCGCACAGCTGATGGCTAAAAACTTCGGTGGTGAAGTAGCTAAAAGTAACATCCGGGAGTATGGTCGTGCCTTTATGGTACATGATAATAAAGAAGAAAAGGCGCTCTTTGACATCTCTCCGCGTAGCCAGGTATGGATGAGCCATTCCGATACCATCGTACGTATGCCGGAAGGCTTTGAAATCATTGCCCAGACAGACAGTATTCCGGTTGCCGCTTTCAAATGCGATACCAGAACACCGTTCCCAATGGTAGGGTTCCAGTTCCACCCGGAAGTAACCCACTCCCTGGAGGGTAAGACCCTGCTCCGCAACTTCCTCGTACACATCTGTGGTTGTAAACAGGATTGGACACCTGCTGCCTTTGTACAGGAAACTGTAGAAAAGATCAAGGCACAGGTAGGTGATAAAAAAGTAGTAATGGCCCTGAGCGGTGGTGTTGATTCCACTGTAGCTGCAGAGCTGATCCATAAAGCTATCGGCAGCAACCTCTACTGCATATTTGTAGATAATGGTCTGCTCCGAAAAGATGAGTTTGAAACCGTATTGGACTCATATAAACATATGGGCCTTAACGTGAAAGGGGTGAATGCAAAAGATCTCTTCTACGGGGAACTGGCGGGTGTAAGCGATCCTGAAAAGAAACGTAAGATCATTGGTCGTCTCTTTATCGAAGTATTCCAGCAGGAAGCTACCCTGTTGCAGAACATTTCCTTCCTCGGTCAGGGTACTATCTATCCTGATGTGATCGAGTCTGTATCTGTAAATGGTCCTTCTGTCACTATCAAATCACACCATAACGTAGGAGGTTTGCCTGAGAAGATGAATATGGGTCTGGTAGAACCGCTCCGTTTCCTCTTTAAAGACGAAGTAAGACGTGTAGGACGTGAAATTGGCATCAGCGAGATCTTCCTGGGTCGTCATCCTTTCCCTGGTCCAGGTCTGGCTATCCGTATCCTTGGTGAGATCACCGCTGATAAGGTAGCGATGCTGCAGGAAGCAGACTCCATTTATATTGAGGGGCTGCGTGAACATGGTCTCTACGACAAAGTATGGCAGGCAGGTACCATCCTCCTTCCGGTACAGAGCGTAGGGGTAATGGGTGATGAAAGAACTTATGAATTCACAGTTGCCCTGAGAGCGGTTACTTCCGTGGATGGTATGACTGCGGATTGGGCACATCTTCCTTACGAATTCCTGGCTCAAATGTCTAACGACATTATTAATAAGGTAAAAGGTATTAACCGCGTGGTGTACGACATCAGTTCCAAGCCGCCGGCTACCATCGAATGGGAATAGTTCCAGACAGGCTGTAAGTGTAATATTATTTTAACTTACAGCCTGTTCCATTTTAAGGAGAGCTGACCAACATCATTTGCGGCAGGAACCATATCTCCTTCTGCATTTGCATGATTTTTGTATTTTAACGATCGCTATGAGTAAATCCATTCTATGCAGGCCATTGATTACTGCATCCATTGTGGTTGTACTACTGTCTGCGTGTTCTTCCTCGAAGAAGACTACCCGGACATCTACACCACCGCCAACAACTGCGAAAACTGTAAAAGACGAAAAACCTAAGGAGGATTCAAAGACTTCCAAGGTGATTCCGTTTAACGTACCTGCGTTTGCCCGGGAGATTAAAAAGGACACCTATAATATAGCGTTGTACGCCCCACTTTACCTGGATTCCGTAAACACAGATATGCCCACCCGCTCTCTGCCCCGCTATATTCTGCCGGGTCTGGACTTCTACGAAGGGGCGCAACTGGCTATGGACAGCCTGCAACAACTGGGAGTGAAGCTGAACGTAACGGTGTATGACAGTAAGAATAAGCAAAACCTTTCAGGTGCAAACCTGATCAATACAGACCTGATCATCGCGGCCGTAGGTACGCCTGAGATCAAGGACCTGAGTGACATCGCCAAAAAGAAACAGATTAACCTGGTGTCGGCTACCTATCCAAATGATGCGGGCGTGAACGAAAACCCGTTCTTCATCATCACCAACAGTATGCTGAAAACACATAGCGAAGCCTTACAGCGCTACCTGCAGGAAGCCTACGCGACAAAAAATATTCTCGTAATTCACCGTGATACGCCTTTTGAAAAGCGCATTGCAGCGGATATCAAATCTGAATACGAGAAAATGCAGAGCACGAAGAAGACCAAGCCAAGAGAAGTGGTATGGGACGACAACATGTCGGACCTGGCCCTGTCGCAATACCTGCTGGCTGACCGTCCGAACCTGGTGATCGTCACCTCCCTGGAAGAGGCGAGTGCCAAAGCCATCATCCGCAGGCTGAGCACGCAGATGGCGACTTACCCTATCCAGGTATTTGGTATGCCTACATGGGATATCATGAAATTTAAAGAACCTGAATTCAAAGGCTTATCGATTTATTATACCACCCCTTATTTCAATGATAAGACAGATGCTTATAGCCGTTATATCAATGACTACTGGAAACGTGTATATAAATCCCGCCCATCAGATATGGCATTCAAAGGATTTGAGCTGACCTGGTACTTTGTGAAACAATTGAGTACTAATGGTGTGTACTTCAACAAGGACATCAATGATCCAAACAAGAAAGTGTTCAGCAGCTTCAACTACCAGCCAATCTATCTGCAGGAAGGTAATAAGGAACCTGATTACTTCGAGAACAAAAATATTTATATCATACAGAAAGGAGATTCGAGTGATATAAAAATGAACTTCCAATAAGATCTTAAAAGCCTTGCCTTCGTGCAAGGCTTTTTTATGTGCATGATAATTGTACATTCCAATTCATGCAGTTACTTCAATTCACAGATAAGGGAATTTATTGCCCTGAAGGAGATTTCTACATAGACCCCTGGCAGCCTGTACCAAAGGCAGTTATTACCCATGCACATTCCGACCACGCCCGTGGAGGAAGCCAATCTTACCTTTGTCATCATGATAGTGTACCCATATTGAAACTCCGGCTGGGAGCAGAGATCAGTGTGCAGGGAGTGGCTTATGGAGAAAAGATCGAGATGAATGGCGTAACGATCTCCCTGCATCCCGCCGGGCATGTGATTGGCTCAGCGCAAATCAGGGTAGCATATGGAGGCGTGGTGTGGGTGGCAAGTGGGGACTATAAAACTGAAAATGACGGCATCTCCACAGCTTTTGAACCAGTGCCCTGTCACACCTTTATTACTGAATGTACTTTTGGTTTACCTATTTATAACTGGCAACCCCAGCAAGTGGTATTTGATAACATCCGGCAATGGGTACATGAAAATCAACAGGCTGGCAAAACCAGTGTACTGCTGGGTTACAGCCTGGGCAAAGCGCAACGGCTGTTATACCATCTGAGAGATATCAGTCCGGAGATCTGGGCTCATGGTGCTATTTATATCACGAATCAAATGCTGCGCGACAATGGCTGGGATCTGCCGGAACTGCATCGGATTACTCCTGATACCCCACATAGCGTGTTTAAAAACAACCTGGTGATTGGTCCTCCTTCTGCTGCTGATACCACGTGGATGCGGCGTTTCAACCCTTATTCCTTAGGGGTGTGCAGTGGCTGGATGCAGGTGCGGGGGCATATGCGGAGAAGGAATGCAGATGCAGGTTTTATTCTATCGGACCATGCTGACTGGAATGGGTTGCTATCCGCCGTGAAAGCTACCGGAGCAGAGAAAGTGTATACTACCCATGGTTTTAGCAGTGCATTTGCACGATACCTGCAGGAGAATGGCATTCCTGCGGAAGAAGTAAAAACCGAATATGGTGTCACTGAAGAAGAAGAAACGAATCCATCATGAAAGCATTTGCAGACCTCATAAAATTGCTGAGCAACAGCACGAAGACAAATGAAAAACTGGATGCGCTGAGTAAGTATTTTGCCAGTGCAGATCCAAAGGATAGCATCTGGGTGCTGGCGCTGTTTACAGGCAGGCGGCCCAAAAGGACAGTGAATGCCACACAGCTGGGTACGTGGTGCCTGCAGATGACCCAGTTGCCACCTTGGTTGTTTGAAGAGTGTTATCATACAGTAGGTGATCTGGCAGAGACCATTGCACTCCTGTTACCACCGGGAAAGAGTACGGCTGTGCATCCCCTGCATTACTGGCTGGAAAAACTCATTGCGCTTGAAAAAGCCCCGGAGGAGGAGAAACAGCAATTTATATTGGGAGCATGGGATGAACTGGATACCAGTGAGCGGTTTGTATTCAATAAACTGATCACCGGGAGTTTCAGGATCGGGGTGTCGCAAAAGATGATGGTGAATGCGCTGGCAAATACGCATGCTATTCCGGCCCCTACCCTCTCGCATATGATCAGTGGGAACTGGGATCCAAGGCAGACTACACTGGAGGAATTATTGAATGAAGATGTAACCGGTGCGGATGCATCAAAACCTTTTCCATTTTACCTCGCGTATGCATTAGAGACGGAGCCTGATGTATTGGGTACGCCCCAGGAATGGCAGGCGGAGTGGAAATGGGATGGTATTCGTGGGCAGATTATAAAAAGGCAGGGGCAATTGTTTGTGTGGTCGAGAGGGGAAGAACTGATCACGGAAAAGTTTCCGGAGTATGAGCCATTGCTGGAACACCTGCCAGAGGGCACAGTGATCGATGGGGAGATACTGACTTATGCCAATGACTTTCCGTTGCCTTTTCAAACCTTGCAGACAAGGATCGGGCGGAAGAATGTAACGAAGAAACAATTGCAGGAGGCACCGGTGGTGTTTTTAAGTTATGACCTGTTGGAATGGGAAGGAAAGGATATCAGGACATCTCCTCTGTCAGAAAGGAGGGAGTTGTTGGACAAGGTGGTGGAACAGGTGAATCATCCTGCTTTGCGGCTATCGCCGGTGATCACGTTTCACAATTGGATGGAGTTGATTGCATTCAGGATGCAGGCGCGGGAAATGGGCAGTGAGGGGTTGATGTTAAAAAGAAGAGATTCTTCCTATCAGGTAGGGCGAAAAAGAGGAGACTGGTGGAAGTGGAAGATAGATCCGCTCACGATAGATGCGGTGATGATCTATGCCCAGAAGGGACATGGCCGGCGATCAAATTTGTATACAGATTACACATTTGCGGTCAGGGATGGGGATAAACTGGTATCTTTTACAAAGGCGTATTCGGGATTGACAGATAAAGAGATCAATGAGGTGGATAACTGGGTGAAGCGGAACTCCATTGAAAAGTTTGGTCCTGTTCGTACAGTGAAGCCGGAACTGGTATTTGAGATTGCTTTTGAGGGGATTGCGGCGTCGAACAGACATAAATCAGGGGTCGCCTTGCGCTTTCCCCGTATCAACCGCTGGCGGAAGGATAAGCCCCCGGAAGAGATCAATACCCTGGAAGATCTCCAATTATTATTAAAAATGCACCAGCAATAACGGGAGAAAATTAGTATATTGTACTTATTTTCGCAGGCTAATTGGAACATTATTCTATACAATATGAACCCGGGTAACAACACAATTAAAAAAGATAACGCAGCCGAAATTGCGCTGGACGAAAAAGACATCGCCATCCTCCAACTGTTGGAAGAGGATGCGAAGATGACCATCCGCGATCTGGCCGCGCGTCTTAATCTGAGCGCTACCCCCGTTTACGAACGTATCCGGAAGATGGAACAGGCCGGCGTCATTCGCCAGTATGCCGCCATTGTAGACCCAAGCAAAATTGATAAAGGCCTTACCGTATTGTGCTACATCTCGCTCAAAGAGCATGGTAAAAAAGCAGGTAGCAAATTCATCAAGGAAATTACTTCTTTCCCTGAAGTATTGGAGTGTCTGAATATTTCCGGTCAGTTCGATTTCATGTTGAAAGTACAGGTAAAAGATATGATCGCTTACCACGACTTCAATGTGAATAAACTGGGTGAGCTGGATAATATCGGACACATGGAAAGCGTGTTCGTGATGTCGGTGATCAAGGCTACACATCGTGTGGTATATTAATAAGCTATCATGATCATTCGCTATCCGGAATTTACCAAAGACTTTAACTGGACTGTTTTACAATCCGATACTTATACTTATGCCAAGTATAAAAAGGCGATTGGTGCGCATAAGCGGGTCATCTTTCTGAAAGAACATACCATTTTATTTGCCCTGGCAGGGAATAAAAATATTTTTCTTGGTGATGAGGTGTTGCATGTAAATCCATCGGGTATTGTACTGCTGAAAAGAGGTTTGTATGGCATGACAGAGGTGGTGCCTGAGGGATTTGAATATGAAGCCCTGCTCCTTTTTTTCCCGGATAGTGTATTGCACAATTTTCTTCGCCAGCACCAGCTGCAACCGGATAAGATCATCTCCGATCCCCAATCATATGTGATGTTGCCAACCAGTGATCTGTTGCATAGTTTCAGGGAACAGTACATGCTGTTTTTTCAGAATCGGGCAGAGAATATGGAAGCGATATTACAACTGAAAATACAGGAAGCATTTTTATTATTGCTGGCCGGAGAACACAGGGATGCTATCCTTAATTTCTTCCACAGCATCACACATGCACAGCCTGCCAATATAGAATACATCGTTAACACCCACTTACTACAGCCCCTTACAATGGGCGAGCTGGCGCAGTTATCAGGTCGTAGCCTGGCTTCTTTCAAACGTGACTTCCAGCAGTATTTCAACTGTTCTCCTAAGAAGTGGATCAATGAGAAAAGGTTGGCACATGCCCGCATGTTATTGCTGAATGACGATATGAATGTATCGGAAGTAGCGCTGGCCTGTGGTTTTGAAAATGTGCCGCATTTTATAAAGATCTTCAAACAGGAGTTTGGTGAAACGCCTTCTTCTCTCCGAGCTAAAAAAGCAACAATTTGAGCTTTTAACGTTATTCCTCCCACTGGCTTACGGACTAATTTTGTTGATATAAATTAATCATTATGTCAAAAGCAGTCGTATTAAGATTCAATGAAGAGGTGTTGGTAAAAGGTGATCTACAGGTGTTTGAACAAATCGTGTCTCCATCATTTACCAATCATTCCGCTCCCGCAGGTACAGATAAAGGGAAAGCTGGTCTGCTTGCATTTTACAACAATGTGCTGAAGCCTGCATTTCCGGATCTGACAATTGAGATTCACGAGATGTTTGAAGAGGGGGATACTGTGATTACAAGGAAAACGATTCGTGGTACACTGGGCATACCTTTTATGGGATTTGAAGCGGGTAAAAAAGTTGAGATGCCGACGATAGATATTGTGAAAGTGAAGGATGGTCAATATGTGGATCATTGGGCAGAAAGGCATATTCAACCTGCATAAAATTGCAGATTAATGCTTACATTAATAACATGAATCGTAAGCATTTTTTATCTTCTCTTGCCATCACATCGCTGGGGCTTTCCGCATTTTCTCATCTTCCTGCACCGATAGCGGAAGATGAGAATTTTTCTATACTCCCACCCTATCTCAAGGCGGGTGATACGATAGGCATTACCTGTCCGGCAGGGCATATTACACAGGAAGAGATCATGCCTGCTATTCGCATTATGCAAAGCTGGGGATTCACGGTACGCATAGGAAATACTGTAGGGAAAAGTGATTTTAGTTTTGGAGGTACTGATGTGGAGCGGTTACAGGATTTGCAGGCGATGCTGGATGATCCTTCTATTCATGCGATCATGTGTGCGAGGGGTGGATATGGTAGTGCCCGTATTATTGATCAGCTGAATTTTGATAACTTCCGGCAGCATCCGAAGTGGGTGATTGGGTTTAGTGATATTACGGTGTTGCATTGTCATATTAACCGGCTTTTTGGGATTGCTTCATTGCATTCAAAAATGTGCAATAGTTTTCCTGATGATTTTGCGAAGGCAGAATCAGTGGTACAGGAAACTATTCTTTCAATACAGCAGGCGTTGACGGGTAAGCCTATGCAGTATCTTACACCTGCGGATGCGAATAATAGAATGGGAAGTGGAAAAGGAGTGTTGATAGGTGGGAATCTTTCTATGCTGGCGAGTGTGTTGGGAACTAATTCCGAAATCAATACAATCGGGAAGATTCTTTTTGTGGAAGAGGTGAGTGAATACCTCTATACGATCGATCGATATTTTAATAGTCTGCAACGTGCGCATAAGCTGGATAACCTGTCAGGATTGATTATTGGCGGGTTTAACAGGTTGAAAGCGGATGATCCGGGAGAGGAGTTTGGGAGGACAGTGTATGATATTGTTATGGAGAAGGTGAAGGGGTTGCCTTATCCTGTTTGCTTTAATTTTCCTGTGGGACATCAGAAGGGAAATTATGCGTTAAAATGTGGGGTGGTACATCATTTAGAAGTTCAGAATAACCGGGTATCCCTGAGGGAAATTGTTAACTGATAAGAAAGAAAAAGCGTTCAGATACAATAGAGAAAATTTTATCTCTCAGCAATAGCGTCAATAGCAGTGGCAGAGAATGATACACTTGTTATACTGGTACCTTCACCAAATAATAATTTCCTGCTTTTTCCTTAATTTCATACACTCATGAAAAATACAGCGAGTGGATGGAAAGTGATTACGGCATGGCTTGCCGCCAGAGACCGGCAGCCTTTTGCTTTCCAGGAAGAAGCCTGGACTCATTATCTGCAAGGCAAATCAGGCCTTGTAAATGCACCTACCGGTTACGGTAAAACCTTCTCTCTTTTTCTAGGTGTTGTGATTGACTGGATCAACCGCCATCCAAAGGACTACCACTCCAAATCAAAAAACGGGCTGCAATTACTATGGATCACGCCGTTGAGGGCGCTGGCCAAGGATATTGCGCGTGCAATGGAAGAAGTGCTGCAGGAGCTGGACATCCCCTGGCAGGTAGGCATTCGTAGTGGTGATACACCTGTATCTACCCGTGCTGCCCAGAAAAAAAACATGCCTGAGGTACTGCTCATCACTCCTGAAAGCTTACATCTCCTCATCGGGCAAAAAGAATATCCGAAAGTCTTTTCCTACCTCACTACAGTGGTAGCAGATGAATGGCATGAGCTACTTGGTACCAAGCGGGGTGTGATGATAGAATTAGGACTTAGCCGCCTGAAAGGATTAGCGAAAAAAGAAGGCCGCCCTCCTATTAAGATCTGGGGGATCTCCGCTACTATCGGTAACCTGCATGAAGCGATGGATGTGCTGCTAGGTATGCCTGATCCAAATGCCGTGATCGTGCGGGCAAAGATTGATAAGAAAATTGAGTTACAGAGTATTCTCCCCGATGAGATAGAGAAATATCCCTGGGCCGGGCATCTGGGTACAAGGTTACTTTATAAGGCCTTACCTATTGTGGATGAAAGCCGCACTACGTTGATCTTTACAAACGTTCGTTCTCAAACAGAGATCTGGTATCAGGAGATCCTGCGGCAATGCCCTGATCTTGCGGGTGCGCTGGCACTCCATCATGGTTCCATCGATATGGAACTGCGCATTTGGGTGGAAGAAGCTTTGCATACAGGAACATTGAAGGCGGTCGTTTGTACTTCCAGTCTTGACCTGGGTGTGGATTTCCGGCCAGTGGATACGGTGATTCAGGTAGGCAGTCCGAAAGGGGTGGCACGTTTTTTACAACGTGCGGGTCGAAGTGGACACCAACCCGGTGCGACCAGTAAAATATGGTTTTTGCCTACACATAGTCTGGAACTGGTGGAGGCAGCAGCGCTTAAATCAGCGATTGCACAACAGATTGTAGAAAGCCGTATGCCGGTTATTCTTGCCTACGATGTGCTGTTGCAATACCTGATGACACTCGCTATTTCCGACGGCTTCCATTCGCCTGAAATATGGGAAGAAGTGACGAATACATTTTGCTTCCGTGACATGACGGAAGATGAATGGCAATGGATACTGGCATTTCTAACTACAGGTGGAGATGCGCTGTATAGTTACGATGAATTTAAAAAGATCGAAAGAGAAGGCGACTTCTATATCTGCCGTAGTCGTATGCAGGCTATGCGGCACCGTTTGCATATTGGTGTGATTGTGAGTGATGCCATGTTGAAGGTAAAGTTCCTGGGGGGAGGGTTTATTGGCATGATTGAAGAATGGTTTATAGCGCGAATGACAGCTGGCGATACATTCAGTTTGGGTGGTCGTATCCTTGAATTTGTAATGATCAAGGATATGACGGTACTGGTGAGGAAGTCAAATGCGAAAAAAGCGATTGTGCCCAGCTGGATGGGAGGAAGATTACCGTTGTCACCGAACCTTGGCAAGATTCTCCGTGAGACGTTCAATGAAGCACTCTCCGGCAATACGACAGAACCTGAATTACTGGTTTTACAACCACTCTTTAATCTGCAGGAATATTTGTCTCATGTGCCAAAGGCAGATGAAATGCTGATAGAGATGATTCATACGAGAGACGGATATCATTTGTTTGCGTATCCGTTTGAAGGCAGGTTAGTGAATGAGGTCATGGCGACGTTACTGGCTTATCGCCTTAGTAAACGTACGCCGATTACATTCTCGATAGCCATGAATGATTACGGTTTTGAACTACTTTCTGATCAACCCATTCCGTTGACACCTGATGATGTGTATGCATTATTTTCTCCGGATAACCTGAACATGGATTTGCAGGCGAGTGTGAACTCTACAGAGATGGCTCGTCGTAAGTTCAGAGATATTGCGGTGATAGCCGGATTGATCTTCCAGGGATATCCCGGAAAGCATAAGCAAAGCCGTCACCTGCAATCATCGGCATCGTTGCTGTTCAATGTATTTACAGAATATGATCCACAAAACCTGTTGTTGAGACAGGCTTTCAATGAGGCCTTCTTTTATCAAATGGAAGAAGCCCGTTTGAGAGAGAGTCTGGACAGGATTTATCATAGTAAAATTGTGATCACTTATCCTGAAGAACTGACGCCTTTTTGTTTTCCGATTAAGGTGGATAGTTTGCGTGAACAACTGACCAGTGAGAAGTTGGAAGACAGGATAAAAAAAATGCGCCCTGAGTTTTAATAAAATCGGAACTTGCAAGGATCTATGGAGGAAGTGATATATAATTTCAGGAATCAGACATGGTTGCTATCAGCCCACCGGGCTGTTTTCTGGAAAGAGGAGCAGGCTTTGATTGTATCGGATATACATCTTGGCAAGTCTGCGCATTTCAGAAAAGCTGGCATTGCTGTTCCTGCAAATATCGGACAGGATGACCTGTACCGTTTACAAAAGCTGATTACGGTGTACGACCCTGCACAGGTGATTATTGTGGGGGATATGTTTCACAGTAGTCATAATAACGATGTGCCTTTGTTTAAGTTGTGGAGACAGCAGTTTCCTCGTATCCGTTTTAAACTGGTGAAGGGGAATCATGATATTATGGCGGAGCAGGTGTATACGGACATTGATGTGGAGGTGTATGATGAATTGCAGATCAATGAAATTCATTTTGCACATGAGCCTTGTGACGAAGCAGATGATTCGAAGTATACATTTTCCGGACACATTCATCCGGGGGTAGCGGTGTCAGGTGCAGGGCGGCAACGCTTACGTTTACCGTGTTTTTATTTCGGGCGTAACTGTAGTATTTTACCTGCATTCGGGCGATTTACAGGGTTGGCGATGCTGGATGCTGAAGAGGCGGATGCAGTTTTTGTTATTGCCAATAATAGTGTTTTAAAGATTAGTTAAGGTCATGTTGATTGCTTACGATCCCATATTTGCGCATCCATTACCTGTTGGTCATCGTTTTCCGATGGCGAAATATGAATTAATTCCGGAGCAGTTGTTGCGTGAAGGTGTTGTTACAGCAGCTCAGTTTCATCAACCGGCTCCTGTGAGTGAAGAGACTATTTTGTTAACACATACACCTGCATATTGGAATAAGTTAAAGCATTTGCAATTAAATGAGAAAGAAGTAAGGCGTATAGGGCTACCGCAATCAGCGGCACTTGTGATGCGGGAAAGGGTAATTTGCCAGGGTACGATTGATTGTGCGTTGCATGCGTTGGATCATGGCATTGGGTTGAATGTAGCGGGAGGAACGCATCATGCGTTTGCAGATCGTGGAGAAGGGTTTTGTCTGATGAATGATTTTGCGGTAGCGGCTAACTATTTATTACATCATCGGCTGGCGGGTTATGTGATGATCATAGATCTGGATGTACATCAGGGAAATGGCACGGCTGCTATATTTGAGGGGCATAAGCAGGTGTATACATTTAGTATGCACGGGGAGCATAATTATCCTTTTCACAAAGAGCAGTCGACGTGGGATATAGGATTGCCGGATGGCACTACAGACGAAGAATACCTGGCTAAACTGGCGAATAGTCTGGCGTTATTATTTGTTAGGGAGCGGCCTGATTTTGTGTTTTATTTATCTGGGGTGGATATACTGTCGACGGATCGATATGGCAGGATGAAAATTACTGAAGATGGATGCCGCTGCAGAGATGAATTGGTCTTAAATACAATAAAACAATATAATATTCCCTGTGCGGTAGCGATGGGTGGAGGGTATTCTCCGCAGCTGAGGCATATTGTGAATGCGCATTGTAATACATTCAAAACAGCGACAGCCATCTTCTGATTTTTCTCTAAGAACGGCGGTGTTCAGATCAACATTTTGTTATTTGCTGTTTTAAAAAAGTTGCTTCTTTTTTAAAATTCACCTGTCATCAGACAATAATCTTCCAAAGCAGAAAGTCTTCTGTAGCATTAATAAACTTATGCCATGTACCTGCGGGTACGAAGAGGTAATCACCGGAATCGATGTCGATGACCTTGTCTTTGTATTGTACTTCTGCACATCCTGACATGACGATGTACGTTTCATTTTGTGAATCCGGCTCCTGTGTGTAGACGTCCTCCGGGGCGAGCAATACGACCCTCATAGTATTATCTTCCCATAGGGTCACGGCTGCTTCTCCACTGTTTTCCAGCTGGCGCAATGCGTCAACGAATGCTATACGCATAGTTCAAACTTTGAGATTATTAAAAAAGGGGGTTGGAGTAAGTAGCGTTGATTATTTAATTGATGAATGTTATATCTGGTTACTTTGATTTCGTTTTTTTCTAATGGATTGGGATAATGGAATAATAGGACCCGCATTGTCCGATAGTATCGTTTTAATTCCCGCTCAGGCATACGTCGCCCCTGCGCATAACTTTCCCAATGCTAAGAAGTCTATGCATATTATCTTTCAACGAGTAAATTGAGGTTGTAATTAGTTCCTGGTCTTTTTCTTCAGCATATTCACCTGATCCTGGAGATGGCTCACCATATCTGCCAGGTGGTTCACACTCAGGCGGCTTTGCGGACCGGCTTTGCTAATCACAGCATCTGACTGCCAGAGTTCCAGGACTTCCTCCATTCCTACGGAATAAGGCTCAAATTGAGGGTTATCTGATACCAGTGTCAGTTTGCCTTTATTGCGGTTACTTTTTAACAAACGTTTATACACAATCCCTTCTCTGCTTGTCACCACTACATAGGCTTCATTGTTACGGATATCTTCCCAACCATCTACTTTGTGGCATACGATTACGGAACCGGAAGGCGTGGGTAACATGGAGTCACCGGCGATTTCGAAGGCTCTGTAACTACCGGCGCCCATCATAGGGAGTGTGAAGGTGTTCAGTTCTTCAATGAATTCATCATCATTATAACCTGCCAGGTAACCGGCGGCGGCTTTTACGGGTACAAACTCTATGTTCTGACGGTTAGTACCCAGCTTTTGCTGACGGCGTTTTTCGAGGAATGTATCTTTTTGGGAACCTACATCACGGCGCAGGAGATCGTCAATAGATACCCGGAACATATCACTGACCAGTTCCAGCACTTCTGTACGGGGCTCTGCACGCTCTTCTTCATAAGCTCCCAGGAGGGAACGTTTGATCCCTAATTTATCAGCAAACTCCTGCTGCGTCCATCCTTTCTGCTTACGCAGAAACTTTAAATTGCGGCATACAACTGACATAATCTAAATTATTTAGTAGAATTACTAACAAATTTAGTATATAATTTTTGGAATAACCAAATAAATCCGGTGATTCTCACTTATTTTTGTCAGGAAATCCAACTCAAAGATTTATGTACACACCGTTGCTGATTATTCACTCCCTGTTAAGGTGGGCAATTTTACTAGCTGGCATTTGGGCCGTTTACCGTTCATGGAAGGGCGTTAGTGGCAAAACACCTTTTACTGGTGCTGACAACAAAGCTGGTTTATTTTTCATGATTTTCTTTGACCTGCAATTACTGGTAGGTCTGTTGCTGTACTTTGTAGCCAGTCCACTGGTGAAAACAGCCCTGTCTGACATGGGTGCTGCAATGAAAGATGGTGTACTGCGCTTCTATGCTGTAGAACACATTACATTGGCAGTTGTAGCTTTTGTACTGGTGCACATTGGTCGTGCAAAAGTTAAGAAAGCACCTACTGATGCGTTAAAACATAAGAAGGGGTTAATCTTCTTTGGTATTGTTCTGGTGCTGGTACTGCTCCTCACTCCATGGCCTTTCCGTCAGGCAGGTTTGGGTAGAGGATGGTTGTATTAATCGACACAATTATCCAAAAATACAGAGGGGCTGATGTCATCACATCAGCCCCTTTTACTTTCGTCGTTTTTTCATCATTGTCACCCCTTGTCCGTATGATATAAACGGAACGAATAGATATACGGCAACGCCGCCAGTATAGCTCCTATAAAAATCAAAACAAACACCCCGGTTAAGACTGGCAAAAAGAAACCAGACAGGAATGTAGCAATTCCCGTCCACATCCAAAGATTGCCCGCCATCAGATGCGTTTGCTGCCATATCTCCGTGCTTTGCAGCGTCCACGGTGTACGAACCCCCACAAAATAATTCGGTTGTAATTTGCGCAAATAGAGCCCTATTACTGCGATTAATAATCCCACCCCCGTAAAGACCCAACGCTCCATTATAAACGATCGGCCATGGCTCACCATCCAGATAACCACACCTGTAAATACGGCGAGATAAATGTGGATAGAGAAGCGGATACGATAGTATTGATGCCGCTGCAGGCGCTCATTTGCTTCAGGAAAATCCGCGTGATCTACATGAGGCAGATAGCGGAAAAGGAAGTATAACATAAGGTTGGTGAGAAAGAGGAAGGTCATCAGTAATAAAAAATCACCTTTAGTCCCTACCCGTTCCGGTATGCCCGTGATACCGTAGTTATTAGGAAATAAATCAGGCATGGACGGCCAGATTATTCCTAAATATGCCATCGGCATCAACAGTAAGAGCAACAATAATAGTTCTTGTCCTAAATCCGTTTTTTTCATGACAACATGGATTTGGTGTAAATGAAATGCGACAAATACTATACCGTTGGCATACCTATATACTACAACTGTAAAAGCCGTTTGTTTTAATTAAAAAGTTATTCTCATTTTTTAGTTTGAAACCAAACCACTGCAGAGAGCTAAATGCAAAGCATACAACAATTCCAAAATTCCCTTTTGTTATTGACATGTTATTATACTAATATTTTTAGTATTTGCTAATAATATTAGTACTTTTACCACCGAGGCTTTCCCTCACAATCACCATAAAAAAACAGGTCGTCCCCATTATTGGAGACGACCTGTTCCTTTATCATTTGCTTTCAGACTATTCCAGACCAAACAGCCCCTTATTCAGCAGCTGCAGTGTCTTTTCCTTATGCTGACCACCGATCAGAATAGAAATATTATGACGGCTACCACCATAAGAGATCATTCTCAAAGGCACTTCATTCAGCGCTTCAAACAGTTTCTTCAGGATAGAAGGTGTTGCTGCTACTTCATTGCCCACGATAGAAACGATGGTCTGATGATGATCCAGCTCTACAGAACCAAATGGCTGCAGTTCTTTCAGCAACTGGTCCAGTTGTGGGGTGCTTTCTATAGTCAGGGAAACCGCTACCTCTGAAGTGGTGATCATATCAATAGGCACACGGTATTTCTCAAATACTTCGAAAATCTTGCGCAGGAAACCATACGCCAGCAACATACGGCTGGATTTGATCTTGATTGCAATGATACCATCCTTGGCAGCGACCGCTTTCACGCCATCACCCTTAGGTAATTCTGTAATAATGGTACCATGCGCCTCAGGCTGCATTGTGTTCAGCAATTTCACCGGAATATTAAAGTGCTGTGCAGGCCAGATGGATGCGGGATGCAGAATTTTAGCACCAAAATACGCCAGCTCCGCAGCCTCGTCAAATGACAGCTGATCGATTGGGAAAGTTTTCTTCACAACACGGGGATCGTTATTGTGCATACCATCGATGTCTGTCCAGATCTGCACTTCTTCAGCCTGAATAGCAGCACCAATCAGCGATGCAGAATAATCACTACCACCACGCTTCAGGTTATCTACTTCACCTCTTGCATTGCGGCAGATATAACCCTGCGTAATGAAGATCTTATTATCTTTATTTTTATCCAGCAGGTTGCCCAGACGGATCTTGATTTTTGGAATTTCTGGTTCTTCGTACTCGTCGATGCTCATAAAATCCAGCGCTGATATCAATTCGGCCTTGATACCTGCTTCTCCCAGATACACACTAAACAGTTTGGTGGACAACAATTCGCCCTGTGCCAGGATATCCTTGTTCAAAGCCTCATTGAAGCTAATCTTCAGGATAATATTCAGGAACTCAAAATGTTCGTCAATAACAGCACCAGCCTTCGCACGTGCCTCAGGCTGCTTCACCAGCGCCTCAATAAATGAGCGGTAATGAGCTTCCAGCTTATCTATCTGCCCCTTTGCCTGCTCCTTTTTACCTTCAGATAAGGATGTTCCTATCTCAACCAGGGCATTGGTAGTACCGGATAATGCAGACAACACCACGATTTTTGGCGCGTCATCAGCAGTTACCAGTTGGGCCACGGCATGCATGCGTTCAGGTTTACCTACCGACGTGCCGCCAAATTTTAAGATCTTCATTACTGTTGTATTGTTATGTGTTTGACGTAACTGTTATAAAAAGCGCAAGTTCGCGCTTAATTCCTGACTTTAAAAGCTCAATTTAAATTTCTCCCCTACTTCTCTCAGATCTTTCACTACCGGATCCAGTAATGGAATACCTCCCTGGTGACGGTGTGACTCCATTTCACGCTCAGGGTCGCCAGGGATTAATACCTGCTCTCCTGCTACAGGTGTTGCATTTCTGAAGCGGGTGATCCACTTGTCCATGTGTTCCTTGAACTCATCTGCCGGGCGGAAGGCGTCAATACGCATCGCTCCCAGGAAATGGCCCAGCCCTTCTCCTACCGGATCAGGTGCCAAAGGCAGGAAACTGACAAATGGCGGTGCCCAGGGACCATAGTTGGCGCCTGACAACACTGCTGAAAATATATCTACGATCGCTCCCAGGCAATATCCCTTATGACTACCATGTTCACGGTCGCCTCCCAGTGGCAGCAGAGCGCCACCATCTTTGAGTTCATGTGGGTTGGTGCTGGCATGACCTTCTTTATCCTGGATCCATCCGGTTGGGGCCTCCTGGCTTTTACGCTGCAGGATCTCCAGTTTACCGTTGGCAGCAGTAGTAGTTGCAAAATCCGCTACAAAGGCTGGTTGGGTTTTGGCGGGAATAGCCACGGCGATGGGGTTGGTTCCCAACATACGCTCTGTGGCAAAGGTAGGTGCTACCAATGGACTGGCATTGGTCATCGCCATACCTATCATATCCTTTTCCAGGGCCATCATAGCGTGCTGACCAGCAATACCGAAATGGTTGGAGTTCTTTACGCTCACCCAGCCACTACCTACATTGGCAGCTTTTGCGATGGCTATCTGCATGGCGTATGGGGCTACGACCAGCCCCAGGCCACGATCACCATCTACCACAGCGGTACTAGGGGTTTCATGTACCACCCGGATGTCCGGGGTGGCATTCACTCGACCTGTTTCCCAGAGGCGTACATAGCCAATAAGGCGTGCTACCCCATGAGAATCAATCCCTCTGAGATCTGCTGATAATAAAACTTCACTGGCTGTAGCTGCATGTTCGTCAGAACAGCCCATGCGTTTAAAAACTTCCTGGGTAAATTCCCTTAAATGAGGGTAGGAGAAAATCTGGCTCATGATGGATTTCCGTGCTATTGATTGTTGTATCAGTTGATCCGGTGCTTATTAAGCCTGGGCGGTAGGGCCTCCAAAGTTCATGGGAAGGGATACCGGCTCCTGGTCCTGGATAGGTCCGTGAATCGATTCGTATTTCTTGATATTGTCCAACATAGCTTTCATAAAGCGCTTAGCATGCTGAGGAGTCAGAATAACGCGGGATTTTACCTTAGCCTTAGGCATTCCGGGCATTACATTCACAAAATCGACTACGAATTCCGCATTAGAGTGAGTAATGATCGCCAGGTTGGCGTAGATACCCTCTGCTATTTCTTCAGTCAATTCTATATTAAGCTGGCTTTGTTCTTCCTGCTGATTTTCCATGTTAGGTTTTAATTTTCGGTACAAATGTAAAAAAGAGACGCTAATATTATTTCTAAAAAAGAAATGGCCGCCGTTTGGCAGCCATTTCTTTTTTTAAAAAGCTTTCCTCGCTACTGGGCATCCCACCAAACTCTTCTTGTTAAAGTCGTGTTTGAAGGGGTATTGGTATTATACCTTACCTCACTGCTTGGATAATAAAGTGACCTTGGCAATGCACCATTCAACACATTACCCGATGGTGCCGTCAGGGCCGGATAACCGGTTCTGCGCCAATCTGTCCAGGTCTCGGGGCTTAAGAACAACGCAATGTACTTTTGTACTATAATAGCTTGCAGCGTAATTGTTGCAGCAGTCTTGGCTACACTGGCAGCGTATTCAGTGCTACCCACAGTCCTCTGCAGATTTGCAGCCACAGCAGCATTGTAGGCGGTAGCAGCGGCTGTAAGATTGCCAGCCCGGAACTGTGCCTCTGCCTCTATAAATTTCAATTCGTCGTAGCTCATAAAATACACCGGTGAGTTTGCCGAACCATACAGGGAACCCAGTAATGTCGGGTCTGAAGGATCAAAGTAAACATCATACCGGGGATCGCCAGCTGCAGACATAAGGTCATTCAGGTAGCCTTCAAATGAAATATCTGCACGCTGGTCATTAAACTGGAACCAGGGATTTTGGGTCGTTACCGCACTACTACCTACAAAATTGATGAAGGCACCCTCCCCTGCAGCAAAGCCATCATCTATCTGCGCCAAAGCGTTGGTTATTGCTGAGGTGTTCACTTTTACTGTGTGCAGATAGAATTTTGCTTTCAGTGAGTGCGCATATTTTATCCACATATCCAGATCTCCGCCATACATCAGGTCATCGCCTGTACCGGGTTGAAATGCAGCGCCATCATCTGAGCTTAAGTAGGTAATAGCTCTGTCGAGTAAGGCGTGTAAGGTATCGTACAATACCTGTTGTTTATCGTATGCAGGTGAAGTATTATTCAATCCCTGGAAGGCCTGTGAATACGGAACATCTCCCCAGAAGTCAGTCACCTGCCCCAGGTTAGTCGCCATCAGGATCATGCCTACGGCTGCATAATGGAGTTGTCCTTCAGAGATAGCGATCTTAATCATTGTATCACAATTGGACATGATAGCTGCATAAAACCCAGCATTCCACATGTTATCCACGTCATCTGGGGTCAGGTTGAACAGGCTGTAGTTCGCAGACTGGTTAGCTGCCCCGGTTGTTTGCTGTGTAAAGAGCGATGCAAATCTGGACGCATCACCTCCCCAGTTATAAGCTGAAGCCAGTTCCACACCCGCTAACATAGAGGAAGGGGTTGGGTTGTGCAGCTGGGAAGGGTCTTCATTGATACCGTCATAAAAATATGCCCGTTTACAACTTCCTGCCGCTATCACTAATATCAGGACCGGTATTAAATATTTTATTGTTCGTAACATGATCTTACTTTTTAACGGTTTAGAAATGGAACTTCAAATTCAGACCAAAACTGCTGGTACCAGGCATATTGAAATAATCAATACCCTGGGCATTTGTAGCCCCTGTTAAACTTGTTTCCGGGTCAATCCCCTTGTATGGGGTCCATAAAATAATGTTACGTGCAAACGTACTTACCGTGATACCCCTGATAAACTTAGATTCTTTAAATCCTTTGAAATCGTAGGATAAGGTTACTTCACGCAGTTTTACATAAGAACCGTCGTCGATAAAGGTTTCGGTCTGCGCGCCAAATCCACCACCATTTCCAAGGTACCAGCTTTCATCCAGTGGTACTGCTGTTGTATTTGCAGCACCTGCACCGGCTACTTCTGAACCTCCTACTGTATGTACCAGTTCACCTGCATCATTCAGGTGTCCCAACACACCTCCGAATGTATGTTCCTCTCCCCTGTTCACAGTATACTTGGATGTACCGATTGCCTGGAGTGAACCACGGGTACCATTCCAGATATCTCCTTTACATTTCCAGTCTACCAGTGTATACAGTGAAAATCCTTTGTAGCTGAAGGTGTTCCCCCATCCCATCAGGAATTTAGGGTTTGGATTACCTACTGCTCTTTGTTCTGTAGATACTACAGGATAACCGTAGTCATCCGCTTTGTCGCTGATAACGATATTTCCATTACCATCTCTCAACCATCCATATGCATAGATGATACCTGCTGGTTCATTAGGCAGGTGCGCAATCACCGTTCCGGTAAAACCGTTTACGGTGATCTGATTGATACCAGGCGCCAGTTTCAGCACCTTACTCCTGTTCATGGAGTAGTTGATATTCATATCCCAGGTAAATGGCCTGTCAGTAATTATCTTTCCGGTTAAGGTTACTTCCACACCATTGTTCCTGATACTACCCGCATTCAGGGTTACGAACTGGAAACCGCTGGTACCTGCTATGGGTGATTGTACGATCAGATCAGTACCTTTTGAATAGTAGTAGGTCGCATCCAATCCTATTCTGTTATCTAAGAACTGGAGTTGCAAACCAGCTTCATATGAAATTGTTTTTTCTGGTTTCAGACCAGGGTTACCCAGTACGTTGTCAAGGAAGAAACTTCCTTTACTATCATAAGGGAAAGATATCCCTGAGGTGTAACCATCAGCAAATGTGGTTGGTGCATAGAAGGAGCGGGTACGGAATTCACCGGGATCCTTACCTACCTGTGCTACTGATAAGCGGATCTTACCAAAGCTCAGCACATCATTATTCTTCAGCCCTTCCAGCTCTGTAAATGCCCAACCTAAGCTGGCAGATGGATAGAAGAAGGAGTTACTGTTTTTGGGCAGTGTAGAAGACCAGTCATTACGACCTGTTATTTCCAGGAACAACATTGATTTGTAATCAAGGTTGATATCAAAATATCCGGATACCCTTCTATATGGAGTAACGAAGTTGTATGATTTCTGTACGGTTGCGTTACTGATATTGTCATATCCTGCGGCTGTCAGACCATCACCCTGGGTATATAGTTCATCCAGTTTGCGGGAATAATAGTTGTTACCCAACTTTATGTCGAGTCTGAAATCTTTGGAGAGTTGTTTTGCCCATGTCAGGATCGCATCTGAGTTCACACTCCTATAAGTATATCTGTCATCAAACACACGGCCACCGGAATAAGCACCTGATTGTATTTCATAATACTGATGGCGGTTATCCTGGTATACGTCCGTACCTAACCTGTAAGTGAGGGTGAAGTCTTTCCAGATATTCCAGTCCAGCTGTGCGCTACCGATCAGACGGTTTACGTTTGTTGTATATGGGTTTTTATTGATCGTCCAGTAGGGGTTATCATAAATACCATTTCTATATGATCTTACTAATCCGTTTGATAACAGATACGTTTTAGGATCATCTGCTTTTAGTCCGCCATTAGAGTTATCAAAGTTGATAGGTGTTCTGGTCAGGCCCAGCATGATACCTGATGTATTACTACCGTTCTGAGGCATATTACCACCATCATTTGTATAACTCATATTTGCAGACACTTTCAATCTTTCAGATACTTTCAGTGTACCTGCCATTGAAATGGTTGTTCGAGCATAGCTCTGCAGTGGTACGATTGAGTTCTGGTACATGTGTGAAACAGACATACGGTAAGTAGCAGCATCTGTACCACCTGTAAAGGAAAGTGAGTTATTGTAAGTAGCTCCTGTGCGCCAGAAATCTTTGGTGTTGTCATAAGGAACAAACTTGGTTTTTGCATTAGGGTTAGAAGCCCCTACCACATTACCATGTTTATCAAATTCATTGGCATTGCCATCCCAGTACAGGGTATCAATATTGGCACCCCATGAATACCTGGTGCTGGAACTGTATGGTGCAATTGCGCCACCGGTACCTTTTACAAATTGTTTCTGAATACCAGGCAGGCGATTCACCACATCGAAGGAAACGCCTGTGCTGAAATCAACCTGCATTCTGCCAGCTTTCCCTTTTTTGGTCGTGATGATGATTGCACCGTTCGCAGCGTCGATACCATACAACGCAGCAGCTGCGGGGCCTTTCAGGACGGAGATACTTTCAATGTCCTCAGGATTGATATCTGCACCACGGTTTGTATTGGAGGCACCCTGCAGCAGGTTGTTGGTACCATCTGAAGGGTCACCTGAATAGTTTTGTCCGTTATCCACCGGTATACCATCTACTACAAACAGTGGTTGGTTGTTTCCTGTGAGGGAATTTGTACCTCTCAATTTGATGAAGGTAGCGGCACCAGGAGTACCACCGGAACCAATGACCTGCATACCGGCCACTTTTCCGGACATAGACCTGAGTGCATCACCCTGGCTGGCTTTGGTGAGTTCGTCACCTTTTACATCCTGTACGGCATAACCCAATGCCTTCTTTTCACGTTTGATACCAAGACCGGTAACAACGACTTCCTGGAGATTTTGGTTGTCCTGTACCAGGGAGATATTGACGACTCTTCCGCTGGTTGCAGGAACTTCTTTCATGGTATAACCAACACTTCGGATCTGAAGGATTACGTTGTCGGTTTCCAGGGTTAACTTAAAATTACCAGACTGGTCTGCGGTTGTACCTCTGGTTGTCCCCTTGACCTGAACTGTTGCATAGGGGACAGGTGCACCATCAGGGCCGGTGATCTTACCGGTAACCATACGCTCTTGCGCATGTAAACCTGTGATGAGACTAACAATAATGAACAAGGTAAGTAAGTGCTTTAACATAACGGTGCTTATTTATTATTATTTACCATGAGGCATGAAACGGACGCTTACCGCTGGGCGGTACAGTTTCATGTAGTTTGGTATAGAATAAAAACTTACTAATAAAAATATCCTGACGGTTAAGGATCAGGACATGGTCGTTCCTTTAGATTTTGAGTTTCCGTAAATCATCAAATTACTATTATAACATACAGTTGTTATAAATAGTTCAATTGCGCCGGAAGGTATGAAGATTAGGTGCGGTGGAAAGGCCAGGGAGAAGGGGTCCGATTGTTTTTTTCACTTGATAAGGTAAGGGGGGTCAGGGCATTAAAAAAGGCTACCGGTAAAGACCGGCAACCTTTTCTATAATTAGGGTATTGCTTATTAGAATTTATCCCAGAATAATTTTGTCTCGGCAGCATCACCGCCAATGGCTGAAGCTGCTTCGTCATAATTCGCAGTATTCAGGTTCTGCTCTTCGATCGGATAGGTGAAACGTACAGGGTATCCGGACTGTGCCTTTGGCGGAGGCACCAGCTGAGGATAATCCAGGTGACGCTGTGCTGTCCAGGCATCAAAACCGCGGTTGTACAGTGCGATCCATTCCTGCATACCGATCTTCTGTTTCCAGTCGCCTGCTGCGGTCAGGTAGTTTACATCTGTTCTGGCCAGATAAGTCAACGCCTCTTCCTGGGTTCCACCCCAATATAATATGGAGTTGGTAATAGCATTGTTATAGTGGGTAGCCGCAGTGCCACCTACTGCCCAACCTCTTTCTACTGCCTCAGCTCTGATAAACTCGACTTCGGAATAATCGATGAACACACCTGGCAGGTCTTTTTTCTCTAACAGCGCGCCCGGATGAGAGAAGTTGGCATAGGGGCTCTTCAAACCATTTGTACCACCTTTATAGATACCACCAATAGTCGTGAAATAGAAAGGTCTTCTGGGATCTTCTACTGAGTTGATGTAATCAACAAATGTATTGGAACCTACGAAGTCCTGACGACCGCTTTGTACCAGGTCTTCCCACAGTGGGTTGGTGTTTGGCGGGATAGTTGAATAAGGGAATTTCGCATATTCACCCTGCGTATCGAATGCACCAGCAGATGCTTCAGTAACGATGGTCTGTGCAGTTGCGGGGTCTACATCAGCCAGTAAAATACCCAGACGTAATTTCAGTGAGTTGGTAAACTTTTTCCAGTTTGCAATTTCATTACTGCTGAACAGCATGTTGGAAGAACCCATACCTGTTGCACTTTCGTCAAAGTTGGCCAGGTCAGCATTCAGACGTTTAATCAGATCTGTATAGATGGTGTGTGCATCATCATATTTATTGAACAGATTGTCTGAATTCAATGAAGAAGAATAGGGCACATTACCAAATGTATTTACTAATACAGAGGTACCATATACTGACATTACATCTATTTGTGCAAGCATATTTTTCTTTACTGTAGCATCTGTATTATTATCTGCTTCCAGCACTTTTTTTGCTTCATTCAGATCCATCAGTGCATCTGTGTAGAAAGCATCCCAGAAGTTGTCAGGAATCGTTCTGGTTACAAGGTTGTAGTTACTTTCATCGATGTAAGTAGTCTCTGTCCATTGTTGTACAATGAGCCTGAAAATACCCAGGTTCACATTGGTACTGGTGATTGCATCTGCCATTTCTTTTGTGGCACTTGCATACAATGCAGCTGAACTAACAGCAGCGGGTTTAGTCGGGTCTGTATTTAAGTCGGTAATATTTTTGGTACAGGATACTGTAGACAGTATACCCATAGCAGCAAAGGAACCGTATATGATATATTTTTTCATTTTTGCTTTTTTACTTTTTTAATACATCTGATCGCACTGATTAGAAACGTAATCTCAGGTTAGCACCAAAAGTTCTTACTGCAGGATAAGCACCTACTGTAAAGCCCTGTGAGTTACCGGAGCTGAGTGCATCATCAGGGTCTGCATAAGGCAGGTTCTTGTGGATGATCCAGAGGTTACGACCTGTCAGAGAAATATCAACTCCTTTGAAAGGATTGATATGGCTGATCACAGATGTTGGTAAAGAGTATGTCAGCGATAATTCACGCAGTTTGATATAGCTCGCATCGTATACGAATGCTTTGTCAGGATTATAGTAATAACCATAAGTACCGTATTCGTTTGCAATACGTGTAGTGTTTGGTTTACCATCTTCAGTTACGCCAGGCAGAACAATACCACCACCTTCGCTGAGTGGTGCTCTCGACTCATTGCCCAGGTCATTGAGTTGTGCGGTTTCAGGGAGGAGACCTGTAGCCAGACCGTAGTACATATCCAGTGAGAACATGTCGCCACCATGACGTACATCGACCAGGAAGCTCAGGGCCAGGTTTTTATATTTCAGTGTGTTGGAAATGCTACCAATCCAGTCAGGATTTACATTACCAATTGTGTGGTTAGAAGTGTTGGTGAATTCATAGTAACCATCTGCATCTACTACTTTCTGACCATCTTTGTAGATGAAATCAGAACCTGTGATAGTTCCATAAGGCTGGCCCAATACTGCATTCACAGTAATACCGCCCTGGTAGTCACCCAGCTGCAGCTTGTCGATGCCAGGCAGAGATACCACTTTGTTACGGTTACGTGACCAGTTTACATTGATAGTCCAGGAGAAGTCTTTTGTTTTGATTGGTGTGCCGAATACAGACAATTCAATACCCTGGTTCTGGATATCACCCGCATTGATCACTTTGTAATCATAACCAGTACTTCTTGATACAGGCAATGGTACGATCTGGTCAACGGTATTCTGTTTGTAATAGGTCGCATCAAAACCTAAACGGTTACCAAAGAAAGACATTTCAAGACCGGTCTCGAAGCTCTTTGTTTTTTCCGGTTTCAGGTCAGGGTTGTACTTGGTACCACCTACTGACGCCAATGGTACACCATCGATACCGGTTGGTACATCGTAGTAATTCCTGGTATATAACGCAGGTGCTGTATTACCCACCTGTGCCCAGTTCACTCTCAATTTACCATTGGTTAACCAGGTAGTCTGAGGCAACAGTTTAGAGAATACAAAACCCAGAGAGGCAGAGGGATAATAGTAACTATTATTGCCTTTAGGAAGTGTGGAGGACTGATCTCTTCTCAGGGTCAGATCCAGGAATAATAATTCTTTGAAACCAAAATCAGCAGAACCATACACACCATCCACTTCTTCTCTGGTAGCAATCTGTGTAGGAGCTTCCATTGGGTTAGCAGTGTTCAGCAAGGCATACAAACGAGGGATGAGGAGACCACCGTTAGTAGAAGATAAAATAGAGTTGACGTTAGTCTGTCTTACGTTACCACCCAGGATTCCTTTGAAGGTCAGGTCCTGTGTGATATTCTTGTTGAAGTTCAGCATCAGGTCGTAGTTATACTCGCTGAAAGAACGCTTGAACTCACTATATTTTGATGGATCGATAGAACCAATAGCGGATCTTTCTTCCTGGTGTTCATTGTAAGTATCCAGTGATACACGACCGATGACATCTAACCAATCAGCTGCTTTATAGTTCAGGCTGATGTTACCGAAGTGACGGGTACGACCATCAGTTTCGTAGTTTTCATACCTGGTCCAGTAAGGGTTGTCCCAGAAGATAGGATTTAATGCGCCAACGTCTGCCTGGTTCCAGGTGATGTTACGCTTTTCTGCGAGGTACATTTCTTTTTGTTCCTTTACATCTACGTTGGTTTCCCACCACTGTCTCATATTCGTCATCAGGTTTTTGGAATCATAACCTGTACCATAACGACCAAGACCATCAATGATAGTAGAGTTTACGGAAGCGCTTGCGGTTAACTTGCTGGAAAGATTGTATGATGCACCAAAGTTGATCAGGTCTTTAGCGATACGGCTATTGGGCATGATACCTTTGTCTATGAATTTGGAATAACCCAGTTTGAAATACCCTTTATCGCTGGAACCATCAATAGAGATACTGTTGTTGGTACCTACAGCTGTTTCAAACATTGCACTTGGATTGTTGGAGGCAGCTACCCATGGGCGGGTTTTCATGTAGTAAGGAGATTTGTCATAGAAAGCATCCCAGTGGTATACCTGTAAGTTTGGATCAAATTTACCACCATAGGAAGCATCTTCTGTAACTGGTACTACGCGGTCATCTACACCATCACCATTAACATCGGTGTAGTAGAAGTAACCATCAGGAGAACCATAACCGGTGCCATAACCTGCGCCATATTTGTTTTGATATTTAGCGAAGGTAGAAGGATCGTATTTACCCACATTCACACCTGTGTTGAAGGTAACACCTAATCCTCTTGATCCCTTTTTAGTAGTGATCATCACCACACCATTGGAAGCGCGGGAACCGTACAATGCTGTAGCAGCAGCACCTTTCAGTACGCTCACAGATTCTACGTCGTCAGGGTTGATATCAGCTGCAGCATTACCGTAATCATAACCACCCAAACCTTTTAACTGATCGGTGGTGTTGGTATTAGAGTTATCGATAGGTACACCATCTACAACGAAGAGCGCCTGGTTGTTGCCTGTAAGGGATTTGGCACCACGCAGTACGATGTTAGTAGAACCACCGAGTGTATTATTCTTACGAATTTCAAGACCTGAAACTTTACCGGCCAGAGAGGTGGTAATGTTTACATCTCTTGTTCTGTTTAATTCTTCAGGAGTAACTGTCTGTGCAGAGTAAGCCAGTTCGTTTTTGTTTCTCCTTACGTTGAGAGCGGTTACTACTACTTCCTGCAGGTTTTGATCATCGGATTTCAATGCGATCGTAACTGTACTGGATGTACCTACGGGAATATTCTGGGAAACGTAACCTACGCTGCGCACTATCAAAACGGCATCTGGCTTTGCATTCAGTTTGAAAAATCCATCCTGATCTGTAGTTGTCCCAGTGTTTGTTCCTTTGATTTGTACAGTGGCAAAAGGTACAGGTGAACCGTCCGGACCGGTGACTTTTCCTGTAACCTGGCGCTGTTGCGCATACGTCAGGGTTACACTCACCATGAGCATGGTGAAAAAGAGTAACGCTCTTTTCATAAACGATTTAGATTTTAGTTGACAATAAAAAATATAGGTTCCCCTAGTGTTGACTATGAATTAAATAGGTTCCCCTTTACCAATATGTTGATTAGAACACAGTTAGCTGTTATTACGATTTAGACTTTTACGATTTAGTTTGTTGTTTTACTGGAACACAGTTAACTGTAATTGCGATTTAGATTTTTACGATTTAGTTGTTGTTTTTATCAGAACACAGTTAGCTAGTATTATGATTCAGGTTTTTACGATTTAGTTTGTTGTTTTACTGGAACACAGTTAACTGTAATTGCGATTTAGATTTTTACGATTTAGTTGTTGTTTTTATCAGAACACAGTTAGCTAGTATTACGATTCAGGTTTTTACGATTCAGGTTTTTTGTTGTTAAAAGATACCATCCGGGATGAAGGCGGCAAGAACCTGGATGGTAATTTGAAGCACAGAATAACTCTTATCCTTGTTTCATAAGCAAAAGCGTACTATAACACCGCTGTACACAGGTTGACAAAGTTTTCCTAAAATGTAAACAGGATAAAGAGATAATGGCCTCTTTCATAATTACGATTTAGATTTTGGTTGAAGAGCACAATTTAGAGAAAAATATTACTCACCACCAAGAAAAATTTAACCTTTTTTTAAGAGTGCAATTTTTCTTCATATGTATATAAATTATTTGCAATATCCTATATGAGAAAATTTAACATTCGATAACAGTTCGTTTTATGCGACATTTTAGCATTTCCAAGGCATTTATTTGAATTTATAATCAGGTTTTAGTCGTTTTTTAAGATATAATGAAACATTTACCTTGATATCAAAGTGATACTTTTTTGTTTTGTCAGATGACATATGTCACTTGTAGTGTTAAGGGTCCTCCTGCTTCTACCCTCGCCCAGGCTTGAAAATGTTTGTTTTTTTTCCATCTCAGCGTGCAACTTTGTTTGGAACCATTGCCATAAAGTTGAGATAAATTGTAGTCGTATAATACACTTCGGTCAGGGATATAAAAGCGGGTGTCTGTACCTCCGGTACTATACCAGATATAATTGAGCGTACAGCGCAATGGCCACCAAGGCAGCTGCCACACCAGTTCCTGTTGATATAGGCCGCCGTATTGATTGCCTTCTTCATCCTGCCAGGTATTGGCTTCAACCCGTGTTTTCCAGGTCCAGCCTTTGGCCGGTGATAGTGAGAGCTGGAACCTGTAATCTTCGTGAATGGTTTGGATCATAGGAGGAAGGAAAACGGCTGCTTTTGATTGCTGGAATTTCTGTTTGTATTGATAACGGAAGTAGACACGTGTTTCTTTATCAGGCGTGTAGGTAACTGCTGCAAATAATTCCTGACCATCTGCCGGTGCGTTGGTTTTGTATTGCAACCAGGGGAAATGAAAAATGTCTGCATAAGCATCCAGTTGCCAGTGTTTGATGGTGTGAATACTAATACCTGTGTATAACCCTTCTTCATTGACAGGGCGTGAATTCTCTGCCATGGCATTGGCATTGAGGGGTTGGTAATGGGTATTGTAATTGCGATAAAACAGCGCAAGATCTGCCACCTTTCCAATACTTGCGAGCATGCCCATGATCATGGCTTTTTTATTATTGAAAGCCCATTCACCGAACAAATGATAGTTGCGTATAGAGACGGCGTAATCCATTCCTATATTCTGATTGAGCCAGTTAAAACCAATGTGGGCCTGTGGTAAAACGTAAGAGATATTTGCTCCGGCTTGTTGTATTGAAAGGATGGCAGTTGTTTGCCAGTTACCTTGTTGCAAGGTAATAGCAGCTCCCCTGTTTACACCTGCTGAATTGGAGCCTCTGATAATGTCTCCCTCTCTTTTGATATGTGTGATCATGCTGTTTTTGCCCAGAGCATATGCCTGCCAGTTTATTAAGCCCTGCCCCATGTTGACCGTGAAATCACCAATAGCGAGCGATTTAATTCTGTGATGGTTTTTGATGAAATAATAAGCGCTGTAATTATCTTTTTTTACCTGCACACCGACTGTAGATGATCGATATCTCAGGAGGTTATTTTTCAACAAAATTGTCTGTTCTCCTTTTGTTATTTTATTTATTTCTGCTACTGTTACATAAGGCAGGATTAACTGAATAGTGGTTTCATCAAATCCTGGCACTGCCTGCAGTTCATAGATGCTTAATAACTTTCCGAATTGTTTTTTATAATTGATCAGTTCATCAATTTGTAAAGTGGTTAATAAGCCTAGTGCCGCCAATTCAGCAACATCTGCTTTGTTCAAGGACAAAGGATGCTTCCTGTAGGTTTCCAGTTGCTGCCATTGCATGTCATCATTTACGATGTCGTCTTCCTGTCTTGCATAAGCTATGGATGAAATACAGAAACAGATCCATATCAACATGCATATTTTTACACCTGCCATATGAGTGTTGTTCCGGGTGAAAAACCTAATTGTGGGTGATGTGCCGTGTAGATCTTTATAAAGAGCTTTTTAGGCTCAAAAGACACGGCTATGTTTCTTTGTAAAGGATCATTGCACCAATCCAATTCCAGGAGGAACTGAGGTATGAATACGTATTCACACATAACTTTGAATGCAGGTGGGATTCCCTGCTGTTGAATTAAAGCTGTGCTGAACAAAAAGCTCTCACTGGCTTCGTAGCCTAATCCTGCGGAGAATATGACGGGTACGTTAGGGGTATTGACAGGATTGAATGCGTGGATACCGGCAAATAGTTGAGGTGTAATTTGTAGCAGGGTACCTGTTTCTGCGGTAAGGGCATGGGTACTACCATATCCCAGGGTGGTGGTGTTGAGATAGTTTATTTGAATGCCAGCACTACACTTCTCTCCCATGTTGTGACTATAGGCAAAGCCGAATAATTGTTCATGAAAAGCGCGGAATCCTGTTTGTTTCAGGATGCCTGCAAAGGTGCCGGCATGGGTAGGCCATGCGATGGCGAGTGTGTGGATGCTGAGCGCATTTAGTGAAAAACGCCGTTCTGTATTAACGCCAATGGCGGGGCTTTTCAGCCAGGTGAGTGCTGCCTGATTTTGCAGGGCGGTAAAGAGTTGTTGATGGTGTTTGGAATAAGTGCCCGCTGTGGGTTGCGCACAAATGGTGGACATGCACCATAAGGTGCAAAGGATGGTAACAACAATGGATTTCATAATACAGAAGTTACAAAAAAAATGTCTCACACCTTTTGGTATGAGACATTTTTTTTTCGTGGCCTGCGGCCCTGAAATAAATCCAGAGAACCGGTTGCCTATCAAAACAGCCCGTGCAGCTGTGAATCTATCTTCGAAATGATCTCTCCTAAATCCTCATCACTCTCCGGAAACTTATTCTTATCGATATCAATTATCAGCAAAGGACCTTCGGTATATCGCTCTATCCAATTATTATAATATTCATTCAGTCGCTTCAGATAGTCCAGCCGGATATTCTCTTCATACTCTCTTCCTCTCTTTTGGATCTGTGCTACCAGGGTAGGTACAGATGCTTTGAGATAGATCAGCAAATCCGGAGGTTTTACCATGGACTTCAGCGTCTCAAAGAAATTAAAGTAGTTGTCAAAATCGCGCTTTGTCATCAGTCCCATTTCATAGAGGTTGGGAGCAAAGATGTGCGCATCTTCATATATGGTACGATCCTGAATTACAATATCATTGCCATTTTGGATATCCAGCAGTTGTTTCAATCTTCCGTGAAGGAAATATACCTGCAGGTTGAATGACCAGCGGGGCATATCTTCATAGAAGTCATTAAGATATGGATTGTGCTCTACATCTTCAAACTGTGGGGCCCATTTGTAATGCCTTGCCAGCATTTCAGTAAGTGTTGTCTTACCGGCACCAATGTTCCCGGCTATCGCGATGTGTCTGAGCTTGTTATTTTTTGCCATGTTGTATCGAGGTCACTAATCATTTATTTGGAAGCCAGTGAGCAGCAACTATCATTAGGTGACAACCCATAATTTACAATTTTATCTGATTATCACCTTAAAAATGTTGCGGTTCCTTGTAATGATCAGTAGTAGTTAATTCCGATGAGTTTTCTCGCTTGCTGCAAAGTCTGTGCCGCACTTTCCCTCGCCTTTTCAGCTCCGTGTTTCATGATTTTGTTCAGGTAAGCCGGGTCTTCCTGCAAAAATTTAGCTTTTTCGCGGATAGGCGCAATAAATTTCACCATATCCTCGCCCAATTGTTTTTTCATGTCGCCGTAGCGGATACTACCATCCTCGTATGTTTTCCTGAAGTGTGCGATAACGTCGGGTGTGGATACCTGCTCCATAAGACTAAAGAGATTTACAACTGCTTCAGGCATGGCTCCTCCCTCTTCTGTACCGGTGGCGGACTTAGCCCCCTTCAGTTTCTTCATTATCAGTTCATCGCTGTCAGACAGGTACAAAGTAGCCATCTGGTTCTCACTCTTACTCATTTTACCAGCGCCATCCAGACTTGGAATTTTGATCAGGTCATCGCCGAAGTTAAATGGTACCGGCTCAGGAAATAAATAACCATAACGATTGTTGAATCGCTGTGCATAATTGCGGGCCATTTCAAGGTGTTGTTCCTGATCTTTACCTACCGGCACTTTTACTCCACGGTGCACGAGGATATCGGCACTCATGAGTACAGGGTAAGTAAGCAGGCCGGCATTCACGTTATCTGGGTTCAGACGTACCTTATCTTTGAAGGTAGGCACTTTTTCCAGCTCCCCTTTGTAAGCTAACATATTGAGCAGCAGGTATAATTCTGCAATCTCAGGGATATCGCTCTGTACATAAAGCGATACTTTTTCCGGGTCAAGGCCCGAAGCTATATTTTCAGCCAGTACGCGGTAAACGTTGCCACGCAGGTCTTTTGGATCAGGATGGGTTGTCAGGGAATGCCAATCTGCTACGAAAAAATAACAGTTATAGGCCTCCTGCATCTTTACATAATTGCGGATTGCCCCGAAATAATTGCCTAAGTGTAAAAAACCGGTAGAGCGGATCCCGCTTACTACTATCTCTTTGTTTGCCATAATGGGGTGCAATTTAGGAAATTCTTAGAAGCTACCCTGCCCGGGGAGCGCATTTTCTTTGTAGTGGGAAACCGGATGCCGGCCCGTAACAGCAAGGGAAAATGACCTTTTTCTCTTTTGAAAGCAAACCCTATCCCCTGCTGGCGTAGAATAATAGGATTTAGTAACTTTAACGCCGGTTTAATAAATATTTCATTATCTTTTCATTTAATTTGACTTATGGAAGTGAACGAACAGCTGGTAGATCAGTTAGCAGACCTTGCAAGACTTGAATTTACCCCGGAGGAAAAAACAGCCATTCAGGGAGATCTCCAGAGAATGATCACCTTCGTGGAAAAACTAAATGAGCTCGACACGGCTCATGTAGCACCAATATTGCACATGACTACCGACCGTAATGTGTATCGTGACGATAAAGTAGTTCCTTCCATCAGCAGGGAAGAAGGTTTACAAAACGCACCCGCTGCCAATGATCAATACTTTAAAGTTCCTAAAGTGATCAAAAAGTAATCCTTATACATAAAAACGGGGCTGGACTCATTTTTTAACGGCAGCCAATTTACCTGCAGCCGACTTAAAGATCGAAAATGAATCACCACCCAACAAAGGCACACATCAGGGAAATCATCTTGTTTATAATACCGTACGTATGCACCCACATTCCGTCATCCATTTAGAAGAGATCCGTAAGAGCTATTTCATTGGTTCCAATGAACTGCCTGTACTGAAAGGTATTAACATGGACATCTTTAAAAATGAATATGTTGCCCTTATGGGGCCCTCCGGCTCCGGAAAGTCAACGCTCATGAATCTGCTGGGGGCACTAGATACCCCTACCAGCGGAAGATATATCTTAAATGGCCATGATGTGAGTAAAATGGAAGATGACGACCTGGCCAGGGTACGGAATAAGGAAATCGGCTTCGTTTTCCAGCAGTTCAACCTGATGCCCCGCCTCACGGCTTACGAAAATGTGGCCGTACCACTCATCTATGCCGGCATCGGCAAAAAAGAAAGAGAAGAGAAGGCGATCCATATGCTGGAAAAAGTAGGTTTGGGACAGCGTTACAAACATAAACCCAACGAACTCTCCGGTGGTCAGTGCCAGCGCGTAGCCATTGCCCGTGCACTGGTGAATGACCCTTCGCTGATATTGGCGGATGAGCCTACTGGTAACCTTGATACCAAAACTTCTATAGAGATCATGGAGATTTTCGGGCAGATCCATGCCTCCGGGAATACGGTTGTACTCGTTACCCATGAGGAGGATATTGCCGCCCACGCCAGAAGAATTGTTCGTCTCAGAGATGGCCTGATCGAATCAGATAAGTCTGTTGAGGACAGTTTTCTTGTGAAAGCATAAAGCCTGCTACATCCTCGGTGTCCACTTAATCTCCTCCACCTTCAGCCGGTGACCTATCCATCTTGCCAACACGAAAAGATGGTCGCTCAGCCGGTTCAGATATTGTAGCACCAATGGCGCTATAAACTCCTCATTTTCCTGCAATCCTACCACTAACCGCTCTGCCCTCCGGCAAACGCACCGGGCTACATGTGCTGTTGACACAGCTACATGGCCACCTGGCAGTATAAAACTCTTCATTTCCGGCAGCTCTTCATTCATTACATCAATGCTGGCTTCCAGGACCTGCACGTCTTTTTCATACAGGTCCGGAATACGCATTTTAATATCCTTTTCGGGATCACAGGCCAGGGAGGCGCCCACCGTAAACAAACGATCCTGTATTTCGCGCAGAAAAGCAATCATTTCAGGCTCCGTAGTAAGATAGTCACTCACCAGTCCAATATAGGAATTCAGCTCGTCTACAGTGCCGTAAGCATCAATGCGCAGACTGCTCTTGGAAACCTTAGTACCTCCGATCAGGGAGGTCTGTCCTTTATCTCCGGTTTTGGTGTAAATTTTAAATGACATAAGATGGGTTTTAGAGCATCTTCCCGTCCTTCATGACGAGCTGCCGGTCACTCAATGGGGCCAGCTCTTCATTGTGGGTTACGATGATGAATGTCTGCTGAAACTGGTCCCTTAACTGGAAAAACAGCTGGTGCAGCTCCCGGGCATTGTGCGAATCCAGGTTACCAGTTGGCTCATCCGCCATTACGATATCAGGGTTATTGATCAGTGCCCTGGCTACTGCCACCCTTTGCTGCTCACCCCCTGACAATTCATTGGGTTTATGATCCATTCTAAGGCCGAGGCCCAAAGTTTCCAGCAAAAAAGCGGCCCTCTTTTTGACTTCATTTTTATTGTGACCGGCTATAAAACCCGGTACACAAACATTTTCTATCGCGGTAAATTCCGGTAAAAGATGGTGGAACTGAAAAATAAATCCCATGTGCCGGTTACGGAAATCGGCCAAAGCATTGCCTTTGAGTGCCGTCAGATTCACATCATTCAGCCATACCTCACCAGAGGTAGGCGTATCCAGGGTACCCAGAATGTGCAGCAGGGTGCTTTTGCCGGCTCCGGAAGATCCTACTATCGTAACGATCTCCCCTTTGTTCACAGTTACATCCACTCCCTTCAAAACGGGTAAGTTGGAATAATTTTTGGTAAGATTGCGTGCGGTCAGCATACTTGAATAAAAGTAATTCACCGTTAAGATAGTAATAGTTGTTTATTTCAAATTAAATAATACTTTTGCCAAAATTTAAGACAGTAAAAATTTCAATAACATGTACTGGACCTTAGAATTAGCTTCATACCTGGAGGATGCTCCATGGCCAGCTACTAAAGACGAATTAATTGATTACGCCATCCGTTCCGGTGCACCGATTGAAGTAATAGAAAATCTTCAGGAACTGGAAGACGAAGGTGAAATTTATGAGGGAATAGAAGATATATGGTCTGATTATCCGTCACAGGATGACTTCTTCTTTAATGAAGACGAATATTAGCGCATAGATATTCCATTATTGTTGCCTCAGCAATTTTTCCTATGCTAAAAAATTTCAAGCCGCTCCTTCAATGAAGGACCGGCTTTTTTTGTATTAACCAGTCGGGGAAAAATCGGCGCAAATCCGCGCCAGATATAGCAACTGCCATTTTTGTGGGATGGAATTATGCAAAATGGAAAGCCGTGAAAATGAATACTTGTATTCACTTTCACGGCCATTATTTTCGGATCCTACTCTCTTATTTTTCCATCTGCAGCATCACATCCATTGTTACCCCGGTAGAAGAGAAACCACCGTCATGGAACAGGTTCTGCATGGTCACCATTCTTGTCAGATCAGAGAACAGGGATACAGTATAGTCAGCACATTGCTTTGCAGATGCATTACCCAGTGGACTCATTTGCTCCGCATAGTTGATGAAGCCATCAAAACCTTTCACACCACTACCAGCAGTTGTACGGGTAGGTGACTGAGAAATAGTATTGACACGTACTTTCTTGCTGATACCATAATGGTAACCAAAGCTACGTGCTACTGATTCCAGCAGTGCTTTTGCATCAGCCATTTCACTATAGTCAGGGAATACACGTTGTGCAGCGATATAAGTCAGTGCAACTACAGAAGCCCATTCATTCAGCGCATCCAGCTTATAAGCTGTTTGCAGCACACGGTGAAGGGACATAGCTGAAATATCAAATGTTTTATGGGAGAAGTCGTAATCGAGGTCAGTATAAGGCTTTCCCTTACGCACGTTAAGGCTCATACCTACAGAGTGCAGTACGAAATCTATTTTACCGCCAAAATGCTCCATGGATTTAGTGAACAGATTGTTCAGGTCTTCAAGGCTGGTCACATCCGCTGGTATTACAGGGGCGTTCGTAATTTCCGCCAGTTTATTGATCTCCCCCATACGTAAAGCGATAGGTGCATTTGTCAACACGATTTCAGCGCCCTCTTCCACACAACGAAGTGCAGTTGCCCAGGCAATGGAATTTTCATCCAATGCACCAAATATGATACCCTTCTTTCCTTTTAATAAGTTATAAGCCATTGGGTTGATAATTATTTTGGGCAAAAATAGGCGTTATAGTTGAAAAAAAAAGATTAATTGAAAACGTTGCCCTGCGGTAGCATGGAAAGGGTTTTTTCTCTTTTTTTTAAAAAAATTCCCGTCTATTTTCTCCAGTGGATCTTTGGTGTTCTTTATTTCACCAACTCTCGCGCGTTCTCCAGCGCCGCCGCCGTCGGCTTCTCTCCACTCATCATCTGTGCAATATGATTTATCCGCTCCTCCCTAGTCAGCAATCTTACATTGGTCGTTACCTTTCCTGATTTCATATCTTTAAACACAAAGTAATGCGCATCTGCCTTTCCGGCTATCTGTGGCTGGTGGGTGATACAAATGATCTGATGCCCTTTGGCCATTCCTTCCATGATAAAGCTTACCTGACGGGCAGCCTCTCCTGAAATCCCTGTATCTATCTCATCAAAGATCAATGTGGGTAATGCCACAGATTGTGCTACCAGCGATTTGATACACAGCATCAGCCTGCTCAATTCACCACCGGAAGCTACTTTCCGGATAGGGGCAAAGTGGCCGCTCTTATTAGCATCAAATAAAAACTCAATGGTATCCTGTCCGAACTGATTCAAAGCACCTTTGGCGATGGATGCCTTCAATCTTGCGTTCGGCATTCCTACCTGAGCCAGCAGAGCATTCACAGATTTCTCAAATGGAATGGCTGCTTTTTCACGTGCGGCAGTAATAGCTGCTGCCTGTACCTGTAACTTCTCCTGCAATGTTTCCAGCTCCTTCTCCAGGCCTTCCAGTTTCTCATCCAGGTTCAATACACCTTCCACCTTGCCGGTCAGTTCCTGTTGTATAGCCAGTAGTTCGGCCGTTGTCTGCACCGCATGCTTTTTCAACAACCTGTAGCCAAGGGATAAACGTTCATTCAGATGTTCCAGGCGCGCGCCATCAGTTTGTACCTGGTCATTCATATGACCAATCTCCCCTGTTATATCCTGCAGCTCTACATAAGCTGATTGTAAACGCGCAGCGATGGAGGGTGCATCTTTATGAAAATTGGCCAGCCCCTGCACAGATGACTGGATCTGTTTCAGCTGCTGTAATAAAGGTTGTTCATCCTCCTTTAGCTGGAAGTACACCCTGCTCAGGGTATTCCTGATTTCTTCTGCATGACTCAATATTTTCAACTCCGCATCCAGCTCCTCAATTTCATTATTCACAAAGTTGGCCTCCGTTAGTTCATCCAGCAGGAATTTATTATAATCCAGTTCTTTGTTCGCATTGTTGCGCAGGTCATGTAGTTGCTTCAGCTCACGCTGTACGGCTACATAGCGGCCATAACCCTGCTGGTATTGCTGTAAAGGTGCCGGTTGGTTTACCAGCGCATCCAGTACCTCCCGCTGAAAGTCGGACTTCTCCAGTTCCAGGGTATCGAACTGCTGATGCAGGTCTACCAGGTATTGACTCAGTTCGTTCAGTTGTGACAGGTTTACCGGTGTATCATTGATGAATGCACGCGACTTACCCGCCGTACTGATCTCCCGGCGAATGATCAGCTGGTCTTCCAGATCCAGCTCATGTTCCTGGAAAAACGCTGCTACCTGCGACTTCTTCACCTTAAAATTCCCCTCTATCACACACTTATTATCTTTATTGTGCAATACCCCCGGATCTGCACGTTCGCCAAGTATCAATGACAATGCGCCCAGCAGGATAGATTTACCTGCACCCGTTTCTCCCGTGATGACATTCAGGCTTCCGGAAAAATCTACTTCCAGCTGTTCAATAATAGCGTAGTTCTTAATTGTTAGTTTTTGTAGCATATGGGAAAATATTCCGCAAATTAAATTTCACGTTACGAACTGTATCTGCGTAGTGACTACCTCAACCTCCGTTCAATCGCTGAATTCCGGCCTTTGCACGCTGATCCAGTGAGTTCTTATAATCATGTCCTTTCATATCCAGACAGGTCTGATAACATTGTTGTGCTTTCGCCTTGTCTTTCCTCTTTTCATAAATATAACCCATTTGCAGGGATGCTCTGGCAGCAAAATATTCAGGTCTGTTTGCACCAGATTTTACGGTGACTTCGTACATGGCGATTGCACTATCATCCATGCCCATTTCATCGTAAATTCGTCCCAGCCGATAGGCATATTCCAGTTTATCTTCTATGCGGGAAAAGTCTGCCGCCTTTCTGGTCTGCAACATTTTCAGGGCTTCGGCAAAAAAACCACCATCACTCAGCAAACGGGCTTTCAGTAATACGGCATCCGGCCATTTACCACTTTTGGCATCTTTGAGTGCCTGCTTATCCGCATCTGTTTCTGTATTTCCCCTGGTCAGGATCTGTGCCCGGTACTTGTTGGCAGCATCCATATTACCATGCAGATAATAATACCAGCTGAGGCGCTGGAGGCATTCCTTCAGATAGAATTTGCCCCTGAAGCTGTCCGTAAACCGCTGGAGGTACACATTTGCATCCTCATCCTGCCTGTCCAGTTTCAATACCCCCAGGAGGTAGTTATTGTATTTGATGTCCAGGTAGCCCCCACTTTCATTTCTTTCGGAGAGGGTTTTGATACCCAGTGCGGCTTTCTGGTTATTCATGGCAATGTTCGCCACCATGAGAGCAAAGAGGTAATTATTTTTCGTGTCCAGCTGGTGTTTCTGAACGAATGTCCAGACATCTTCCGGTTTATTTTCAATAAACAGTTTCAGGTAGCAAAAGTAATAAGAAGCTTCGGCCCGGAATATTAACGCTACGTCATTATTACTTTCGGCCGCCTGTTGTACCTGACGCATACCCTCCCGGATATTTCCTTTCATACCCAGGATGTTGGAAATCCACCGATAGCCTTCGGGGATAGTACCGAATACTGCCTGCAGGGCGCCGATCATCATCGTATTGGGCTGGAACTGGGGAAACTTGCGCTGGTTGTCTTTGAACTGCACAAAAGCTTTTCGCACTTCCCACACAGCATCCCATTTTTCGCTGAACTTGATGCGGATCATAGCCCACTGAAAACGGATAACTGCCTGAGTATACAGGTAGTACGGACTATCTTCAGGACCTGACGCCAGTATATCCAGGCGTTGATCACGCAGATCTTTCCTTTTTGCATAGACAGCGGGATCCTCGTTGAAAAAAAGATTGAAAAAGTCGATATAGTTTTCGAGAAAGTAAGGTATCAGGTTATCGGGATGTTCTTTCTTTTCCGCCTCCAACAGGGCAGTACCAGTGTTGACCTTCAATTGCATAATGGCATCATAGGCTTGCTGGCAGCGGGGATTAAAGTCATATACTTTTTGCCGGGCCACAGCAGGGAACATAAGGGAGAGGAACCATCCCAACAGGAATACGGTACGCATGGAAACAAATATATTTACAACTGCCGGCTTTACGTCAAATTCCAAACCAAAAAAGCCTGCAATGAAAAAAGGTTGTACCAGACGATACAACCCTTTTCAAATTATCCTTGGAAATATTAACTATTAAATAGTCACAGTTGCTTCCAGATCATTGTCTACCAACACGCGACCGCAATGCTCACAGATGATGATCTTCTTGCGCTGGCGGATTTCCGCCTGACGCTGAGGAGGAATAGCGTTAAAGCAACCACCGCAGGAATCACGTACCACGGTAGCTACTGCCAGACCGTTACGGTAGTTCTTACGGATCTTTTCGTAAGCTGCCAGCAGGCGAGGCTCAACTTTAGCACGCGCTTCATCGCTCTGTTTGCGATAAGCTTTCTCTTCTTTCTCAGTTTCACCGATGATCTTTTCCAGCTCACCTTTCTTGTGCTTCAGGTTAGATTCCTTATCAGCAATAGTTTTCTTTGCAGCTTCCAGGTTACGGCTTTTGTCCTTTACCTCGTCATTTGCATCGCGAATGTGTTTCTCAGCCAGCTTGATTTCCAGAGACTGCATTTCCAGTTCTTTGGTGATAGCTTCGAATTCGCGGTTATTTTTTACGTTATCCTGTTGCTTCTCGTATTTCTTAATCAGGGCTTCTGATTCCTTGATCTGATTTTTCTTGTTAGAAATGAAGTCCTGAATGCCACGGATTTCGTCTTCCACATGGGACAGACGTGTGTTTAACCCTTCGATCTCGTCTTCCAGATCTTTAACTTCCATCGGCAACTCCCCCTTCAACACCTGGATCTCATCCAGTCTGGAGTCCATCTTCTGTAGTCTAAGTACAGACACCAATTTTTCCTCTACGGAGTAATCTTTATTTACAGTAGCCATGTAATGTGTTTATAAATAATTTACCGGGTTTGTTCGAATGGTAGATTTAAGAGGCGCAAAATTAGGGAATTTTTCAGTCAATATATGAAAAAATAAGTCAACCGTAAACTGCTCGCTCTCGAAATGTCCAACATCCGCTATAACTATTTGATTTTCAGCATCAAAAAACTCATGATATTTAAAGTCTGCCGAAATATAAGCGTCGGCTCCTGCCCCAATTGCCCTCTTCAGGAGGAAACTTCCTGCTCCCCCGCAGAGTGCTACCCGTTTTATCGGCCTGCCCCTGAGAGGGGTATACCGAACACAACCAGTATCGAACTGCTGCTTCACGAACTTTAAAAATTCCATCTCGTCCATCGGCGCTTCCAGCTCCCCTATCAGACCTGAACCTACCTGCTGATACTCATTTTCCAGTTTCACCACGTCGTAGGCCACTTCTTCATAAGGATGACTGGCTATCAGTGCCTTGATCACATATTGTTCCAAATATAAGGGAAAAATAACCTCAACTTTCGTTTCGGCCTCAGAATGACGGCTGCCAACTTCCCCAACATAAGGCTGGGTGCCAGCTCCGGCCTTAAAAGTGCCCTCTCCTGTCCCATTAAAACTACATTCACTATATGCGCCAATATGTCCGGCACCGGCTGCAAATAATGCAGACCTGACCTTTTCGGCAGATGCATGCGGCACAAATGTGTATAATTTCCTTAATAACTCTTTCTTAGGTGCCAGCACCCGGGTATTTTTCAGGCTCAGCCGCTGTCCCATCCGCTCACAAACCCCGTTTCTCACATTATCCAGGTTGGTATGGGCAGCATATATAGCGACGTCATGCTTGATAGCTTTGATGGCTACCCGCTCTACATAATTATTGCCATTGATCTTCTTCAATCCTCCAAATACGATAGGATGATGGGCTACTATCAGGTTGCACCCCCTGCTGATCGCCTCGTCTACCACGGCCTCGGTAGTATCCAGGGACAACAGTACCCCGGTTACCTCCCAGTCGCCATTCCCGAACAGTAAACCGGCATTGTCGTAGCTTTCCTGGTATTGTAAGGGTGCAAATGCGGCAATAGCCGCTGTGATATCTTTAATTTTCATGACAAGCAAATATGATGGGAATTATTTAAAATTGCAAAAAACTAACAGGCATGACGACACAATCCTCGGGAGAATTGTACGGAACGTACAAAACGAAAATGCAACAGATAGCCGATATTCGCAATGCTATTGCTGTGCTGGGATGGGACCAGGAAACGCACCTGCCCGAAAAGGGAGCCGCCTTCAGGGGGCAACAGATCACTACCCTCAGCACCCTTTCCCACGAGTTATTTACTGAAGACAAGCTGGGTGAATTGCTGCACACCCTGGCTACCCGTCAGGACCTGGACATCATTGCTACCAAAAACGTAGCCCTCTCCCTGGAGGATTACGAGAAGAATAAAAAATATCCGGCCAGCTTCGTAGCGGAGTTGTCTACCACTACCAATGAATGCTACCATGCATGGATCAAAGCCCGGAAAGCGAACGACTACAAGATCTTTGAACCCGTGCTGGCCAAAATGGTGGAACTCAAAAAACAGGAAGCAGAGATCCTGGGCTACAATGGGCATCCCTACAATGCCCTGCTGAACGAATATGAAAAGGGCGCTAACACAGCTATGCTGGATACCATCTTTGCAGATGTAAAGTCAGCACTGGCCCCTTTATTAAAGAACATCGAATCACAACCACAGGTCAATAAAGACTTCCTGCACCTGCACTATGAGCGGAATACGCAATGGGAATTTGGTATTGAACTCCTGAAAGCGATGGGCTATGATATGAATGCCGGCAGACAGGATATTTCAGAACATCCGTTTACCACCAGCTTCAATCCACAGGATGTAAGGGTGACTACCAGGATCGATGAAAAGGATTTTGGCAATATGACCTGGAGCTGTATCCACGAAGGTGGTCATGCTTTATATGAACAGGGGCTGCCTGTATCTGAATATGGATTACCCTGCGGCGAAGCTGCCAGCTTAGGTATTCACGAGTCACAGTCTAGACTATGGGAAAACAATGTAGGCCGCAGCCTCCCCTTCTGGCAACATCACTATGCAGCCTTGCAGGCGCGCTTCCCCGAGAACCTGAAAAATGTATCGCTGGAAGATTTCTATAAGGCTATCAACCAGGTACAACCATCCCTGATCCGCACCGAGGCTGATGAACTGACTTATCACTTCCACGTGATGATCAGATATGAAATAGAAAAAGGATTACTGGACGGTACTTATGCTACCAAAGACCTGAATGAGATCTGGAATAAATACTACCGGGAATACCTGCACGTAGATGTACCTAATGATAATCAGGGTGTTTTGCAGGATATCCACTGGTCACATGGCAGCTTTGGTTATTTCCCGACCTACTCACTGGGAAGCTTGTACGCAGCACAGTTCTTTACTGCTGCACAACAACAGATTCCGGGATTGATTGAGCAGATCACCAAAGGAGATTATAAACAGTTACTGACCTGGTTAAGGGATGAGATCCATCACCATGGCAGGTATTACACCAGCAATGAATTGTGTGCGAAAGTGACAGGAGAACCATTGGCATTCAGGTACTTCCTCGATTATGCCACCAAAAAATACCATCACATTTACAATGTATAAAAAAACAAAAAGCTTTTGCCCGGAGGCAAAAGCTTTTTTGTTTGGATAATGGCTTGCTGGTATAGGGATAGGGTCCAGCTAATAGCAATAAAATAAATTCAATCGGCTTCGGCTTGCCATAGATGACATTAGTTTAATTCAACAACACCCGTTTTTCTCCAGACTTCTTTCCCTTCTTTGTAAAGGATAAATGTAGGTAAGGTAGTAGCTCCCAGCGTTTTAATCACGTTAGTATCTTTGCTACCATCTACTTTTAACAGCTTTATGCCAGGATTTGCTTTTAAATACCCCGCTACAACCGGCTCCATTTTTTGACATGGAGGACACCAGTCAGCGCCGATATCGATCAGTACATCTCCTTCAGAGATTTTACCGGTAAAGTCAATCAGGGTAAGTTGTGGAAGGTTGTTACCACCTTCAACGGCAAGGCCCGCATTCTTCCAGGCAGCCAGACCACCCTCCAGTTCAACTACATTTGTGAATCCCTGCTCACGCATTTTCTTTGCAGCGGCGCTGCTACGAGGACCACTCAGACAATACACATATACAGGCTGCTCCTTATTTAAGTACTGAATTCGCTCGTTAAATTCTTCCTCCCTTGCAAAGTCAGCCTGCATAGCATGTGGCAGATGGCCACTACTAAATTCAGCTAAGGTACGTACATCAAATACCTGTACTCCCGATTGTTTAATTCCTGTCTGAAATACGTCAGGCTTTACCACATTGTTATTTTGAGCGAATACGGCTGTACTCATGCATAAAATGAAAATGCACATAATAAATTTACACATCGTAAATTTGCCGTATATTGTTGAGCTCGTGCCAACAGATAAAGCTGGAATAACTTTTGTGTGATTTTCTTTTCTACTCTGAACCATTAACAATTTGTTTACGTTTACTTAACGTTATACCGATACCAGATTAACGTTAAAAAATTGAACCTTTATTTTTTAAAAACCTATGCTACTGTCGAAAGCCGAACGACATTAGCCATATCCGGAGAATGAAACACCAACGCCTAAGCCCTTATGTCCACACCTGTTATGCCCTGGCATACACGTGTTTGATGGTCCTGCTCTCTTCCTTTAGAGTGCAGGCACAAAACACAGCAGCATTTACTGCTGATAACTTTACAGGATGCGGGACTGCCTATGTACAATTCATTAATCAGTCTACTACAGGGAGCACAGCTTCCTGGGATTTTGGGGACGGAGGAGCCAAATCGACCCTCTGGAACCCTACACGATCCTTTACTAAACCTGGTACATACACTGTAACTCTTACAGTTACGTTCGCAAATGGCACCAAAGGGACCGCTACCCACACTGTAAATGTATACAAAAAACCAACAGCTCAGTTTACCGCTAGTGTAACCACAGGCTGTACGCCCCTGCCGGTAAAGTTTACAGACCAGTCAGTTGCCAACGATGGTACGATTACCAGTGTGAACTGGGACTTCGGTGATGGTAACGGGACTACCGGAAGTACAGCCAACTATACTTACAACGTAGGAGGTGACTATGCAGCTACCACCATTGTGACCAACAGTTACGGTTGTACCAATAGCTATTCCGAAATTATTCACGCAAATGCCACTCCTGAGCCAGCATTTACGAGCAATACGCAGGGAAGCTGTAAAGCCCCACTCACCGTCAATTTTACCAACAACACGACGATCAATACGACAGGTATTCCTGCAATTACTTACCTCTGGGATTTCGGCGATGGCAGCACAAGCACCGACCTGAACCCTATTCATACGTATACCTCTGAAGGAAAATTTACTGTGACCCTAACGGCAACGTCTGGTGGATGCTCTAAGACCCTCACACAAACCGAGTATATCCAGATTGCTACGATGGACGCAGATTTCACTATTACAGAGAGCCTTTGTCAGGGAACAACGCTTCATTTCGTCAATACAACCCAGCCGGCTCCGCAGAGTGCTACCTGGACTTTTTCTGACGGTGACGTGCAAAATACAATTGACGCAGTCAAAACTTTTGCCGCTGCAGGAACTTACACTGTCACCTTACAGGCATTGACACAGGATGGCTGTCAGGCCAATGTTACAAGGACATTTACCATCTCTGATATTCCTACAGCATCCGTCACAGCATCCCCCTTAACTGCCTGTACAGTACCTGTTACTGTGAACTTCAATGGGGTGACTACAGGAGCTACCACATGGAACTGGAATTTTGCAGATGGTACCACTTCCACCATACAAAACCCCAGCCATCAGTATAATGCAGAAGGAAAATATATCGTATCGCTAGTAGCAACCAATGCTGCAGGTTGTAAAGCAGTAGCTAACAATACGGTCATCATTCAGAAACCGATTCTCAGTATTGATGGTATTCCAAATGGTTGCGTTCCGCTGGATGATAAATTCACGCCTATTGTTGCTTCTGCTGACCCTGTAGTAAGCTGGTCATGGAACTTTGGTGATGGGGCTACTTCTACTGTTAAGACACCTACACATACCTTTACAGCACAGGGAGATTACATCGTGACTTTAACCATCACTACGCAGGGAGGTTGTACCCAAACGGCTACCTATCCGGTGAAAGTGGGTACCCCTGTAAATGTGGATTTCACGGTAGACAAGACCACGGGTTGCCAGCCTACTATCTTCCATTTCACCAATACATCCACTCCTGCAGGTACTGAGTGGCAGTGGACTTTCGAAGAATCAAACGGAAGTAACGGCTCCTCCTCTCTGGAAAATCCAACTTATGTATGGACTACTATTGGTACACATGATGTGATTCTGACAGTGATCAATAACGGTTGCCGGCAGACGTTGACCAAACCAGACCTGATCACTATCTATCCTCCATCAGCAGCGTTTTTAGTAGGTACTCCTGATTGTGCCAATATTTACCAACGTGTGTTTACAGACAAATCTGACTTCGGTGCCAGCACCACAAAAATCTGGAACTGGGACTTTGGTGATGGTCAGACCTCTAATGCTCAAAACCCTACCCACGTTTATACCGCGGGTGGTACATATACAGTTACGCTGATTGTGGACAACGGTAGTTGTCAATCCAAGATTACAACAACTGTTACCATCATCGATGAAGATCCAACGATCTCGGCTACCCCAACTACTATTTGTAAAAATGGTAGTGTTACAATGACACTGGATCCATTGATTGCCAATCATTTTGCCAGCTATATGTGGGACTTTGGGGATGGCGTTACCTATTCAATGACTGCTCAGGGTAATGCGGTCCATGCATATACCACCCCTGGTGATTATGTAGCAAGCCTGGTAGCTACAGACGTTTACGGTTGTCTGCATACTTCAAATAAGATTCCTATCACAGTGAACGGTGCAAATGCAAAATTCTCCATTCAGACAAAACAGTGTAAGGGTATTGCAATCACGTTCACAGATGCATCAACCACCAAGGTGGGTAATACCATCGTTTCCTGGACATGGGACTATGGAGATGGCAGCACGCCTGAAGTATTCACAACCGCTCCTGTGAGTGTAACGCATACTTATTCCTCCATCAACGACTATCCTGTAACCCTCACGGTAAAAGATAATACGGGTTGTGAGGACAGTTATACAGCGACTGCGCGTGTGGCTAATATCATAGCAGCATTTGGCGGTCCGGACAGCATTGCGTGTCTGAATGTACCTTATCAGTTCTCTAACTCTTCCATCACCACACCGCTGACTTATCAGTGGGATTTCGGTGATGGTACTACAAGTACAGATGCTACTCCGGCGCATACTTATACAGTGCCAGGTAAGTATACCGTATCACTGATCATTGAAGGTACTACTGGATGTCGCGATACAATTACAACAGTGGATTACCTGCGTGTACCGAATCCGATTGCCGACTTCAGTTTCCCTCCCGTAGCTGCAGATGTATGTCCGCCGGTAAAGATTCAGTTTACCAACCTTTCTTCTGATTATGTAAGTTCTGCCTGGAGTTTTGGAGATAACAGTTCTTCTACTGAACAGGATCCTTTGCATAACTATATCAAGGCGGGTACATTCGGAATTACCCTCACCGTTTATTCACAGGGTGGTTGTGCGAGTGCTGTGGCAGGACCTAAAAATATTTCTATCGATGGGCCGAATGGTAGCTTCACAGTAACCCCGGAAACGGGTTGTTATCCGCTGACGGTGAGCATGAGTGCTGTCTCTACTGCTGCTATTAAATATATCTGGGATTTTGGAGATGGTCATTCCGCAACTACGACGACACCAAATTCTCCTGCTTATACTTATCCACAGGAAGGTGTGTACTTTCCGGTAGTATTGCTGGAAGACGACCGTGGTTGCCGGGTAGCGGCAGATGGTGATTCCAAAGTAATTGCTGATAGAGTGACGGCGAACTTTGGTACCGATGTTACGCAGGCATGTGATGGTGGTACTGTATTCTTCTCAGATTCCTCCCATAGTGTATCATCGGAACTGGGTATGAATATGACTTATGCATGGGATTTTGGTGTCACTACTAAATCTGACGATGTGAGTTCTGATCAGACACCTTCTTATGTATATGATGGACCGGGTACTTACAATGTAACACTGAAGACGACAACTGCATACGGTTGTATAAGCACTATAAATAAACAGATAATTGTAGAGCCTAAACCGGTAGCATCTATTGATACACTGGGGCCGCTATGTACCGGAGCTACAGTGCAGGTGGTAGGCCATGAGGGAAAGAATATTCCGGATACCAAATGGAGCTGGCAGATTTTAGGCCAGAATTATTTAGTACAATCACCACCAGCCATCAATTTTAACCAGGCAGGAAATCAGCTTATTTCACTGACGATTACCACAGCCAGCGGTATTTGTAGCAGTACAGCCACCCGTGTGGTAGGTGTATTTGACTATCCGGCCCTGAATCCAACTCCGGCAAGTGCAACTATCTGCCGTGGAGCGAACCTCACACTCAATGCCAATACAGATGCAGGTGTGACCATCAACTGGACCGATTATAAGATCAATGATATTCATAGTGCATCGCCGGTAGTAAGCCCGGATATAGATACCACTTACCATGTAAAAGTAGTAAATGCAGCGGGTTGTATCACGGAAGGAGAAATTCCGGTAGTGGTTTCTCAACCATTCCAGGTAGCTGCTTCAGATACCTTTATCTGTAAAAATGGTTCTGCACAACTGCATGCTTCAGGAGCTGTGACATATTCATGGTCTCCGGCTACAGGCCTGAGCAATCCTTCAGGCCAGAATCCGATGGCATTTCCTGATACCACTACTACTTATACAGTAACAGGTTATGGTAATGATGCTTGCTTTACCTCACAGGCACAGGCGGTCGTAACCGTACATCCTTTGCCGGTAGTTAATGCTGGTCCGGATATTACACTGGCAACTGGCAGCAGTTATCAGATTCCGGTGGTAGGCAGTGATGATATTATTAAGGTTGAATGGTGGCCGGTGAATTATCTGGATTGTGTAGATTGTTTGAAACCTACGGCTACGCCAAAATCAACAACTACCTATACCTTATCAGCCACAAATGCTTATGGCTGTGTGGGAGTAGATGATATCACCATCAAGATGGTTTGTGAATCAGGCAACACCTGGCTGCCGAATACTTTCACTCCTAACAATGATGGACAGAATGATATATTCTACATCAGGGGTCGCGGTATCAAGACAATTAAATCATGGAGAATATATAACCGTTGGGGACAATTAGTATTTGAAAGGACAAACTTCAGTGTAGAAGATCCTACGAGCGGATGGGATGGAAAAGTAAGAGGTGTACCTGTGAACCCGGATGTGTTTGTATATGTAGCCGAAGTGGTCTGCGATACGAATGAGGACTTTACCCTGAAGGGTAACGTAATGCTGTTACGATAAACAGCGATTACTATACTCCTATTTAAAATTTGCCAAGCATGAGAAGGACTTGTAGAAAGCTGTTTGTGGCACTTTGTTTATGTCTGAGTTCCAGACTAATGGCGCAGGATATACACCTGTCGCAGTTTTACGAAACGCCCATTCTGCGTAACCCTGCGCTGATAGGTATCTTCAATGGTGATTACCGTGTACAGGCAGTGTACAGGAATCAATGGAATAGTGTTACCATCCCTTATCAAACGGGGGCCGTGAGTGGAGAATTAAAATTCCCGGTAGGACGGGGTGAAGACTTCCTGACCACGGGGGCACAGTTTACTTATGACAGGGCGGGCACCGCCAAATTGCAGGCGGTTCAGATCCTGCCGGCGATCAACTATCACAAGTCACTAAGTGAAAACAGGAATATGTTTCTCTCCGTGGGATTCATGGGAGGATTTGTACAAAGACAGTTCGATGCTACCAAGCTGACGTTTAATAACCAGTATACAAATGGACGATACGATCCTACCATCGGTTCCGGTGAAGAAGGCAGACTTGCACTTCGTGGATATGGTTATTGGGATGCCGGGGCAGGTATTAGTTTTAACAGCACGATTGGTGAGGATGTCAACTATTATATAGGAGCAGCGTTGTTCCACTTTAACCGTCCGAGGGTTTCCTTTTATAAGGACAACAGTATCACGATGGATCCCAAGTATACATTCAATGCGGGGATCACCATTCCGATGGAGGACAGGTTAAAACTGATCGCACAATATAACCAGATCCATGAAGGTGCCTATGCGGAGTATAATGGTGGCGCAATATTGGGGTATATGTTGTACGATGAGGGTCTGGAAAGTACCAAGGGTATCTATGGAGGGTTGTTCGTGCGCTGGGGTGATGCGGTGATCCCTACGATGCGATTGGATATGAACAAATACGAGATCAGTATGACCTACGACTGCAATATCTCCAAACTGAAGACGGCGAGTCAGAGTTTTGGTGGATTTGAGTTGGCGTTGGTATTCAAAGGGTTCCTGAATAGCCGGAACAGTACCCTGGATGCAGTGCATTGTCCAAGATTTTAACACCCTTATTAATCCTTTACTATATTTGCCCGTCTAAAAAATTATAAAATGAGCATTGCAATCGGCACAAAAGCACCAGCATTTTCTCTGAATGATACTGAGAAGAAAAAAGTAACCCTGGAAGATTTCAAAGGACAGAATTTGGTAATCCTTTTCTTTCCATTGGCATTTACCAGTGTATGTACAGCAGAACTGTGCAGTGTAAGAGATTCCCTGGCTACGTATAACGGTTTGAATACTGCGGTAGTAGGTATTTCTGTAGACTCTCCGTTTACCCTGGGTAAATTCAAGGCAGAGCAGAACCTGAACTTCCCATTATTATCTGACTTTAATAAGGAAGCATCTCAGGCTTATGGTGCTTATTATGACAATTTCGTACTGGACCTGAAAGGGGTTTCCAAGAGAGCGGCATTCGTAGTTGACAAAGAAGGTACTGTGAAGTATGCGCAGGTACTGGAGTCTGCTGGGGATCTGCCTGATTTTGAAGCTATTAAGAAAACACTGGCTGATTTACAATAAAAATTGCCGAAAAGCGTTAATTTTTGTTAAAAACTAATGGCAGTGCTTTCTTTTTGGCCTGCCATTTGTTATTTTTACAATAGAAGAATTGGATAACGCGCGTCTCGCTACAATAATATATTATATAATATGATAGATTATTTTATTGTGCCAGCCTCGCTATTTTAGAACGAAAAATAATAGATATTCGAAAAAATCTTTATCTTTACGGGTATGTGGAAAACCTTTACTCTTTTACTTACATGCTTTATGCTTCTGACCACCCTGACTTCCAGGGCGCAGACGTATAAACCTGCTTCATCAGGCACTGATGGGGGAAGTAAAATTGTGAAGTTGTACCCTAATCCTGCATCCTCCCGAATAAATTTTGAATTACAGCATAATAACGAACAGGTTTATGATCTTATTGTATTCAATTTTTTAGGAAAGATGGTAAGCCAGATAAAGAATGTGAGTAACAAGACGACGGTGGAGCTGGATGGCTATTATAGTGGATTGTATATTTTCCAGTTGAGAGATAGACAGGGGACGTTGATAGAGTCTGGGAAATTCAATGTGGTCAAGTAGAAATACAGAAATATTATAAAAAAAGCTTTTGCCGATGGCAAAAGCTTTTTTTATTTACCTTATTGTACCTCCACAATCAGGAATTTCAAATATGTTGTATTTTCTATATTCCATAATATCGGATGATCCTGTGCCTGGGTCTGGAAGGTCACTTGTCTCAGTTTCTTCTTCGCATCCTTCGCAGCCATATCAATGATTTCCAGGAACATAGACGGCGGTACCAGGTTTGTACAAGATGCTGTCACCAGGAAACCACCCGGTTTCAACAACTTCATCCCTCTCAGGTTGATTTCTTTATACCCAGTAATCGCCTTCTGAATATTTTCTCTGCTCTTAGTAAACGCTGGTGGATCCAGGATCACCACGTCGAACTTCTTTTCCTCCTTCGTCCACTGTTTCAACACATCGAATGCATTGACAGCCTGGAACTTACATTTATCCTCGAGGTTATTCAGGATGGCGTTTTTGCGTGCTGTATTGACTGCATGTTCAGAAATATCCAGCCCTAACACGCTCTTAGCGCCATAATGGCCCGCATGGCAGGAGAAAGTACCCGTATAGCAGAATGCTTCCAGTACATCTGCATCTTTTACAATATGCTGAATAGCCCGGCGATTATCCTGCTGATCCAGGAAATACCCGGTTTTCTGACCATTTTCGATATCCACATGGAATTTCAGTCCATTTTCTTTCAGGATGATATTGGTATCGAAAGGTGCGCTCAGGAAACCTTTTTGTTGCTGCATTCCTTCCAGTTCTCTCACTGGCACATCATTTCTCTCATAAATACCTTTTGGAGAGAAGATCCTGTTCAGGGCATCAACGATGGCACCTTTCCATTTATCCATCCCCAATGCCAGGGTCTGCAATACAAAGTAATCGTTGAACTTATCAATGACAAGTGCCGGCATTTCGTCTGCTTCCCCAAAGACAAGGCGGCAGTTTTCCACGTATCCCAGCTGCTGGCGGTATTTCCAGGCTTTCAGAAGGCGGCGGTAAAAGAACTCCGCATCGATGGTTTCGTCTTTGTCGCGGGTCAGGAGGCGGACGAGGATCTGAGACTGCGGGTTGATATAACCCCTACCCAGAAAGAAGCCCTGGTGCGTGAATACATCCACAATGTCACCAGCATCTACTGGTCCCTGAATTTCTCCCACTTCATTTCCAAAAATCCATGGATGTCCCTGCAGTACGCGGTTCTGTATTTTTTTCTTTAAAAAAACTTTGGTCATTATCAATAGTTCGAAGGCGCAAAGGTAAGAAACAGCAGGGATATTCTGCGGAAGGGGTATCGCTCATCCGAACAAGCGGCGAACTAGCGACGAACTAGCATCGAACAAGCGACGAACGACCATTGAACAACAATCGAACAACCATCGAACAAGCGTCGAACAAGCGACGAAGACAACGTGGACTTAAAAGGGTTTCCTGACGACCCCGCACCGACCTTCAAAATGACACATTTCCGGAGCATGTTTGTCATTTTGGCGGCAATTGACTGCTTGGCAAGTTAATTGTCTGACGTACCTTTGTACATTTACAATTAATAAACGAAAACCATTAACATATGCAGACAAACGGACAGGACACCGAAAACGGTAAAGGCATGCCAGATATTAATGCAGACGAGAACATGGCCGGCACTACCCACCTTAACGATGCCTTGGCGGATGAAAGCGAGTTCGACAAGAAACAACAGGAACTGGATGAGATGAAGGACAAATACCTTCGTCTGGTTGCAGAGTTTGACAACTTCAGAAAGCGCACTGCCAAAGAAAGGATTGAGTTGATGCAGACTGCCAACAAGGAGACAATTATCGCTATGCTGGACGTTCTGGATGACAGCGAGCGTGCTGCCAAACAGCTGGAAAACACCACCGACATCAATGCCATTAAAGAGGGCGTTATGCTGGTTTTCAATAAATTGAAGTCAACCCTACAAGCCAAAGGCCTTAAACCTATGGAGAATTTGCATACTGAATTCAATGCGGATCTTCACGACGCTGTCACAGAAATTCCTGCACCTACAGAAGAACTGAAGGGGAAAGTACTGGATGAATTGCAAAAGGGCTACCTGCTGAATGACAAATTGATCCGTCATGCCAGGGTTGTAGTAGGGAAATAAGGTGACTTTCTGACAGAATAGTTTTTCATTAACCATGCCGGCGCAACGCCGGCCTTAGTGCGATATATGTCTACCAAAAGAGATTATTACGAAATACTGGGCGTCGCCAAGTCTGCCTCCCAGGATGAAATTAAAAAGGCTTACCGTAAGGTAGCTATGCAGTACCATCCTGACCGCAATCCCAACGATAAGGAAGCAGAAGAAAAATTTAAGGAGGCAGCTGAAGCCTATGAAGTATTGAGCGATGCGGATAAACGCGCCCAGTATGACCGTTTTGGTCACGCGGGTATGGGTAACCGCGGTGGCGGTTACGGTGGCGGTAACATGAACATGGACGATATCTTCTCCAACTTTGGAGACATTTTCGGAGACGATATCTTCGGCAGCTTCTTCGGTGGAAACCGTGGCGGCGGTGGTGGTGGCAGACGTGGCAGAGGTACACGTGGCTCCAATCTCCGTATTAAGATCCGCATGACCTATGAAGAGATCGCTAAAGGTGCCAATAAGAAGATCAAAGTTAAAAAACATGTACCCTGTCAGCATTGTGGCGGACTGGGTGCGAAAGATAAAAACGCTTTCCAGACCTGTAATACCTGTCATGGTTCCGGTCAGGTAAGAAAAGTAACACAGACTTTCCTGGGTCAGATGCAGACAGTAGCCACCTGTCCTACCTGTCATGGAGAAGGCCAGATCATCACCAGCAAATGTGGTCACTGTAAAGGTGAAGGCCGTATGTATGGGGAAGAAATGGTAAGCATCGATATACCAGCAGGTGTACAGGAAGGCATGCAACTGAGCATGAGTGGTAAAGGTAATGCCGGCGAAAGAGGTGGTGCCCCCGGGGATCTGCTGATCCTGATAGAGGAAGAACCACATCCGGATCTGCAAAGGGATGGGCTGAATGTAGCTTATGACCTGTACATTTCCTTCCCTGATGCGGTATTTGGTACTTCGGTAGAGGTGCCAACCATCGATGGTAAGGCGAAGATTAAGATTCCTGCAGGCACCCAATCTGGTAAGATCTTCAGACTGAAAGGAAAAGGTTTCCCTTCCGTGAATTCTTATGAGAAAGGTGATCAGCTGATTCATGTAAATGTATGGACGCCTCAGCAGGTGAGCAACGAAGAGAAGTCTTTCCTCGAAAAGGTAGCCAGCTCCGATAACTTCCAGCCTAAGCCGGAGAAGTCAGAGAAAGGATTCTTTGAGAAAGTGAGAGATATCTTTAGTTAATGCTTAGCTGTTTGAAAATGCTTCTTTTTAATAGCAGCAATCAGACATCTTTCTAAAGCTATAACTGGTGGCAAGTCAATTGCCCCCTCCGAAAATCCGTTGATTGCTATGCGATCAACGGATTTTTCGCTTTTTAGCCATAATTTTACCGCACATGTTCGATCCTTCCAAATTACAAATGCTAGAAAACCGGCTGGTAAAGGTTTACCGCCATATTGGTAAAATCGCCCGCCGCCAGCATATCACCTGCTTCAGGGTGTATGATGATGATATCAATGAATTTCCATTTAGTATAGATCGCTATGATGATCATATTTATGTGTCTGAATATACCCGCCCACATGGAATGGATGAGGAGACGCATGAGGCATGGCTGGATAGTTCTCTGGAAGTGATCGGTAAGGTCCTGGAGGTGCCACTCAGTAAGATCTGGGTAAAGCAACGACAACGGAAAGTGAGCAGACAGGAACAGTATGAAAAGGTCTCTTTCGAAAACCATGAAGTAGTAGTGCATGAAGCCGGACTACAATTTAAAGTGAACCTCTCCGATTACCTGGATACAGGGCTCTTCCTGGACCACCGCATTACAAGAGGCATGGTGAGGGAGGCTTCGAAAGACATGAAGGTGTTAAACCTCTTTTGCTACACCGGGTCGTTTTCTGTATATGCAGCGGCGGGTGGTGCAAGTGAAGTGGTGTCTGTGGATCTCTCAAAGACCTATCTGGCATGGGCCGAAGAGAATATGCAACTGAATGACCTGAAAGGCAACTTTCAGTTTGTACATGCTGACGTACTGCAATACCTGGATACATTACCTGCTGATTATTTTGATCTGGTAGTACTGGATCCGCCTACGTTTTCTAATAGCAAGCGCATGAAAGAATTCCTGGATATACAGCGGGATCATGTAACTATCCTGAATAAAGTATTGCATGGTACAAAACCCAGCGGAGTTATTTATTTCAGTAATAATTACAGGAAATTTCAGCTGGAAACAGAACAGATTCAGGCGAGCGTGATTAAGGATATTACCGGGCAGACCATGCCGTTTGATTTTCAGCAGAAGCTGATCAGGAAGTGCTATAAGATTACGAAATAACCTTTAACCCTACTTCACTGTAGCTGATCAGATAATACTATAAGATCACACAATGAGAATATTGGTAGCCGGAGATTTCGAGCCAGACTACAACCGTACGAAAATTATCCTGGATGGTTTACGCACCATTCCTGCTGTGTCTCTTTCTTTTTATAACTACAAGGAAAAGAGTAAATGGCACTTCGCCGCCCTGCGCAAAGCCTGCAAGGATGCAGATGTCATCTTTCTGCCGTCTTTTACACACCAGGACGTGGCGATGATTAAGCTCCTCTCGGGTAAGCCTGTATTATTCGATCCGCTGATCTCCCGTTATCTCTCTAAAGTATTTGACTATAAGAAAGTCAACAGGTTTTCTCCAAGAGCATTGAAGAACTATCTGAAGGATAAAATATCCATGCAAATGGCGGACCTTGTCATTTGTGATACTTCCTGCCACCGGGATTATTACCATACTACCTTCAACATTCCGCTACACAAACTGCATGTAGTACCTGTGGGGGTGAATACGGATGAATTTCCACCGTCACCTCCATTACCTGACCACGCTACCTTTGTAGCAGGGTTCTATGGCGGTTTTATCCCCTTGCAGGGAACACGAATGATTGTAGAGACAGCGAGAATTTTAAAAGATCATACGGACATTCATTTCCGGCTGATAGGAAATGGATTTGAATTTAAAGTAATCGAACAATCAGTACAGACTTATCAATTGAGTAATATCACCTTACCGGGTTGGGTAGCGTATGATCAACTGGCTGCTGAGATGAATAATTTTGATATTTGTCTGGGGATTTTTGGAGAGACATTGAAAGCCGACCTGGTAATACCGAATAAGATCTTCCATTATGCTGCGCTTGAAAAAGCGATCATTACAAAAGCGTCTCCTGCTATCCGGGAGGTCTTTGAAGATGGAAAGAATATCTTATTATCCGAAAACACGCCGGAGGCAATTGCCGAAAAGATCCTGTTATTAAAGAATAATATCCGATTAAGGCAGCAACTGGCGCAAGGGGCTTATGAGACGATTTGCATGAAGTATAACCATCGGGCTATTGGCCAAATGGTGTATGCGCTGGCAACGCAACTTATGCATTCGTAGTCTGCATATGAGGAGTTGGTTTTTCAAAAGCAGTCAGGTCTATCCTTGCCCCCATCTCATACAACAGTTCTAAATAAGAACGGGTAATGCATGGCAAACTATGCCGCTCTGTAGTATAAGCAAATGCTCTTCTGGCCACCGACTCTCTTTTTGCAGGTTCTTCCAGTAACGACTGAATACCGGCCGCCAGCTGTTCCGGCTGGTGTACATCGCAAGAAACGGCCCTCCCACCCTGCACCAGGTCCGACAAGCCGCCTGCATTGGTAGACACCACCGGCACTCTATACATAAAGGCATCCAATACACTACTCCCCAGCCCCTCCTGTTCAGAACTCATGGTAAATATGTCAAGCACGGAAAAGATGTCCTCCACATTTTCGTAAAAACCCATCAGTTTATACACATCTTCGAGTCCATATGCTGCGATTTTATCCCTCATTTGCTGTTCCAGCTCCCCCTTTCCGAAATGCAGGAATACAAAATCACGACGAACTGCCGCCAGTTTGCGGATCGCTTCGATCATGGTCAACGGATCCTTGTGTTGAACAAGTGCTGCAGTGGTACCAATCAGGTGTAAAGAAGGATCGACTCCGGCGTCCCTGAGAATCTGCTCTGCCCTTTGTCTATCCAGTTTCTTCGCTATAATGGCACTGGAAATCAGGCGTACATCCTTTGCTCCGAAATCAGTAAGGATCAACTTGATGGCACTGCTGATGGCAATGACCTGGTCTGTGAGTTTATATTTAAACAAAGTCATCCTGCCGTGGGGAACAAAATCTACACGACGGGTGAAAATGATCTTGGCCCTGTGGAAAGGCTTGGAAAGAATAGCGTATGTAAGGATATGGGAAGATTGCGCATGAAGTACGTCATAGCGGCCCCCCTTGAAGATCAGAAAGAATAATGCCCCGAAAATATTGGCAAATGAATGTGTTTTGAATCCCTTTTCATTCGCCTTTTTTTCCAACGGGTAGTTTTTTCTACAAAGCAGTTCTACATGGAGACCTGCATCCTTGAAACCGGACATGGTATACATAGTCTGCCGCTCGCCTCCACGCCATCCACGCTCGAAGTTTAGTTCAAGAATCTTTACTGACTTGCTATGCATAAGGTCTCTCTATTTTAGTTCGTTTCCACAATAGGTTGCAATAACATGAGGTTAGATATTCTATGAGCGCAAAGTTTAAACCGAGGTATGAACCTTTAACAATGTTTAACAGTTGAGGCGGTAATTCCACTACGACGGAAATCGGGTAGATAAGTTGGCGCGTCTTTGAGGTAATTGTTGTGCTAGTTAATGCTCTTGTTCTTTTTAAGGTCCTTTACCAGCCGGATAAATTCTTTTCTGTAATTTCCGGGATCATCACCCAATGCTTTTTTTGCAATCTCTAATACCATTTTGCTGTCGCCCTCACCTTTATAAATTGAATGACGTAAAAGCATGCCACATAATGCGACGGAGCTGGCAAAACGGAAATCAGGGTCTGCGTCTTCGAACCCGGTGCAGCGATCAGAGACCTGACACCACATTGTTTGGGCGGATGAGTCTGTGGGTAGTTGGTAGTGGATTTTTATTTTTGCAAGGAGACTATCCATGGGGTTGAACACCACCTCCATATCGTGAAAGGATTGTGGGTCCTGGAAGAAGTGAGTTTCAGTATTACTAATCAAGGTTTTTCCGGTATCCCACGAGGTACTATTTTCAGTAATATTTCGGAGTTCACTTCCGGGTACTATTTCATACATAGCAAGGGCACAATGCCCCGCCCCAACGATGCCTCCTGAAACACGGCCACCGGTGGTATCCGCATTACTGATCACTTTATTTTCATACCCTATCAGGCGATAGGATTTCACCATAGCAGGATTGAAATAGACTTCTGCCTGTACATCTTTGGCTACGGTAAATAAGGTTCCACCAAATTCACGGGCAAAGATCTTACTGGCTTCTTCGAGATTATCAATATAGGCAAAGTTGCCATTGCCCTTACTGGAAAGCGTTTGCAGCTTGCTGTCTTTATAATCACGCATACCGAATCCCAGGCAGGTCAGTAAGACACCACTCTCCTTTTTATTCACAATCAATTCTTCCATATCCACATCACTGGTCTGCCCTACATTAAAATCACCATCAGTAGCCATGATCACCCTGTTATTTCCATCTTTGATAAAGTTGTCCTGTGCTAACTGGTAAGCCAGTTTGATAGCTGCCTCCCCGGCAGTGGCTCCTCCGGCACTGAGGTTATCTATGGCATTGAGGATCTTATCTTTCTGATCACCGGGAGTACTGGGCAGGATAATGCCTGGCGCACCTGCATAGGCAACGATGGCAACATGGTCGTTCTTACGAAGGTTATTTACAAGGATGCGGAAAGCTGCCTGCAATAACGGTAACTTATTGGCAGGAGCCATAGACCCAGAGGCATCGATTAGGAATACCAGGTTGCTGGATGGCAAGCTGTCTGTTTGTATTACAGCACCTCTTACGGCAATTTGCAATAACCGGTGCTCCGGCTTCCAGGGACAGGTGGCGTAACTTGTATAGACGGCTAAGGCCTGGTCTTTTTTCGGAGGGGGATAGTGATAGGTAAAGTAGTTGAGCATTTCCTCAATACGCACGGCATCTACAGGAATCTTTTCTTTGAGGTGAATAAAGCGCCGGATATTGCTATATGCAGCCCTGTCTACATCCACAGCAAAGGTAGAGTGACTGCGGATCAGGGTTTTCATGAATTGATTTTCGTAGAGGGTACCATAGGTCTCATCGAAGAAGACACGTGTACCCATACTGGCATTGCCATAGTTAGGGTTCGAGCCACTGGAGGAGCGATCGCGGGCAATAGCTTTGGCTTTGGCGATGGCATCCCTGGGATTGTCGAGGGCATCGAGTTGAACGAGGATGCGGTTATACACACCTACAGGAACCCTTTTGGGGCGGTATTTGTCCAGTTGGAAGAGTAAGATAACGTCCTGAGAAGGCACCGCAATCCGAAAAAGACCGTACTGATTGGTAGCGACTTTTGCGGTATCATTGATCACTGAGATTAATACACCGGATAAGGGATTGTGTGAAATACTGTCCTCCACGGCTCCGGTGATGTAAATTTTCTGTGCATTCGCAGGTACAAGGATTAGCAGGCTGGCGAGCAGCATCAAGAGCTTTTCCATTTGAGTATTGCATCAGTTAGTGTAATATAAGCAAAAAATCCCTCCTGTTTTTAGGCAGAAGAGATTTTCTGAAATATTGGATTGGCCCGCGGCAGCAAGGAAATTTATCTTTTTTAACTATCCTCGGCAAGACTGCTCTTTTTTGCCGGGAACAATGACGTTCCTTTTCTTTTAAACTGGGTAAAACAAAAGTTATTACGCCTGCTCGACTAACTGATAAATTTCAGGCAGATTTCTACCCAATCCATCATAGTCCAAACCATATCCCAACAGGAACTTATTTGGTACACTAAAGCCAAGATAATCGATCTTGATTGGATACTTCATTGCTTCCGGTTTAGTAAGCAGGGAGGTAACCAACAGCTTCTTAGGCTGCTGATGTTCCAGTTGTGGCAGGAACTGGCTCAGTGTTTTCCCTGTATCAACGATATCTTCCAGGATCACTACTGTACGGCCGAACAGATCTTCATCCAGGCCGATTGCCTGTACAACATTTCCGGTCGACTTCATGCCTTTGTAAGAAGCGAGTTTGATAAACGAGATCTCCGCTTCTATGGTCAGGTATTTAAAAATATCAGCGGCAAACATAAAGGAGCCGTTGAGGATTGCAATGAATAATGGCTTTTCACCTTTCAGGTCGTTGCTGATAGCAGCTGCTAATTCCTGAATACGGGCCTGCAGTTTATCGGCGTGGATGTAAGGTGTGAATTGCTTGTCATGAACCTGTATAACAGACATGTGTTTCCTTATTTACGATTGTTTAAATTTTTCCTACAAGAAGTCTTTGACCGATTTTGATGTCATAGGCTTCAAGGTGATTCCATTCGCGTAACTGTTCTACGGTTACATTATAGCGTTTTGCGATACCATACAGCGTTTCTTTGGAAGTAACGTCGTGATATAACAAACTACCGACCTGAATGGTTCCCTCAGGTATTCCGCCGGCTGTTGGAGCTGGTGTGGCTACTGGCTGGGAGGGTTGGGTGGTAGTTGGTGTGGTAGCCACTGGTTGTGCTACAGGAGCTGCGGGTGTCGTCACCGGGGCAGCTGGTGTAGTAACCGGTACTGGATTATTAGTCGGTGTTGTTTTAACCGGCGTTTCAGTTTCTTCCTCTTCTTCCTCAGCAGTAGTTGCTGGCGTAGGTTGTGCCGGCGTGGTAGCCGGGGTTGTAGTAGTCACTGTGCCTGTTCCAACTGGTGGTGCCGGATTGTAAGCCGGTTTATTAGTTGTTGTAGTTGGAGCAGGCGCCGGATTGTAAGTTGGTTTATTAGTTGTTGTAGTTGGAGCAGGTGCCGGATTGTAAGTTGGTGTTGTTTTAGCAGGTGTTGTTGTACTTTTTGGTGAAGTACCATTTCCCGCAGGTGTCACCTCTCCAATTTTCTTAAGGTCATCGACCATCCCGTCAGGCAATTTGTTCACCTGCTGTGGTGTTTGGGCCTGCTGTTGTTGTGCCTGTTGCTGTTGCGCCAGCTGTTGTTGACGCTCCATTTCAGTCTTCACATCATTCACAATCTGCTTAGGATTCAGATCTCCCTCGGTCGGATCTTCTGCAGGCGGAATCTTTGCCAGTTCAGGTTTTGTACTTGCATATCCTGCCAGGGCCAGTTTCTGACCAGCAGCAGGCTCCTCCACTTCCTTCATTTTGTTACGACGGCGTAACCAGCGTAACTGTATACCTTCTGCCTGAGCAATATCGTACATAGTTTCACCCTGCCTTACTACGTGAAAATCATTCTTCCCTGACTTCCCTTTCTTCTCCAGAAAGATATAATTGCTCTTCGGCAAAGGATCATCATTCTTCAGATCATTATACTTCACCAGATTACGCAGCTTGATATCTTTTTCATTGGCCAGCTGAATCAATGCAGTACCTGCCTGTGCATATATTACTTTGCGGTCATTGATTTCAAATACGCCAGATGGAATTGGTTTGTCAACAGCTGCTGTATTGCCTTTTCCTGTGGTGGTGGAAGGTTTTGCAGCAGTGCTGGAGGGTGCAGACCTTGGCACCAGCCCCTCTCCTTCCATCGTATATTGCTGTAAGTTAAAATCTTCAATAACCTTAATCAGCTGCTGCGGATAAGTCTTGCTGGTAGCATAGCCTGCCTGCTTCAGACCATATGCCCATGACTTATAATCTTCCAGCTGAAACTGAAATAGGAAAGAATACCGGGGATTATTCTTCAGGAAGTCAGAGTGATCTTTATAAGAATCAGCAGCTGTATTGTATTTGCGAAAACACTCCTGCCGGGCATCATCATCATAGTTCACTGTTTGCCCTGTCCAGTTGTTTTTACACTTGATACCAAAGTGATTGTTGGAATTCTGTACCAGCCAGCTATTGCCTGATTGGGTTTCCAATACGCCCTGTGCAAGGGTGATGGAAGCCGGAATTCCACTCCGTTTCATTTCATCGATCGCGATATCTTTATACATCGCAATATACTGCGGTGTCGATGTGGTCTGTGCTTTCACAAATGGCATGCAGCCAATTAGAACACTGACCGTGAAAAAGCATCTCCTTAGTTGCATGTATATGAATTTAATGGGTAAGTCGTTTGAATACAAATGCGACTTTGGGTAGTTAGTAATTTTTTTTAACGGACAGATAAATACATTCTAATTCTTTTTCCTGATCATCAGCAATCCGTCTCTCAGTGTAAGCAATAACTGTTCCGAACGCCCATCAGCAGCGACTTTCTCACAAAACCGCACCATCGCTTTCGCATTGTTACTCTGCTGTGAAGCTTCCAGCAGCGTCTCACCATGAAACAGCACGTTATCTGCTAAAATGATCCCGCCGGGACGTAATTTTTCCCACACGAGATCATAATATTTCTCATACCCCACCTTGTCTGCATCAATAAATACCAGATCAAATACTTCGTCAAACTGCGCTATGATATCCGCAGCTTTGCCGATATGCATTTTGATCTTATCTGAAAGGCCTGCTTTCTCAAAGTAACGCAGGCACATATCTTCCCGTTCTTCGTTTATATCAATCGTATGAAGGATACCTCCGGGAGTAAGTCCCTGTGCCAGGCAAATGGCAGAATATCCGGTATATGTCCCCAGCTCAAGGATCCTTTCCGGGCGCAACATATGGCTAACCAGGCTTAAGAACTGCCCTTGCAGGTGGCCGCTCAGCATATGTGGCTGGTCTACCTTCAGGTTTGTTTCCCTGTTCAACTGTCGTAACACGTCGCTTTCCGGCGTGGTGTACTTCTCTGCAAACGCTTCCACGTTGGCTGGAATTATATCCATACGCTTAATTTTTGCAAACCTACAGAAAATACCGCGCTTTTGGCAGCTTGTTCCAGGTAGCTAAGCCTATCAAATGCCCGGCTATTGCAATGGGTAAAGCCTTTAAAAGCAGGTATCCCAGTCTATCAAATGCCCTGCTATTGCAATGGGTAAAGCCTTTAAAAGCAGGTATCCCAGTCTATCAAATACCCGGCGCAATGGGTAAAGCCTTTAAAAGCAGGTACCCCAGTCTATCAAATACCCGGCTATTGCAACGGGTAAAGCCTTTAAAAGCAGGTACCCCAGTCTATCAAATACTCGGCTATTGCAATGGGTAAAGCCTTTAAAAGCAGGTACCCGAGTCTATCAAAGCCCAGCTATCGTAATAGAAAAAGCCTTTAAAAGCAGGTATCTCAGCCTATCAAATGCCTAGCTATCGCAATAGGTAAAGCCTTTAAAAGCTTCCGCCCTGCATTGATTACCCAGCAATAGGCGGCACTCCTTTTAGAAGTTAGGCCGCAGCTTGTTCGTTGTATAGAACACCCTGAAATACTCCACCACCTCGTCCGCAGTATCAAATAACTTCAACAATCCCAGATCGTCCGGTGATATATTGCTCTCCTTCTCCATCATGGTGGTCCGGATCCACTCCAGCAGCCCACTCCAATACTCCTTCCCTACCAGTACCATCGGCGTTTCCGTCATCTTCTTCGTCTGGATAAGGGTCGCTACCTCAAAGAACTCATCCATGGTACCAAAACCACCCGGCATCATCACAAAGCCCTGTGAGTACTTGGTAAACATTACTTTACGTACAAAAAAGTAGTCAAAATGAAGATTCTTGTCGTGATCTACATATGGGTTAGGGAATTGTTCGTGTGGTAAAGTGATATTCGCGCCTACGGATTTCCCCTTTACTTCCTGTGCACCGCGGTTAGCCGCTTCCATCACGCCGGGGCCACCGCCGGTAATGATACCGAAGCCTTCATCTGCAAGACGACGACCTATTTCGTGGGCGAGTTCATAGTATTTATTGCCAGGCTTGGTTCTGGCCGAGCCGAAGATGGAGATGCAGGGACCCATTTTGGCCATTGCTTCGAAGCCTTCTACGAATTCGGCCATGATCTTGAAGATCTGCCAGCTGGAATGTGCTTTGGTTTCTGTCCAGTCCCTTTCTTTCAAATTCATTAAATGATCGTTCATTATAGCTATGGATTTTTTGTATATAAAGCTAAAATACTAAAGAATTGGCCTGCGGCAGCAAGGAAAAGCCTTCTTTTTTATTGTAAGACGTGGATACCCTACAGCTCAATGGCCTGCGGTAGCAAGGAAAAACCTTCTTTTTTATTGTAAGACATGGATACCCTACAGCTCAATAGCCCGCGGCAGCAAGGAAAAGCTTTCTTTTTAATTGTAAGACGTGGATACCCTACAGCTTAATAGCCCGCGGCAGCAAGGAAAAGCTTTCTTTTTAATTGTAAGACGTGGATACCCTACAGCTTAATAGCCGCGGCAGCAAGGAAAAGCCTTCTTTTTTATTGTAAGACGTGGATACCCTACAGCTTAATAGCCCGCGGCAGCAAAGAGAAAGTTTCTTTTTATTTAAAAAAGGAGGGTAAGTGCCATTTAAAACGGCATTCCATTTTCACCAATGGAGAAAATACTTAAAGAAGCAGGTAACTTGAAAGAAACCCGCTTAACATTTAACACGTTATGAACATGCAGCAGCCTATAAGGCCCACCGCATTATCTTAAATATCTTTATGATGGATTGACACATTAATTATTTACATAGCATAGCAAAACACAGCACAGGTGCTGATCACTTCAGGTTTTCCTCATATAATAATTTGCTCTCTGCCGCAGCAGCTTTGTATACAGTACAATGCCTTCATCCTAACGTGGTTTATCCTATTGGCCAGGCAACGTGGAAGGCCAATTTTTACAAAAATTACAGATAATAACCCATAAAAACAATTAAGATACTGAAATAATCATGACTGCTGTGATAACAAGTTTTATTACAGTGTCAATTCTACAATTTATCTGCACTAAAATACGTCTGGTAAAGGGAAATAAAAAAGGGCTGACCAGAAAACCGGCCAGCCCTTTCTAAGAATTTTATGTGATTATAACCCTAACGTTGCACCCACCCGCAGGATAATGCCATTTGAATAGGGTGAATTTCTATCCTGTATCACATCATATAATGCCATAATATTGATAGCTGCCCTGTCACTGATCGGCTGCACGTAACCTCCACCCATCAGCAAACTAGGTACCCTATAATGATCTGTATAAGTCTCCTTTGGATCATTATACAGCGTAGTCTTTACATTGATAAAGTTATACTCCGGCTGTACATGGATAAACATGAAGTCAAAAGGATAAAAGCGCCCCCAGAGTCCGCCACCTAGTATGGAATACTGATTACGCTGAGAAGTCGTGCCATCATAATAACGGAACCGCTCTGCGCCGTATTGGGCATTGATAGCAACACCGGCTGCAAACATGTCGTTGATCCGGTAACCGATCAATGGAGAAAAATCAATATTGGTATAATCCCCAAAAGCAAGTCCTACTGAACCACCGATCATGAGACGGGATGCGTCGAACTCCTTCTTTCTTGCAGTGTCTGTCTTGTAGTACTGCGCCTGCGCAAGGTGAACAGTACCTAACAGGAATAAGCAAAACAATAATCGTTTCATAGTATACTTTGAGTATTATTTGATTGTTGAAACCACCAATAGTTTAACGTTGATGTCAGGCAGCAAGTTACAGCATTTGCTATTATGAAAAAACCCGCCTTTACCTGCGGTAAAAGCGAGTTTCATAAGGATTAAAAAGCTATTAGAAGCTTGGACAGATGGTCATTCGCTTTGCACCGTTAAATGCCCTGTTAGGATACAAGCCTGTGTACACTATTCCTATCTCATACGCACCTCTGTGGCTATTTGCAGCTGACAACGAAGACATTGTTGCATCATAACTAAACATCATCTTCACCCCTTTCAGCTGATATCCCACCAGCAACACCGCCGCATCTTTTACACGATAATACACGCCCCCATACAACTGTGTCTCTCCATGCTCCGATAGGTTATATGCCAGATTACCACCCATCACCACCTCATTTGAGGCCGCCTGTCTTGCATAGTAAGCAGAAGGATTGATAATCACCTTATCACTCATCTTGATACTTGCATTGATAAAACCTGTATAGAGCCTTGGAATGATGGTATTCCCTTCGTAGAAAGTTTCACGAGGCTTATTCACGTGTTGTGCAGAAACACCCGCATTGATATAGATATTCTCAGTAGGAAAATAAGCATAGTTCATACCCACCTGCATATCATAGTATGTCACACTTGTTGCACTGAAAGGTTCAGCTGTCGGCACCTGCGCATCAAAAAACTTCCCATTCCACTGGTCACCAAATGTCAGCTTTGTCACATCCACCCGCTTATTGGCACTTCCCACGTTAAAACCCAATGACAACAAACTACTCTGCCCTAACAACTGGTGATAGGCCACAGATGCATAGGCCTTGGTCGATGTCAGGTTGCCGGAACCTGCCACGTCACGTAACAGTACCCCTCCTACACCTACCCAGCCATATTCCAGCCTGTCACGAAACAACTGAAAATCGCCAAAGGCAGACATTGTACGGTATGGCACAGGAATACTCGCCCACTGATCGCGGTAAGTTATTCCTAACCGGTAATTACCGTCGGGAATAAATCCTGTATTTGCCGGATTAGTCAGCAATGGAGCATTGAAGTACTGCGAAAAATGCATGTCCTGCGCATTTCCCTGTAATGCTGTTCCCAACAGCATGATACAACCCGCGATAAATTTTACAAACTGCTTCATGTACGTCATCTTAACAAGGTTACACTACCATTCTTGGTTGCCGAAGTGCCATCGCTGAACTGTACATTGATGACATAGGCATAGGCATCCATTGGCTGATACGTGCCTGCGTATGTTCCGTTCCAGCCAATATTCGCATCATTCGTTTCGAATACTAACCGGCCTACGCGGTTATAAATTTTCATATTGAACTTAGCGATACCAAATCCTCTCACCAGGAACACATCATTCACCCCATCTCCATTCGGCGAGAATGCAGACGGAATATCAAATAATGGTATCACCAGCGCACTCACCTGCTTGATCGCTGTATCTTTACAACCTGCTGCATTGGTAGCTATCAGGTACACATCATACACTCCTGTTGAATTATACTGATATACCGGGTTCGTCAGTGTTGAAATAGTACCATCTCCATATTCCCACTCAAAAGCAATCGCATCTGCCGAAGACTGATTTGTAAACGTAACAGGTGTATTCTCTACCGGTGTCACGGGCGAATACGTAAAGTCCGCCGTAGGTGCATCGAATACATGTATTGTAACGGTGGTATCGTCTGTCTTGTTACAGGTGTTGTTATCTACCGCATGCAATGTCACATTGTAATCACCTGCTGTATAATAAGTGTGCGTTGGATAAATATCTGTGGATGTACCGCCATCACCAAAGTCCCATGTAAATGTTTCACCACCCGCAGTCGTGTTGTCAAAAGTCAGCGTAGCCGGTACACAGGAACTATCAGGCACCACAAATGATGCTCTCACATTTGCTGCTACACGCAACGTAATGTTTTTGACGTCAGGTGCGTTACAGTAGTTCGTATCTACCAGTGTCAGTGTTACATTGTAGATACCGTCTGCTGCAAAAGAATGTTGATAAGGGAAGTCGGTAGGCCCTACCGTCACTGCACTTGTACCATCGCCAAAATCAAGTTTGAATGAATTACTCTGATATGGTTTAGGTGGTGTACTCACCAGGTCAAATGAATAGGTCAGTGATTCGCATGGTGGCTGTCGGGCAGCTGTCAAATTGAATACTGCTTCGTCTGTTCTGATACGCAGTTCCAGCTGTGCAGTATCACAACCATTACAACTGGCCGGATCACATTTGATCAGGGTGACTGTATAGTTGCCTGGATTGTTGTAAGTATGTTTTACTGTATCATCTGTCCCCGTTACTACTGGTGAACCATCTCCAAAGTTCCAGGTCCAGGTCACTGCTTTTGTACCTGTAGTATCAATAAAAGTAATATCGGCAGGCACGCAGTAATTCGTTTTTCTTTCCAGGGTTTTGATACCTGCTCTCACACCATCCAGGTTGAATGCGATCTTCAGACATCCCAGGTTACATTTGTTATCTGGTGGTGCAGTGGTTGCATAGGCACCAGGCGTAGTTGGATATCTTGGCCGGAAGCTGGAACTGGTGCCACACCATGCACAAATACCCTGATAGATCACCCCATTTCTGTCGAAACGGCTGGTACCCCCATCTACGTGTTCATACGTTCCATTGCCACCAAAATAGCTACCAAAGAGGATATCTTTTGCATCCCGCTCCAATACAAAGAAGTAAAAATCCTGACTATCGGTCGTTTTCTGCAAGGCATTTTTGATTGGCAAACTCCTAGTATCGGAGTTAGGATATCGCAGGCTGATATCGATACCACCACCCCATCCCGAAACATACACGTTCTCACAACGGTCTACCAGGAAGGCCACCGGCGAAATACTTGGTGTGGAGGATGCTTTACCAAATGTAGTGCTGTATACAAATGCAGACAGATCCGGTTGCAGTTTTGCAATGAACTGTCTGGAATCATTATTGTAAAAAGAGGTAGTACCTGTAGGCTGTACAATCGGCCAGTTACCCTCGGTTGTACCCATTACGTATACAAAACCCTTGCTGTCCATCTGTACACCATACACCTGATCAGCAGCAGCAGTGGTAGCTCCCAGATAGGTACTTTGCGAAATGGTCTTACCATCAGTTGTAATGTGTGCTATCCAGCCATCACATGCACCACCTTTATAAGATTTGTATAATCCATTTCCTCTGATGGGGAAGTCTGTGCTGGCAGTACCACCCGCTACATACAAGCTGGTGGTGCCATTCAATGCCAGTACATATGCAGCATCTTCGTTGCTGCCTCCTATATAAGTAGCCCATACCAGGTTAGAACAATCAGGTGTTATCTTCATAATCACACCATCCTGTTTTCCACCAAAAGTAGTTTGCAATACACCTGTTGTAACCGGGAAATCACTACCACGGGTACAGCTGGCCACATATATATAACCATCATCATCGATCACTACTTCACTACGTGCATCATCGCCGTAGTTACGCAGCAGTATACTAGGTCCTGCCTGTCTGTTTTCACGGATGTTCACACCATCATCTTCCTTAGAAGCAATCATGAGTGATCCAATATATCCGGAGCCATCTGCATTCAGTTTGGTGACTACAATATCCCAACCACCCCTGTCTCCAATCAATTGGGAATAAGGATAATTAGTAGAGGTAGTTCTACCTGAAATGACAAGGTTATTGTTTGCATCAACGAATAAGCTATGCGGTTGTTCCTTGCCATTACCACCTACATAAGTTGCATAAATAAGCTGACGTCCATTGGAAGAAAATTTACTGATACCAATATCAAAATCACCACCGTTGCTGGATGACTGGAAAGCACCTGTTGTAGCAGGGTATCCGTTTCCGAATACGATACCGCCACCATAGAAATTACCAGCGCCATCGTAAGTAGCGGTAAAGCCCCAGTTGTCCGCGGTAGAACCGGTTACAGTAGAGAAGATATAACTTGGATCGATGATCAGTGGATAGGCTTTATTATAGTCACTGTTTATTTTATATTTCAGTTTAGTGCCGCTTAGTGAGTACGACACCTTTACGGATACACGTTCGTTATCAATATATTGGTAAGCGGTGGGCATCTGTTCTGTCACCGTACCTACAGAGGTGGTGATGATCAGGTTCCCTTTTTTAACTTCTACTTTATCTGCGCCGGTATATTCCATTTGCACCTGTGCAGGATCGGCGCCTGGTGCTACAATCAGGTCATATTTCAACACGCCTGCATCAGAATACACCTGCATATCGATACCGGTGTACAGTGATTTGTAATTGACCAGCCCATAAGATTTCACATGTGAAGCCCATTTGGATTTATCATTTCCAATGAGGTAATTGGAATAGGTATCTTCCGCTTTATCTGCGGAGATCTCCGGATTGTTTGCATTCAGGAAAGACACCTGGTAGGCATGGCACCTGATAGCTGGCAGTGAATCAGTGGTCGTATTTCCCGGGGAAGAGGAAGAAGTACGGGAGTTGATGTTTGAGCCGGTGGTCACTGTGCCTGGTACAAATTGCCAGGTGGTATCACCTAAGCCGGAATGCCCATGCATTTTTTCTGCGAGCGCAAACATGTCATCCTTGTTCTGCAACAGGAACATAAAACCAGTGCGCTTCAGGAATACAGCACCGCCGCCCATATCTGCCTTGTATAGGAAATCGCCTGTCCATTGCCCTTTATTCTCGGTGAATTTCAGAGCCCTGCTATAATACATTTCCTGCGTCGTCGCCGTCTGTGCCATTATTTTTCCGCCTGCAAAAAGCGAAATGATAAAAGCTAAGCAGCCTATAGGGAAACTACATTTCATCCGTATTGTATATTTCTTGTTTATATCCACTGAGATATCAATGGATAAGGAGTATTTTGTTTCTGATCAATGTCACTAAGCTTTAACGCAGAAGTCGGTAATATGTTACCGCAATAACAGCGCCAACCTTCAGTCTGTATTATCCCAACCTGCCTGCTACGGGAAATTAGATATATAAATCCCGAGGGAGTTTAAGTTGAACCTTCTTTTTATATCAATAAACGGGGGCGCATTTCATAGATAAACGTAAAACCCCCGTAGTAAATTTTGCGCGCACAGGTTATTTTCTGACAATGGAACGTGGGTAACGGTTTATGAGATTTTGCTCCACTGTGATTTCCCTTGCTGCACGGCCAGATATCGCTGTAACGGCTGATTTTCAGGCAATGTGAGATCGGGATCCTCCTGTAAAATTTTCTCTGCGCTGGCACGGGCAGCTTCGAGGATGGCTTTATCGGCCACTATATCAGCCAGTTTTAAGTCAAGTATCCCACTCTGGCGGGTACCTTCTATATCACCAGGTCCTCTCAGCTCCATATCTTTTTCTGAAATGATGAAACCATCGTTGGTTTGTACCATCACGTTGATACGCTCTTTGGAGTCGGCGCCCAGTTTGTTGCCTGTCATCAGGATACAGTAGGACTGCTCTGCCCCTCTACCCACGCGGCCTCTCAGCTGGTGCAGCTGGGAAAGGCCAAATCTTTCGGTGCTTTCGATCACCATCACGGAGGCATTGGGTACGTTCACCCCTACTTCTATCACGGTGGTGGCCACCATGATCTGGGTATCGCCGGTTACGAAACGCTGCATATTGGCTTCCTTCATATCTACCGGTTGCTTGCCGTGTACCATGCTGATGTAGAACTGCGGCTCGGGGAAGAAAGCTTTTACCTCTTCATACCCTTTCATGAGATTCTCATAATCAAGGGTTTCAGATTCTTCGATCAATGGATACACGATGTACGCCTGACGGCCCTTTCTGATTTCGTCTTTGATGAAATTCATGACTGAAGGGCGCTGCCATTCCGTACGGTGTACTGTGGTAATGGGCTTACGGCCGGGAGGTAGTTCATCAATAACAGACACATCCAGATCTCCGTACACCGTCATTGCCAGGGTACGGGGGATAGGTGTTGCCGTCATGACCAGGATGTGCGGAGGCATGGTATTTTTTTGCCATAACCTGGCACGCTGTGCTACCCCAAATCTATGTTGCTCATCCACGATGGCGAGGCCCAGGTTGCGGAAGACCACCTGGTTTTCCAGCAGGGCATGGGTGCCGATGAGTATATGGATCTTTCCTTCTTCTGTGTCTTTCAAAATTTGTTTGCGGGCTTTGCCCTTTACATTGCCGGTAAGCAGGGCGACCCGCAGGTCCATTTTTTCAAGGAGTTCTGCGATGCCTTTATAATGCTGCTGGGACAGAATTTCTGTGGGCGCCATGAGGCAGGCCTGAAATCCGTTGTCGATGGCCAGGAGCATGGTGAGCAGGGCGACCATGGTTTTACCACTTCCTACATCCCCTTGTATCAGGCGGTTCATCTGACGCCCGGTCGCGGTGTCCTGCCTGATTTCCCTGAGCACTCTTTTTTGTGCGCCCGTGAGGTTGAAAGGCAGGTGTTCGTTGTAAAAAGTATTAAACGTTTCACCTACGCTTGTGAACAAAAATCCGTGGGAGGCAGCCTGTCTTCTGATCTTGAGCCGGCAGATGCGGATCTGGGCCAGGAACAGTTCTTCAAATTTCAGTCTTCGTCTTGCCTGTGCGGCATCATCTTCACTGGCCGGGAAGTGAATTTTGAAGAAGGATTTTGCTCTGTCCATCAACCGGTATTGTTGTATGACCGGTAGCGGGATATTTTCAGGGATCTCCTGCGGAGACAATTGTTCAAGCAGATTTTTAGTCAGCTTGCCGATGGCCTTTGCAGTTAATCCCCTGGCTTTCAATTTCTCGGTGGTGGAATAGACTGGTTCCAGGGTGGCTTTGCCGGTAGCAGTTTCCTCTGTGACCAGGTCCATTTCCGGGTGGGACATTTGCAGATAACCATTGAATAGGGAGAGCCGGCCGAATACCAGGTAGTTTGCGTGTAGCTGGAGGGATTTCTCCATCCACTGATGTCCCTGAAACCAGACGAGTGGTATTTCGCCGGTGTCGTCACGAAGTGTGGCAACGAGGCGTTTTGCCCGTTTTTCGCCTACGGTTTCTATTCTGGTAATGCGGCCCCTGATCTGCACAAAATCCATTTGTCCATGAAGGCTGATGATCTTTTCCACTTTGGTACGGTCTACGTAGCGGAAGGGAAAGTAGTTTATCAGGTCCCTGAAAGTGTGGATGCTCACTTCTTTACGCAGGAGTTCTCCCCGTTGAGGGCCGACGCCTTTCAGGTACTCTATTGGATTGGATAATATGGCAGTTCTAGTGGAGGATTCCATGATTTTGTGAAATACAAAAATAGCGGAAGTGCGAACTATAAAAAAGCCATTTATCCTTTTGCCACAAAAAGAGAGTGACCTGGGACAGCTTAAAATAAAAAGAGCGAACTAATGAAGGTAAACTTCAATTAGTTCGCTCTTAAAAATTTATTCCAGTTACAGAATTACTCTGCTTCTACTTTTCCTTCTACAAACTGTCTCATCCACTCAGTAGTTACACTCTTTGGTCTTTCGAGAGAGAAACCGAGTGCACGATCCCAGCATAACGAGGCTAAAACGCCCAGTGCGCGGCTTACACCAAACAGTACTGTATAGAACTCATATTCTACCAAACCATAATGTACCAGCAGTGCACCGGAATGTGCATCTACGTTAGGCCATGGGTTCTTTACCTTACCCAGGTTCTCCAGGATAGGTGGTACAGTTTCATAGATATTCCATACGATATTCACCAGTTCATCATCAGGCAGGTGAGTCCTTGCAAACTCCATCTGCGCGGTGAAGCGAGGGTCAGTTTTACGTAATACTGCGTGACCGTAACCTGGTACTACCTTCCCTTCAGCGAGGGTCTTACGTACATAGTCTTCAATCTGTTGCTTGGTTGGCGTATTGGTACCCAGTTCCTCACGCAGGTTCAGGATCCATTTGATCACTTCCTGGTTAGCCAGACCATGCAATGGACCCGCCAGACCATTCATACCTGCTGCAAATGACAGATAAGCATCGCTGAGTGCAGAACCTACCAGGTGGGTAGTGTGCGCACTTACGTTACCACCTTCGTGGTCAGCGTGAATCACCATGTACAAACGCATCAGTTCCTTGAAGCCCTCATCTTCATAACCCAGCATGTGAGCGAAGTTACCAGCCCAGTCTAACAGACCATTAGGCTGAATATGTACATTATTCTTGTATTTACGACGGTATATATAAGCAGCTATACGAGGCAGACGTGCAATGAGGTCCATTGAATCGTCATACATATAGCTCCAGTAATCTTTCTTATTAATGCCCTCAGCATAAGCTTTAGCGAAAGCAGATTCTGTCTGCAATGCCATCACCCCAACAGTGAACATAGTCATTGGGTGTGCGCTTACCGGCAGTGCATCGATCGCAGCAAATACATGGTTTGGCACATGCGAGCGACGTGCAAACTGGCTGGATAAATGTTGAACATCCGGTTCGGACGGCAACTCCCCTATTAACATCAAATAAAACAGTCCTTCCGGTAACGGTTCCGCTCCACCTTTCACTTTAGGCAAGTTATCACGCAGCTCCGGAATGCTGTAGCCCCGGAAACGGATACCCTCATTTGCGTCCAGTAACGAAGTTTCAGTAACTAAACCAGTGATACCTCGCATACCCTGATATACCTGTGCAAGTGTTACATCCTCAATCTTTCTGGTTCCGTGGTTTTTAACAAGGTCTTTAATCTCAACGTTCAGCTCATCGGCCTTGACCTTAAATTTTTCTTTTATATGACCCATTTTAAACTGTTAATTGGTAATGATAACAAAAAGACGATCAATTGTCAAAAGTAATGATTTGTTAATGAACTTAACATTAATATGATCAGCCCCAAAAGGGCATTAATTCATGCGCAATATTATAACCTACTGGCTATCAAAATACTAATAAGTAAAGAGTCCTAAATTCACTAAATATTAAAGAAATGTGAATTTTTTATTTTGGCGCCCGCATATACAAATAGAATCCGAGGCCGCCGAATACGAAATTTGGAATCCATACCGCCAGTAGTGGGTTCAGGTTCGCTTTGATGGAAAATACGGTGGAAAACTGCAACATAATGATGTAGGTAGCACTGATCACAATACCTACGGCGAGATGCAATCCACTACCGCCACGCACCTTTTTGGATGCTATGATCCCCCCGATCAGGGAAAGGATCACCACTGCTGCAGATGATGCGGTACGACGATACTTTTCCACATAGAAGACGTTCAATCCTTCGGCGCCACGCAAATTTTCCCTGTCAATGTAACGGGTTAACTCCGGCGTGGTCATTGCCTCCTGCATGTTCTTTTCTTCATGCATTTCGGCAGGATTCAGGGCCAGCTTGAGGGCAGTATCCCTGGTTTTGTACCAGGTCTCCTTCAAACCGTTAATTTTACGAATCGTTACGAGGTTGAGTTTCCACTCTTTCTTAACAGAATCCCATTCAATTCGTTCAGATCTCAGTTTCATACGCATTTCCTGCCCATGAATATCTTCCAGTTCAAAGTTGCCACCGCTTTTGTAGTTAGGGTCATAAGATCCGAAGGTCACATAGGTAAAGCTATCAATACGCAGACTCTTGTCGTACATACTTTCTGACGTCTTCTTCTTGTTTACATACGTGTTTTCGAATTTAGTACGGATCTTATTCGCGATAGGTACGGTCCAGAAGTTACCCAGCCAGAGTATACCACCGAAAAGGAATGCACCCATCCAGTAAGGGCGGAGGAAACGTCTGAAACTTACCCCTGCACTCAGGATGGCTACGATCTCTGTTCGATACGCCATCTTTGACGTGAAGAAAATTACGGAAATAAATATAAAAAGTGGAAATAACAGCGCTGCAATGTGCGGAATAAACCCAAAATAGTAGTCTACGATGATCCGGTAAACAGATAAGTTACTGTTCATGAAGTCGTCCACCTTTTCTGTAATATCTATCACAACAGATATTATAAGCAGGATAGAGAGGGAATAAATGAAGGTACCTATGAACTTACGTAGTATATACCAATCTATTTTAGTAATCATATGGCGGCAAAATAATAAATTCTAAAGTCTTTGTTTCAGCTGCGGCACCATTCTGTTCTTCCACTGGGCATAATTTCCTGTTAAAATTTGCTTACGGGCTTCCTTCACCAGTTCCAGGTAAAATGCCAGATTGTGAATGCTGGCCAGGGTCATACCCAGGATCTCTCCGGCTACGAACAGGTGACGGAGGTAAGCCTTGCTATATTTGCTGGAAGCAAAGCAGGGGCTATTTTCGTCAATTGGCGAGAAATCGTCTGCCCACTTTTTATTTTTGATATTGATGACACCGTTCCAGGTGAACAGCATACCATTACGACCATTGCGGGTAGGCATCACACAGTCGAACATATCCACACCTAATGCAATGTTTTCCAGTATGTTCCATGGAGTTCCCACCCCCATCAGGTAGCGGGGCTTTTCTTTTGGCAGGATGTTGCACACCAGTTCGCACATTTCGTACATGTCAGCTTCGGGTTCGCCTACACTGAGGCCTCCTATTGCATTACCAGCGCATTCGCGGGCAGCAATTTCGGTAGCAGAAATGGTACGCAGGTCTTTGTAAGTACTACCCTGTACGATAGGGAACAGGGTTTGTTCATAGCCATAAGCAGGTTGGGTTTCCTTTAACCGGGCAATACAGCGGTCCAGCCAGCGGTGTGTGAGCTCCATTGACTTTTTCGCATAGCGGTATTCGGATGGGTAGGGCGGACATTCATCGAAGGCCATAATAATATCGGCTCCGATAGTACGTTGGATATCCATCACATTTTCAGGGGTGAAAAGGTGACGGGATCCATCTATATGGCTTTGAAAAAGGCATCCTTCTTCTTTGATCTTTCTGTTGGCAGCAAGGGAAAAAACCTGGTATCCACCACTATCTGTGAGGATAGGGCGATCCCAGCCGTTGAATTTATGGAGACCACCGGCTTTTGAAAGGATCTCTGTGCCTGGACGCAGGTAGAGGTGATAAGTGTTGCCAAGGATGATCTGTGCCTGGACATCATTTTTAACCTGCTCCTGTGTCAGGGCTTTCACACTGCCTACAGTGCCTACGGGCATGAAAATAGGCGTTTCAATCACGCCGTGACCGGTGGTAATTACGCCGGCACGGGCTTTACTTTCACTATCAGTTGTTGTCAGTTCAAATATCATCTGGCTATTTTCAGGGGGCAAAAATAAGGTAACTTCCTTTCATTAGCGTTTTTTAGGGGAGAATCCACATTTTCCACATTGCCCTGTTCCGGGAAAATAGTAATCCCTACTCCTGGAAAAATCTTTTTTTCCACAGCACTATACAGATAATTGAAATCATATATATTTGCTACGCTATGTTGTATAACTTAGGCTTATTAGCCTTTTACAGTTTTGCTACCGTTGCAGGGATACAGATACTCTATTACCTGATCGTCTTTTCCAGGGTAGCTTTTTATCGCCGTACCTTCGAGGTTGATGCAGAGCCGGAATCTAAGTTTTCAGTAATTATCTGTGCCAAGGATGAAGAGCTGAACCTTCAGAAAAACCTGCCCTCCGTACTTTTACAACGCTTCCATGGTAAAAAAGACCCCTCTTATGAGGTCATTGTGGTGAATGACAATTCAGAAGATGATACCAAATATTATCTCCGTTCTATAGAAGCTGGTTATCCACATTATCGTCATATTGAGATTAAGCAACCCGCCAAGTTTATTCCTGGTAAGAAGTTTCCGCTCTCTATGGGGATCAGGACGGCTAAGTTTGAGCATATTCTGCTCACAGATGCTGATTGTAAACCTGGCAGTTCTTATTGGTTAGCCATGATGAGTCAGGGTTTTACTGATGGGAAAGAGATTGTGCTGGGGTATAGCCCTTATGTGAAGAAACCGGGGCTGTTGAACAAAGTGATCCGGTATGAGACCTATTTCAGTGCATTGCAGTATTTAGGGTTTGCATTGAGTGGGGTGACTTATATGGGTGTGGGTAGAAATCTGGCTTATAAGAGAGAGTTATTTAATCGTCAGAAAGGGTTTACAGCGCATCATCATATTGCTTCGGGCGATGATGATCTTTTTGTGAATGCGGCGGCGAACAGGCATAATGTGGGAGTGGTGATCAATAAGCAGGCATTTACGTATTCTGAGCCGAAAACGAGCTGGAAGAAGTGGTTTCATCAGAAGACCAGGCATATGTCTACCGGGAAACATTACAGGTTTAGTCATAAGTTCCTGCTGGGGCTGTTTTCTTTGACACATTTCCTGTTTTATCCGCTGTTCCTGGCGAGTATCTTTTACCAGCCGATGATGATTTATGTGTTGTCGATTTTTGGCGGTAAAATGCTGTTGCAGAGTGTGATCACGTTTATGGCGATGAAGAAGCTGGATGAGGGGGATTTATTTAAGTTCAGCTGGTTTATGGACCTGTTTATGTGTTTTTATTATTTGATATTTACACCAGCCTTGTTGTTTAAGTCGAAGAACAGGTGGTAATAGCACAGGTAGACTGTATAAAGTAGCATAAAGATTTTTCAACGCCCCGGGCACGAACGTGCTCGGGGTATTTTTTTTAAATACCTTTGCACCCACATATGGACATCATTCAGAAATATTTCGGGGACTTCACCCCTACTCAGGTCGGCCAATTCTCCAAATTGATGGAACTCTACAAAGATTGGAACGAGAAGATCAATGTCATCTCCCGTAAAGACATCGATGCCTTATATGAAAAGCACGTCCTTCACTCCCTGGCCGTTGCTGCCGTAGCTGAATTCCCGGACGGTTATGAAGTGATTGACCTCGGTACAGGTGGCGGATTCCCCGGCATCCCGCTGGCGATCTTCTTCCCGCAGGTAAAGTTCCATCTCGTAGATGCCATTGGCAAAAAGATCAAAGTAGTACAAGGTGTAGCTGAAGCCCTTGAATTAAAGAATGTAACCACCGCTCACTCCAGAGCAGAAGAAATCAGGGATAAAAAATTCGACGTCATCGTATCCCGTGCCGTGGCACCCTTAAAGGACCTCTGGCGCTGGGGAAAACCACTATTGAAAAAAGCCCCCGCTCACCTGCAGCAACCCGGTCTCATCTGCCTGAAAGGTGGCGACCTGGCAGAAGAAGTACAGGAAAGCGGCCTCAGACCGCGCCTAACCAGCGTTTACCAGTTATTCCCCGAGGAGTTCTTCAAGGAAAAGTATGTGGTAGTAGTAAATAAGTAAAATATTTCCTCTCTTAAATTATTGATTTTCATCATTTATAACCTAAATTCAAAAAAACTTTCCTGAACTTTAAAATATCCTGCATTTTCCTTCGTCTCCAATAATAAGATGAAAGATTTGCTCCTAACAAAAACGCCTCTAGCCATGGCTGCTGAACAAAATGAGCGCATACAGGAAACTGTGCGGAAGGAGCGGCAACGTCTACTTCATTTCATCCGTAAACGGGTGAATAATGTGGCGGATGCAGAAGATATCTTACAGGACGTTTTGTATCAGTTTACGGAATATTCCCGGCTGGGTAGTCAAATTGACTCTATCACCGCCTGGTTATTCACCGTAACCCGCAATAAAATTACCGACTGGTTTCGCAAGAAACGGGAGACTACCTTCAGCGATCATACACAGGAGATAGATGGGGAGGAGACCTTATTCCTTTCAGAACTGATTGCCGATCAGGACGCCAAGAGCGATGCACCACTCACACGAAAAGTTTTAGCAGAGGCCATCATGGAAGCGATAGACGAGCTGCCGGAAGAACAGCGCTATGCATTTATTCAGCATGAACTGGAAGGGAAATCCTTCAAGGAATTGTCTGCAGAAACCGGCATTCCCGTGAACACCCTATTATCGAGAAAACGCTATGCTGTACTGCATCTCCGCGAACGGCTGGCACAATTGTATGAAGAATTGTAAAACACATTATATGTTTATGAGAGGAAGAAAGCCGAAGGCTTTACATATTTTAAAGTTCATTGTCATGGGGGTGGTTTTCATCACCGCATTGGGCTTTGGTATCCGCGAGCTGTGGAATTGCCTGGTACCCGATTTATTCCACGGGCCAGTGATCACTTTCTGGCAGGGTTTAGGCCTGTGCCTGTTGGGTAAACTGCTTTTTGGATGGCATGGTGGACCTGGTGGTGGTTTCAGAAGAAACAGAAGGGCCTGGGATGAAAAGCTGAAAGAACGCTATGCGAATATGACACCGGAAGAAAGAGAGAAAATGAAGGAAGGATTGAAGAACTGGTGCCGCCCAAACAACCGCTTTAGCCGTTGGTATGATGATACTGATGCCCAGCCTAAACAGGAAGAAACAAAACCAGATACAGGTACCAATTTATAAATTAGCCATGCTCTCCTTTGCCATTCAACCACCTATAACTTTTAATGCTATGATTGGAATATTCAAAACTAATATAGCAACACCGGAAGAGAGAACAAATATACTCCATGCGATCCGGAATAATTATGAAGTAGGTCAATGCCATGTGGACCTTGAAGATTGTGATAAGGTGTTGCGGATTGTGAATATGAAAGTTGAGGAAGATGAGATGATAAAGTTTGTGCAACAGCAGGGCTTTAATTGTGAAATTTTAGATTGACGATTAATACGGATTATAGTTATTAAAAAGGATGTACTAAAGTACATCCTTTTTAATTTAATATCACAGTATATTTAGTTGTTAATCTATAGAAACATGAAACATTTATCCTTATTCCTATTCTGCGCGGGCTTCGCATTTGTTACCCATGCCCAAACACTGCAATCCGTAACAGAAGCAACAAACGGCAATCATACCACTAAAAACATCTGGGTAGGTACAGATGTGGTGAGTGGCGTTACAGAAAATGCATTGAACGTAGGTGGACGAATTAAACTTTTAGGTACACAGGCTACATTCAACACGGGTACCAATGGGTATGAACCAACTATTTACAGAAGCTACTCCGGCGGTTCGTATCCTTTTAATGCTGCTAATAATCTGGTTTTACAGGCTGGAGATACAGGAAGGCATATTGTATTTGTGACTGGTAATTCACCGGCCACTATGATGGTGATCAATCACTTAGGTAATGTGGAAATAGGAGGTGGCTTTAATCCTACCGCCAAATTGCAGGTGGATGGTAATATTGCAATGGGAGGAACTGGTTATTCCTTCGGAATTTCTATGAATGACAAATTTACCTATCAGGGTTTGTCCCAATTACATTATGGTATGCAATGGTTAGCCGACCCTGAATTTGCAGGTGGCCTTACTATGTGGCAAAGTGGCTATATGGGTTTAAAATTCTTTACGCAAGGGTTGCCACGTTTAACAGTTGGTTTTAATGGGTATGTGGGCATTGGTACAACGAAGCCGCAATCTGAACTGGCTGTGAACGGAACCGTGACAGCGAAGAAAATAAAGGTGACACAAACTGGATGGGCGGACTTTGTATTTGAGCCAGGTTATACATTGCCTCCGCTGGCGGAAGTCGAACAATTTATTGAGAAAAATAAGCATTTGCCAAATGTACCCAGTGCGGAAGAAGTGGAGAAAAACGGAGTGGATGTAGGTGAAATGAATAAGATCCTGTTGCAGAAGGTGGAGGAGTTGACGTTACATTTGATACAGCAGCAGAAGGAGATAGAAGAGTTGAAAGCGATTATCAGGAAATAGCATAAAAAAAACGCTTATACTTTCGGTATAAGCGTTTTTTTTAGTTTGAGCCTTTTGGCGATTATTAAAATTTCAGGGCATTGTTACTCCGATTGATATCTGCCATGCGCATACTCGGATCAATCACTACTTCTCCCAACTCGCTCAATGGTGTATCAATGATCACATCATAAGTAGGACTTGTCCATCTCCACGCATCATGCACGGTACGCATTATATTCCCATCTTCATTTGGCTTGACACCATACATCAAGGATAGCGGCACATAATGCATCGTCTTCTTACCGGCCTTCGTTGTTACCAACAAATCAATCGGCATTGGGAAATCATCCACTTTACGTAAACGGATCACTGTTTTGTTGTTATCATTGGTGAATACAGTGTCAATACCATAATCGATATGCTTCACTGAATACACCAGGTATTGCTTGTACCAATCCAGTGCAATCCCACTCTCCTTCTCCATTTCACGAATAAAATCATTTGGATTTGGATGTTTGAAACGCCAATCTGAATAATAACGCAGCAGGCCTTTATCCCTGTTTCCAGTACCAATCACATAACTTAACTGTTCCAGGAATACAGCACCTTTATTATAAGCAGTCTGTGTATATCCATAGTTAGTATTGTAATGATCAGCATGAGTGCTCATGGGTTCTTCTGCACCGCTTTTTACAAGATTGAAATAACCGTTGTAAGAACTTTCCTGTGCAAAAGCTTCTTTGGTAGAATCCTGTGTATGATACAATATATTGTTCTCTGCAAATGTGGTGAAACCTTCATCCATCCATGGATACAGACTTTCGTTTGTACCCAGCATGCCTTGATACCAGCTATGCATCCATTCATGAATACCTAATCCATACAGCCCTTCCAGTTTACCATTGCCCATGATCAAAGTTGCCATAGGATATTCCATACCACCATCGCCACCTTGTATAAAGCTAAAGCTCTTGTAAGGATAAGGGCCGTAATGTGCTTTGATAAATTCATATGCACGTGGGATCATTTTGGCAAATGCAGGCCAGGTTTCCTTAGTGATATCATTTTCAATGTAGAAGAAATGTGCAACGAAGCCATCTACCTGTTGGGTGATGTGCTTATAGTCAGGATCTGCGGCCCATACAAAATCATGCACGTTGTTGGCAATGAAATGCCATGTCAGCTTTTCTCCTGCAGGGCGGATCACTTTAGTACCGGGCATTTCATAGCCATAACCAATCTGGTTAGGATTCTGTAGATAACCAGTAGCGGCAATTACGAACTTTTTATCCATCGCGATCTTCACATCATAGTCACCCCATACACCATAGAATTCACGGGCGATGTAAGGAGTGGCATGCCAGCCTTCATAATCGTACTCACACATTTTAGGATACCACTGTGCCATAGAGTAGTCTACACCTTCTGAGTTATTACGGCCACTACGGCGGGTTTGCACCGGCACCTGTGCTTCAAATTCCATTTCGAAGGTAGTGGTAGCATGTGGTAGGATGGGCTTTTTCAGTGGCACTTCCAGAATGGTTTCCAGCATATTAAAGTTTTGCGGTACGCCATCACGCTTCAGTGAAAGTACATGCTGGTAGCCTATTTGCTCAGGTGTGAATTTAGAGATCTTGTCTGCCACGCGGTAATCCCAGTCTCTTTTTTCATTGCCTTTGGAATCACGGCCTATTACAATCTTACCCAGCTCACGGCTACGTACATCCATCATACTGCCCGGCTGAAATGCATTCCAGTAAAGGTGATAGAAAACCTTGTACAAGGTATCGGGTGAGTTGTTGGTATATTCCAGTTTCTGCTTACCTGTAAAGCGGTTAGTGGTTGCATCTACATTCACATCCATAACGTACTTTACCCGTTGTTGCCAACGGTCAGGCTGTGCCTGGGCAGGGGCGAAACCTGCTGCCAACAGGCACACCATCAGGCCTTTAACTACTGACATGTGCTTCATTTCCTAATTCAATTTATGTTATATGTCAAATGCGGTACATACCCCAGGTGGGGCGTGAGCTGTAGGCCGCTTTATGCTCCCGGTTTAGATGTTACGTTAAATCGTTTACGCGGTGAGATACTGCAAATCTCCTGCCTCAATGAAGATACTGAGTTATTCTTCTTCTTCCTGCGATTTTTTCTTTCCTATGGCGCCCTGCAGGATCAGGACGATTTCCCCTTTTACCCCTTTTTCCTTGAAGTAGTCATGTACTTCCTGCAAGGTTCCTCTTTTGTTTTCTTCGAACATCTTGGTCAGTTCGCGGCTTACACAACATTGTCTGTCAGCACCGAAGTAACCGATCATGTCTTCGAGGGTCTTTACAAGGCGGTGTGGAGATTCATAAAAAACCAGGGTACGTTCATCTGTAGCCAACTGGGTAAACAGGGTATGGCGGCCTTTTTTCAAGGGCAGGAAGCCTTCAAATGCAAACCGGGTCATAGGGATTCCGCTGTTGACCAGGGCAGGCACAAAGGCAGTAGCGCCGGGCAAACATTCTACAGGTACACCAGCACGTACACATTCTCTTACCAGCAAAAATCCTGGATCAGATACTCCGGGCGTACCGGCATCGGTGATCAGGGCCATTGTTTTGCCAGCCTGTAACTGCTGTAACAGGTGCTGCAATACTTTATGCTCATTGTGCTGATGATAAGGAGTGATAGGTTTATTGATGTTATAATGCTTTAATAGCACACCAGATGTGCGGGTATCTTCCGCCAGCACCAGGTCTGCCTCTTCCAGTACTTTTACAGCGCGGTAAGTAATATCGGCAAGATTGCCTATGGGAGAAGGAACGAGATAAAGCTTCATAAAGATCGAATGGCGCATGACATACCGGCAACATCCACCGGCAGATCATCTTTCCTGATTAAAACACGTAAGGCTGACTTCTGGCAGCAGGAGAGGTTTCCAGGCGCTCCGGCGGGAATGTCAGCCTTATTAATTATTTATTGAATAGTTACTTCAAAAGACTCCATTACCTGGTTAGCCAGCAGTTTCTGACAAGCGTTCTCTGCCAGGGTCTGCGCCTCTTCTTTTGAAGCAGCTTCTATCTGCAGGGTAATATGTTTTCCGATTCTCACATCATTGATCTGTGTAATGCCCAGGTTCTTTAAACCACTCATTACCGCCTTTCCCTGAGGATCCAGCAATTCTTTTAGTGGCATCACGTTGATATGTGCAGTAAACGTCATTTTTTCTGAAATTTTGACGCAAACCTAACACATAAATCCCAAAAAACAAGCTGGGTTTGTTGGAAGAAAGCTATCTATAGTCCTGTAAATGACGGAAAAAATGGCTTTCACCTTCCGTAAAAGCCATTTTTTCCAGGTTACAAAAAATAATGACCGGCATGCAGCATGCCGGTCATTATTTTTCTATCTAAAAGATGCGTTCTCTATTTCGCAGTGGTGGCCGGGCGTGCCGCCATTGACAACAATACATACAGTACAAATACAAACGGTACTGTTGCAAATTTCAATACTGGTATAGCCAATATTGCTAATATCAGCAGCAGGAACCTTGGCCAGTTCTGCGCAGGATTGAAATTCTTGAATTTCATGCTCAGCATCGGCATTTCAGCCACCATCAGGTAACAAAGCACTCCAATCATGATATACAGGATCCAGATATTCTGCAGATAATGGGCCAGGTTAAAAGGATTATATAGCATAATCAGCGGGAAAGACGCTACCAGCAAGCCTACAGCAGGGGTAGGTACGCCAATGAAATTTTCTGACTGACGGGTATCCAGATTGAACTTGGCCAGCCGAAATGCCGCAAAACAAGGTACCAGTAAGGCCGGCGCCAGGTTGATATAAGATACATCGAATACATCCGGCATCTGCATATAAGCACTCCGCAATAAACGGAAGAAAATCATACCCGGTACTACGCCAAACGTCACCATATCTGCCAGTGAATCCAGCTCCTTTCCAAATGGGGAACCCAGTTTCAACAGGCGTGCCGCCATTCCATCCAGAAAATCAAATACCGCTGCCAGTACTACCAGTGCTGATGCCCAGTAGACAGGCTCAGGATTCGTTACGGCATAGTCATGTCCATTGAATTCAGCGATGTATTGTGGTGCATGCAGGATGTAAATGGTCGCCAGCGCACCACAAAACAAATTACCCAGCGTAAGGATGTTAGGAAGTTGTTTCATTGTGATAGTCCAGGAGGTCGCCTCAAAAGCTACCTGATAAAAGGATATAGCATATCATTCACTCAGATAGTACAATTCACAATTAAGACAACCCCAGTGGTGTATTTTTTGGTAAATCTAACGCTAATATTACGCAATAGCGTACACATTACCTTATTTTTTCATTAAAGCTTCAATTTCATCAGCAGTGATAGGAATATTCTGCATCAGGTCGATGTTGCCTTTAGCGGTTATCCACACGTTATTTTCAATTCTCACACCCATTTTTTCTTCCTCGATGTAGATACCTGGCTCAATGGTCAGTACTGCGCCATCAGGGATTGGCTGCCAGAAAGATGGACCTAAATCGTGTACGCCTACACCCAGGTGATGGCTGATACCATGGTACAGATATTTGCGGTAAGCAGGTGATTCAGGATCCTGGTTCTTAATATCTTCTTCCTTCAGCAGGTTGATCTTCACGAACACTTTCCCTGCTTCCTCACCCATCATCTCATGATATTTTGCAATGGTCAGTCCTGGCTTCAGGATTGATTTAGCATAGTTATGCAGGTGCAGACAGGCATCGTATACTTCCCGCTGACGAGGCGTGAATTTACCATTCACCGGCACGGTACGTGTCATGTCAGCATTGTAACCACCATAAACAGCACCGAAGTCCATCAGCACCAGTTCGCCGTCTTTACACTCCTGGTTGTTGGCCACGTAGTGCAGGGTGCGGGCACGGTCACCGCTGGCAATAATAGATGTATAACCTTCGCCGTCAGAACGGTTAGAAAGGAATTCGTGTACGATCTCTGCCTGAATCTGATGCTCACCTACACCCGGACGAATGAATTGCAGCAAACGGCGGAATGCCTTTTCTGTAATATCCATCGCGGTCTGCATCACCTTAATTTCTTCAGGCGTCTTTACAGCACGCAGTTTCTTGAAGATCACAGCAGCTCTCAGGTAGTTGTGCAAAGGATAACGCGCACGCATTTCTTCTGCATAGCGATAATCTCTCACCGCGATTAGACTGGACTTACGGTTATTCTCGTTGGTATTTAAATAAATATTAGTGGCTTCGTGAATCCATGGTTGTAATAATCCATCCAGCACATCCAGCCAAATGACAGTACCTATTCCCGATACAGCCAGTGCTTCATCTTTACGCAGACGATGGCCGTCCCATTTCTCCTTCAACTCATTTGGACGTACCAATACGAGTACTTCTCTGTACTTAGGATCCGGATTATCAGGGTATAAAATGAGCATTGTGTCTTCCTGCTCAACACCCGTTAACCAGTACAGGTCATGGTTTTGCTCAAATCTGTATAAAGCATCTCCATTACTGGGCAACTCATCATTTGAATTGATGATAGCAATGGAATTAGGTTGCATCTCCGCTATAAAACGCTGACGGTTTTTGATGAAGATCTGTGAATCCAGTGGCAAATTTTTCATAATTGATCCTATTGATTAAAACACGCGTCAAACCTACTGAAATTTTAGGAAGTAATCCTGAAGAGGTGAAGATGCGTGTATAATGGATGAGGATAAGTGTATGAGAGGCCCATAATTCCTTGGTATTTCCTGCAAAACAGCCCCGGCCATTTTAGAATATTTCTAATTGATTATCCATTTAGCATCTATTTTTTCTAAATTTATGTTAACAGGAGGCTATTAATTTGATAATTTCAAAAAAAGGCGCAGCTTTGCTTTAACACACCAAAACAATCTTACTATGCAAGTCAGCAGCGTAAGGAACCCTGTTGCCATCCTATCAGCTATAGGAATAGAGCAAACAGCAGCTATCTATTATCAGACAGCACCTGCCGTGCTGGTGTCTCAAACACTGGCACGGAAACAGGGAGCCCTCACAGCCAACGGAGCCTTGTCCGTCAACACCGGGAAATTCACCGGCCGCTCTCCAAAAGATAAGTTCATCGTAAAAGATGTGCTTACTACTGCAACAGTGAACTGGAATGACTTCAACATTCCTATGTCCGCCGATCACTTCGACCGGTTGTATAAAAAAATTACCGCCTATTTTAAAGGAAAAGAGATCTGGGTACGTGACTGCATCGCATGCGCTGATCCTGCCTATCGCATAGGCATACAGGTAGTGACTGAAACACCATGGGCCAATCTCTTTGCTTATAATATGTTCATTCGTCCTACCACGGAAGAACTGGAAGACATGCATGCAGATTGGACCGTAATCCAGGCACCCGGATTCCTGGCCGATCCTGCTACAGATGGTACCCGTCAGGAAAACTTTGCAGCCATCAGTTTTGAGCGCAAGATGGTGCTGATCGGTGGTACTGCATACACCGGCGAAATCAAGAAAGGTGTTTTCACCATACTCAATTATATACTGCCACAAATGCATGGAGTATTGTCCATGCACTGTTCAGCCAACCAGGATGAACATGGTGATACAGCCATCTTCTTTGGATTGAGTGGTACAGGGAAAACCACACTGAGTGCAGATCCTGCACGTAAACTGATTGGTGATGACGAGCATGGCTGGTCAACTAATCATATCTTCAACTTCGAAGGTGGCTGCTACGCAAAGTGTATAGACCTGAGTGAAGAAAAGGAGCCGCAGATATTCAAAGCCATCCGCGAAGGTGCGCTGCTGGAAAATGTCTCGTGCTACGAAGGGACTAATAAAGTAGACTTTGCCAACAAGTGTATCACAGAAAATACGCGGGTATCTTATCCACTGGATTATATTGAGAATGCGATGATTCCTTCTATCGGAAACATCCCTTCCAATATCTTCTTCCTCACCTGCGATGCATTTGGGGTATTACCTCCCATCTCCAGACTGACACCGGCACAGGCCATGTACCAGTTCATATCCGGCTATACTGCCAGAGTAGCAGGTACAGAGACAGGTGTTACCGAACCAACCACCACTTTTAGCAGCTGCTTTGGGGCACCGTTCCTGCCATTACACCCAGTGCAATATGCGCAACTGCTGGGGCAGAAACTGAAACAACAGGAAGTGGCGGTTTGGCTGATCAATACAGGTTGGACAGGTGGTCCCTATGGCACTGGTCAGCGTATTTCACTGAAATACACGAGGGCGATGGTCTCAGCAGCACTCAATGGGCAGCTGGACAGAATTGCGTATAAGGATTTTCCGCTCTTTGGATTTGGGATACCGGAACATTGTCCCGGGGTGCCTGCAAAATTGCTGGATCCCCGCAATACCTGGGCTGACAAAGAAGCCTTTGACAAACAGGCCGCAGACCTCGCTAACAGATTTGTACAAAACTTTAAAAAATACGGGGCCCAGGCCGATCCGGAAATTTTGTCCGCATCTCCGAAAATTTAATTATATTACGCTCCTTAGCCTGCCTTTAAAATTTCCACTATTATTTATCAAGTTCTATTTAGAGCAAAACAAGTGACCTAAATTTGAAATTTTGAAGGCGGGAAACTTGTTTTGCGGAACTTGTGAGAGACTAATATCGGGATTAAACTATTCGTATATATGAAAGTAAAAACGCTTCTGCCTACCGGTAGAAGCGTTTTTGCTTTTGGTGTTTAATTAGCCCTTGGGGGAAAGAAAAAGGAAGAATTCTCACTTCTAACGGAATAATTATCCCTTTAAAAGAAATAAATCTTCCTAATTAAGCCTACCTTTGCGCATGCAAATTTTAGACGGTAAACTTGTATCAGCGGCTATCAAGGCCCAACTGGCAGAAAAGGTAATTGAACTGAAAGCCTTAGGCAAGAAAGTTCCGCACCTGGCTGCTATTCTGGTAGGTAACAACCCTGCCAGCGAAACATACGTTGCTTCAAAAGTTAAATCCTGCGCAGAGATTGGCTACCACTCTACCCTGCTGCGTTTCGATGAAAAAATCTCCGAAAAACATCTGCTTGACAATATCACCCTGCTGAATGAAAACGCAGATATTGACGGTATTCTCGTACAGTTACCACTTCCTAAGCATATCAACGAAGAAGTAGTGATCAATACCATCGATCCAAGCAAAGATGTAGATGGTTTCCATCCGGTAAACGTTGGTAAAATGGTCAGTGGCCTGCCTGCCTTCATTCCTGCTACTCCTTATGGTATCATGCTGATGCTGGAACATTACAACGTTCCAACAAAAGGTAAACACGCTGTAGTTATAGGCCGCAGCCATATTGTAGGTACACCGATCAGCATACTGCTGAGCAGAAACAGTAATCCTGGCAACTGTACCGTTACCCTCACCCACTCACACACACATAACCTGAAAGAACTTTGTCTCCAGGCAGATATCATCGTAGCTGCAATCGGTCGCCCGAACTTCGTGACCGCTGATATGGTGAAAGATGGTGCTGTGATCGTGGATGTAGGTATCAACCGTATTGAAGATGCAACTAAAAAGTCTGGCTTCAGACTGGTGGGTGATGTAAACTTCGAAGAAGTAGCTGAGAAAACGAGCTATATCACACCTGTTCCAGGTGGCGTAGGTCCTATGACCATCGCAGCTCTCCTCAAGAATACCTACCACGCTGCCGTAGGTCAGAAAGGAAACATGAACTAATTACGATGAGTGTATACCTTAGGTAAATACTAAGAAATAATTAGCCGGGATTCCGGTTTTAAAATTAAACCACAACACTACCAAATTATACAGTACGCATAGTGCTAACGGCATTATGCGTACCTTTGCACGATGTCAACTACTGCTACATATCCAAACATTCGTACACTCCCGGTAATGGAACGCTTTTACACTATTCAGGGTGAAGGTAATTATCAGGGCTGCGCAGCTTATTTCATCCGCCTCGGTGGTTGCGATGTAGGCTGCCATTGGTGCGATGTGAAAGATAGCTGGGAGGCAGATCGTCATCCACAACTGGATCTGACGGACATCGTGAGCGAAGCCGCCAGTTATCCCGGCCGTATAGCCGTGATCACAGGTGGTGAACCACTCATGCACAACCTGGATGCACTGACAGCTGATTTGCATGCGGCAGGTTTCCGTACCCATATCGAGACTTCCGGTTCCTCTCCCCTTTCTGGTAACTGGGACTGGATAACTTTGTCCCCAAAGAAATTCAAGGCGCCCCTGCCTGACATCTGTGCACTTGCCAACGAACTGAAAGTGGTGATCTTCAACAAGAGTGATTTTGCCTGGGCCGAGAAATATGCCGCACTCGCAGGTCCTCATTGTAAACTGTATATTCAGCCGGAATGGAATAAAGCCGCTGAAATGACACCGTTGATCATTGACTATATCAAGGACAATCCCAAATGGCAACTCTCCCTTCAGGTGCACAAATATATTAATGTACCATAAGTACAATACCAGTTTAGTTCATAACGTTTATTGGGAAAAAATATGTAATCGCATTGATTATCTGATAGAAAGGTATTCATCTGGCGATTTTTTCATATATTGGACCCACATTCCCAATCATAAGTTATGGCTAAATTCCCAATATTGCTGAGTTGTCTTGTGATTAGCCTGGGTGTGCATGCTCAGGTGGTGACCTATGATAACGCTAAGAAAAAAGCACAGAAGAGTTTTGACAATGCACAGTTAGCGGTTTCGGAGTATAAAACGGAAGATGCTATTATTTATTTGCAGGAAGCAGTACGTGCCGAGCCTGGATTTACGGACGCCTATGGACAAATGACTATTTCCTATGTAGAATTAAAAAAATACAATGAGGCGATCACTGCTTTTGAAACACTGAAACGGCTGGACAGTGCCTCTATCCGCCCGGCCCTGCTGGCTTATTCTAAAGCCCTGGGTGGTGTAGGCCGGTTTGCGGAAGCTCTATCAAGTATCAATCTCTACATTGCGACTACTAAAATCAGGAATCCAAAGGCGGAGGCTCTGCAGAAAACTTTCACCTATGCTGCCAAAGAAGCCCTTCACCCGGTCCCCTTCACCCCCGTCAATCTTGGGGATAATATCAATACCAAGGATGGTGAATACTTCCCTTCCCTGACCATCGACAACCAGATGCTTGTGTTTACCCGCAGGGTGAACGGTAAGAACGAAGATTTCTATGTGTCAGAAAGAGATGACAGTATGCACTGGAAGAAGGCGTACAACCTGGGCCAACCTGTCAATTCCACTGCCTTCAACGAAGGTGCACAGAACATTTCGCAGGATGGCAACATGCTGGTATTTACAGGATGTAATTTCCCGAATGGACGCGGTAGCTGCGATATCTATTACGCTATCAGAACAGAAGAAGGGCTGTGGGTAGAACCGATGAACCTGGGTAACCCGATTAATACAAGGGACTGGGAGTCACAACCCTGTCTTTCTCCAGATAAACAGACGTTGTATTTCGCAAGAGAAACCACAGACGCCGGTTCTGATATCTTCAAGAGCGAATTGCAGGCCAATGGCAGATGGGGTACCCCGGAAAGACTGGGGCCGAACATCAATACACCGGGCGATGAGAGCACACCTTTTATACATGCAGATAACCAGACATTATATTTTGCTTCTAACGGGCATCCGGGTTTTGGCGGTATGGACCTGTTCTATTCCCGCAAGCAGCCGGATGGTTCCTGGGGCCCCGCAGTGAATCTGGGTTACCCGATCAATACAATGGATGAGGAATCCAGTATGGTGGTAGCTGCAGATGGTAAAACTGCCTATTATGCTTCTGATCGTACTGATAGCCGTGGATCGCTGGATATTTACAGTTTTGAACTGTATCCTGCTGCCAGGCCGTTGAAAACGCTGTATGTAAGAGGATTTGTATATGACGCAAAGAACCAGAAACGCCTGGTAGCAAATATTGAACTGCAGGATCTGGAAACAGGGGAAACGATGGCAGATATCAAGAGTGACCTCTTAGGTAATTATCTCGTGGCATTGCCTGTGGGCAGGGATTATGGCCTGAATGTAAACAGAAAAGGATACCTGTTCCATTCTGAGAACTTCTCACTGAAAGGTGCGGACAAGGATACCGGTTACTTCAGGGAAGTACCTTTAGTTCCATTGGATACAAGCGCGATCATGGTACTGAACAATGTGTTCTTTGCCAGCAGGGAATATACATTGAAGCCGGAGTCATTTGTGGAGTTGAACAGACTGGTGGGATTGATGAAGGAGAATCCGACAATGATCGTGGAAATAAGTGGGCATACGGATAATGTGGGTAATGATCAGATCAACCTGACATTGTCTGATAAACGTGCGCAGGCTGTAGTACAATACCTGGTGCAAAAAGGAATAGAAACAGAACGATTGGTAGCGAAAGGGTATGGAGAAGGTAAGCCGGTGGCGGATAATGAAACCCCTGAAGGCAGGGCGCAGAACAGGCGAACAGAGTTTAAGATTATTAAGTTGTAACTTAAAAAGCTCATAAACAAAAGAGGCATCTTCTTCGGGGAAGATGCCTCTTTTGTTTATGAGCCCCTGGCTGCACTGCCGTGGGCTAGTAATTTCTTAATTGCGTCTGCAATATTGAATCAATATTTTGTTTGTAATTGTACTGGAACATTGCCGGTAACCAATCCCCATACATTGGGTTGGGCAATACAATGAACCTGCTTCCAAATTCAGCAGCAGACTGCTTTGTAGCCGCTTCTCTTTTATCGGTTGGTTGCTTTTCGAAGATAGCAGAGAAGTCTCCCAGGTTATCGCCCATCAGCAGGATAATATCATGGGTCTGTGCCAGGTGTAAACGTCTCTCTTCTTTGCTGGAAGTAGTTGTTTTTAAGATCAGGTGTTCATTGTCTGCATCTGGAAAATTCCAGCGTTGTAAATTCTGTAAGGTCACTGCACGTTCTGCTTCTGAACGGTTGGTAATGTAGTATACATGCACTCCTTTTCCGGCTGCATATTTCAGGAAAGATAATGCACCGGGAACTGTATCTGCAGCGGCTTTGCTGGTCCACTCCTGCCAGGACTTTTCACTATAATTTTCACCCTTCAATGCAACATGTACATTGTAAGGACTGTTGTCCAGCACAGTTTCGTCAATGTCCGTTACAATCGCCATAGGCTTTGCAGCGCCGCGCTGCAGGTCTTCGTTGAGGCGAAGACGGGCGATGTTGTATGCCTGAAAGCAGAGTGCTTTATATTCAGCAGAACGTTGTTGCCATAAGGCCGCAAATGCAGGTCCATAAGGCAGTAGCGCCATATGTTGTGCAGCTGGTTTTGGTGCCTTGCATGCGAATAAGAGGGAAAATGCAAGGGGAATTGTGAGGCGCTTGGAAAACATGAAAATAAATTTGTAACTTAAGAGAGTTGACCACAAAAGTAGGAAAATGCAGGAAGAAACACGTTATCAGATTGCACTTACAAAAATACCACAGATCGGAAATAAGATAGCACAACAATTGATGACTTACTTTGAAAATGCCAGTAACATTTTTAAAGCAGGCAGAAGGGAACTGGAATGTCTGCCTATGATGGGGAAAGTGAGAGCCAATGCTATTAAGGAGTTCAATAACTTTCGTTGGGTGGACAGGGAAATAACTTTTCTCGAGAAGTACCGGATTGCAGCAATTAGTTATCAGTCGCCGTTATATCCACAGCGGTTACTGCATTGTTGTGATAATCCTTTTCTTTTATATTATAAAGGGAATGCAAATCTAAATGCCACACGTATTATCAATGTGATTGGTACACGCATGCCTACAGCACATGGCAGGGAGGTGTGTGCGAATCTGATAGCTGGGTTGCAGGCCAGTAATATAATGGTGGTGAGTGGGCTGGCCTATGGGATTGATGTGCTTGCCCATGCTACGGCATTGCAATATGGGATGCCTACGGTAGGAATCCTGGCACATGGGCTGGATAGGATCTACCCGGATGTGCATGCAGGTACAGCGAGGCAGATGGTAGAGCAGGGAGGCTTGCTGACGGAATATACAAGAGAAACGACACCTGATAAACCTAATTTCCCAAAGCGGAACAGGATTGTAGCAGGGATGTCAGATGCCACTGTATTGATAGAGAGTGGCATAAAAGGGGGGTCTATGATCACAGCAGATATTGCCAACAGTTATAACAGGGATGTATTTGCCATTCCGGGGCGGGTGGGCGATCCAAAATCAGCAGGCTGTCATCATCTGATAAAAAATAATCAGGCAATGTTGATCACAGATGCAGATGATATATTGAAGGCCATGAACTGGGATGATGTGGTAAAGAAGCAAATCATGCCCCGGCAGCAGGTATTGGGGGTGGAACTGCAGGAAGAAGAGCGGCAGATATTATCGCTTTTTAATAACAGTGAGGATTATCATATAGATCAGATCTATAGCAGAAGCACATTGCCAGAGAGCAAAGTAGCGGCTGTGATCTTTCAGCTTGAAATGAATAAATTGTTAAGAAGTATCCCGGGACAGCGTTATCAGTTGGTTTAAAACAGCCTGACAAATTGATAATAGGCAAGCCCATGCCGAATTTCCAGCCCATTTACCCGGAGCCATTGTGCAGGAAACTAAGATGAATATTCCGGATAATAATTTACCTGACACATGACCAGTGTCACAACAATTTTTCTATTTCCTTAAATAGCTGTACATTTGCGTGCAATTATTTAATAACTGACAAATAGTTGCAACATGCCTGCCGGAAAAACAAAACCGAAATTTGTAGAGGACGGACTTACCTTTGATGATGTACTTCTGGTTCCAGCCTACTCTGAAGTCTTGCCCAGAGACGTTAACATCAGCACGCAACTTACCAAAACCTTACGTCTGAACATTCCAATGGTCTCTGCTGCCATGGATACCGTTACAGAAGCCAATCTGGCCATCTCTTTGGCGCGCCAGGGTGGTATCGGTATTCTGCACAAGAATATGTCCATTGAAAAACAAGCGGAGCAAGTACGTAAGGTAAAGCGTAGCGAAAACGGGCTGATCCTCGATCCGGTAACCCTGCATGCAAATGCATCTATCGGAGAAGCTCTCCGCCTGATGAAAGAAAACAGCATCGGTGGTATTCCAATCATAGATGAGCAAAAAAAACTCGTTGGTATCCTTACCAATCGTGACCTGCGCTTCGAAAGGAATATGAAACGCGTAGTAAGCGAAGTAATGACTTCCCAGAATCTTGTTACTGCACCAGAAGGTACTGATCTGAAGAAAGCAGAGAAAATCCTTCAACAGAATAAAATCGAAAAATTACCAGTTGTTGGTAAGAATGGTAAACTCGTAGGTCTTATCACTTACCGTGATATCCTGCAGCTGACCAGCTATCCAAACGCCATAAAGGACGAATATGGTCGCCTGCTTGTAGGTGCAGCATTAGGTATCACACCTGATGTACTGGACAGGGCACAGGCGCTCATCAATGTAGGTGTGGATGTAGTTTGTCTCGATAGCTCTCATGGTCACTCAATAGGTGTACTGAATGGGCTGAAGAAACTGAAGAAGACCTTCCCTAAACTGCAGGTAATAGCAGGTAACGTGGCTACCGGCGATGGTGCACTGGCACTGGCTGAAGCAGGTGCAGATGCAGTGAAAGTAGGTGTTGGACCAGGTTCTATCTGTACTACCCGCGTAGTAACAGGTGCTGGTTTCCCTCAGCTGTCTGCTGTAATGAATGCTGCTACCGCCCTGAAAAAACTGGGTGTTCCGGTGATTGCAGATGGTGGTATCCGTTATACAGGCGATATGGTAAAAGCAATTGCGGCAGGTGCAACCTGTGTAATGGCTGGTTCTATCTTCGCAGGTACGGAAGAAAGCCCTGGAGAAACCATCATTTACGAAGGACGTAAGTTTAAGTCTTACCGTGGTATGGGTTCTCTGGAAGCGATGGTAGAAGGTTCAAAAGATCGTTACTTCCAGGAAGAAGATGATATCAAGAAACTGGTACCGGAAGGTATCGTAGGTCGTGTTCCTTACAAAGGTATGCTGGCTGAAGTCATTCAACAGTATGTAGGCGGTCTGCGTGCAGGTATGGGTCTGACTGGTTCTAAAGATATCAAAGCTTTACAGGGAGCACAGTTCATCAGGATCTCTCCGGCTACTGTGAAAGAAAATCACCCGCACGATGTGGTGATTACAAAAGAAGCGCCGAATTATAGCAGATAATTAATTGAATGATAATGCTAAAGGGCATCTCATCTGAGCGATGAGATGCCCTTTTTCTTTTTAAGCAAATTCAAAAGCAGGTTTTAAAACCTTTGGAGGCCATTCGATTGTATGGATGAAATAACCCTTTTACCCTTCCCGGATATAGTGTGATCCCAATACCAACCCATCACAGAAGTACCACTATAAGGGCACCAATATATCACCTGTATATCGATTCGATATTGAGGTGATATATTGGTGCCCTTTTGGTGCCCTTTTTATGTACTTATAGAAATATATCCGGGCTATAGCTCTCTTAATTAAAAACAAACATTCCCCTTACAATGAGATAACCTCCTTTTTCTCCTCATCCTGCTTATAATCCTTATTTTTGACCCGCTATGGCAAAACGTTATTTTCCCGCAATTTTAAGCCTTACCGGCAGCCTGCTTCTCTGGGCAGCCTGGCCGACATCTCCCCTTACCTTTTTAATCTTTTTTGCATTCATTCCCCTGCTCCGGCTCGCGGATATCGTTGAGAACAAAGGCCGCTTTTTCGGATGCGCTTTCCTGTTACTCTTCTGCTGGAATGTAGCAACTACCTGGTGGGTAGGTAATACGACTGTTCCCGCAAGTGGGGTAGCTGCCAACCTGCTCAATACCCTGTTCATGCTCGTACCCGTAATGGGCTACCGCAGAACCCGTAAATGGGTGAGCCCTACCCTCGCCTACTTTACTTTCATCGTCTACTGGATGACCTTTGAATACATTCACCTGCAATGGGAACTGAGCTGGCCATGGCTCAGCCTCGGCAACGTTTTTGCCATGCATCCGGCATGGGTGCAGTGGTATGAGTATACAGGTGTAAGTGGAGGTACCCTGTGGATATTAGCGGCTAACCTTTCCATTTACCACCTGTGGTTCCAGTATAAATTTTACAAACGCCCGATTGTAAATATGATCTGGAAACCAGCACTCATTATATTAGTCCCTTTTGGGATCAGTGGTTTTATCAATGGGCTGCCGGATCTTCCCGAAATAAAACCCCGTCATACTGAAATTGTAGTCGTTCAACCCAACATTGACCCTTACGATAAATTTGCAGATGAAAATGAAGCACTGGAAGTCAACAAAATGCTGCAGCTCACAGAAAAGGCAATCGACTCCAGTACCGCTTTTATCGTATGGCCCGAAACCGCGCTCTTTGTACATGGCGCATGGGAAAACAAACTCACTTACGAAGAATACACTCAGAAGATCAGGTTGTTATTACACAAATTTCCCGGTGCCTGCTTTGTAAGTGGTGCTGTTACGCTGAAGCGTTATCAGGAAAATGATGACATCCCTACCTCTGCCCGACGTAATTCAGATGGCGACATGATCTATGATGTATTTAATGCAGGTGTACAGATCGATACTTCCAACGTAGTAGAGGTGTATCATAAATCTAAACTGGTGCCGGGTGTAGAGCTCATTCCTTATGTGCATTACCTGAGTTTTATGAACAACCTGGCACTGGATTTTGGAGGTATCAGTGGCAGTTACGGGCGTACACCGGGTGTGGAATTAATGGAAAACAAGACTACACACATTAAGGTATTTCCTACTATTTGTTATGAATCTGTATATGGTGAGTTTGTTGCGGAGCACGTGCGGAAAGGTGCGAACATTCTTTTTATTATGACGAACGATGGCTGGTGGGGAAATACCGAAGGTCATCGTCAGCATTTGCAATATGCCCGTTTACGTGCCATTGAAACCCGCCGCTGGGTGGCAAGAAGTGCCAATACCGGCATCTCGGCTTTCATTGATCCAAAAGGGAAAATTATAGCATCACTTCCCTATTGGAAAGAAGGTGTTTTAAAAGCGGAAGTAACACTGAACGATTCCATAACGTTCTATGTTAAGTATGGAGATTTGCTTTCAAAGGCAGCAGTGTTTTTTTGTATTTTGCTGATCCTTTATAGCTTCTTTCTGCGGCTGACACGTAAACCTTTATAAACATCAACAAAATCTGTTTTACGTTACCACCTGCCTCTCAACAGATGTAGTGGTAGCTGTATGAAAGAATCTTCTAATAAATTATTTTTCTGATGTCGAATAAACCTTCTACCCAAAATAATCATCTAACAAAAGGAAAGAAACCCGTTTTAGTACTCCTTCATGGATTTGCTGAAAATTCTGGTATCTGGCATATACAGCAGGAATATTTAAGTGAATATTTTGAGGTGATTGCGTTGGATTTACCCGGAGTCGGCAATAATCCGCTCACGACTGCGTTGACTATTGATAGCATGGCTGATGATGTTTATACCTCATTACAGTCTGCCGGTATAGAAAAAGCCGTGATTGTTGGCCACTCGATGGGTGGATATGTCGCCCTCGCCATTGCGGAAAAATACCCGTCAATTTTACAGGGAATGGGCCTGTTTCACTCTACAGCCCTTCCTGACACCGAAGAAAAGAAAGACGCCCGCCGAAAATCCATCAAACTGATGGAACAATATGGTAGCGAAGCATTTATCAGACAGGCATTTCCGAATATGTTCAGCGCCGGTTATAAAGCCAAACATCCGGAAAGTGTGGAAGCATACGTGAATATGGGCATCACCTGTCCCCTCGCTTCCCTGGAAGCCTATTACGAAGCAATGATAATAAGACCTGATCGCACCGCTGTGTTGTCATCCATACAGGTACCAGTGTTATTTGTAATCGGGAAAGATGATACTGCCGTGCCTCTTCAAAGCATATTGCCGCAGGTATCCCTTCCACGAACCAGTAGCATTTATATTTTTGAAGAAACAGGGCACATGGGCATGTGGGAAGTTCCTTCAGCCAGCAATCAGCTCTTATTACAGTTTACTCTTTTTTGCCAAGATCAATAATTGTGAGAAGAAAAACCTTTCTATTGCTATTGATACTCTCCTATGGATTGATATCCAAAGCTTCCCATATTATCGGGGGAGAGATGTCGTATAAATATCTGTCAAGGACGACGGATAGCATCAAATACCTGGTAACATTGAAACTGTACCGTGTTTGTGATCAGGCTGCTGACCTGGCTGAATTGCCCAACTCCTTATATTATGCAGTGTTTGATAAAACCAATAACAGTCAGATCAAAGGCTCTCCTTTCCTGGTGTCTCAAACCAGCAAGATCACCCAAACCTCGGGCCAGGCAGATCCCTGTATTGTAAACCCTCCCAGTATTTGTTTCCAGGTAGGTACCTACGAGGGAATTATTTCAGTTCCTATCAATGCAGCCGGGTATACTGTGTCCTTCCAAACCTGTTGTCGCGACTACTCTATGATTAATATTGTGGATACGCACAGGGCAAATGATGAACAGAACTACCCGGGTAATGGTGCCACCTATTTTACTGAATTGCCCGGTTCTACTGGCATTCTCACTAATTCAAGTCCTACTTTCAATAAAGACGAAGCCATCCTTGTTTGTGCCAATAAGAAATTCAGTTACGACTTTACGGCTACCGATCCTGATGGTGATAGTATTGTATATGTGTTCTGTGCTGCTTATGGTGGTGGTCAGCCAACTAACTCAAGAGATAAATATGCGCCTCCGCCACCTGCCGTTGCACCTCCATATTCTTCCATTCCTTACAAGAGTCCCTTTACAGGTGGAGCCCCTTTAGGTAGTGCCGCCTACATTGTATCCGATTCCGGCATCATCACAGGTATTGCACCCGATCCGGGAAAATATGTGGTGACTGTGTGTGCGTATGAATATCGAAACGGTGTGCTGCTCGGCATTCACCGAAAGGATTTTCATATGATCGTGACTACCTGTGTACGTGTTGTAGAAGCTGCTATGCCTGATAAATACAATGATTGTGCAGGCTTTACCATCACTTTCCTGAACAATAGTACCGAAGGAAAGACCTATGACTGGGATTTCGGAGATGGAACCACCTACACTACTAAAAGTACTGATGCCTTCCAGCATACCTATGCTGCAGAAGGTGTTTATAATGTAACCATGTGGGTGGACAAAACCAGTAATTGTGGTGCCATGGCGACAGCTGTCGTTAATGTATATCCCAAACTGACGCCGGATATGAGCATTACAGGATTCTGTAGTAATACCGTCACGAATTTTACGAATACTTCTACGACCACCAGTGCTACAGATGCGATTTCCACCTACCGATGGGATTTTGGTGATACCAGCACATCGGCAGATACTTCGTGGTCTTCCACACCCAGCTATAAATATCCGGGGCCGGGTAACTATACTGTCGTTCTCAACGTCACTACGAAAAATGGCTGTGTAAGATCAGATACCAGTACGATCACCGTCTACGACAAACCGCCTGTTACTACGACACCAGATACCCTGTTATGTATCCGCAACTCGATCCAGCTCTCTGCTTCCAGTGAAACAGGTGGCAACACTATCAATGGTGTATATGCCTGGGCGCCTGATTATAATATTACGAATGCCAATACTGCTACTCCTACTGTGTATCCAAAAGTGGATACCAGTTATACAGTTACGTTTACAGATGGTACGGGCTGTCAGAATTCAGCTACTGTAAAAATAGATGTGCGTGATACACTTTATGTAAGAACAATTGCTGATAGTACGGTTTGTAGCGGCGACACTGTACATATCAGGGCATTCGCGGATGGCAACTATCCGCTTGCCTGGTATTCGCTACCTTCTGACTCGCATGTAGGGGATGGTGCCATTCTCGAAATC